>ENA-OZAL01000205-OZAL01000205.1-human-gut-metagenome-genome-assembly--contig:-NODE-205-length-12396-cov-4.064825_pt1 | contig 12396 bp, 9 predicted proteins | sample MGYA00244206_ERZ653496 | MGnify/ENA primary metagenome ERZ653496 (study PRJEB26926, sample SAMN06165085) | human gut metagenome | biome: ENVO:00009003; feature: ENVO:2100002; material: ENVO:00002003...
CGAGATTGCCTCTTGTCTCGTGGGCTCGGAGATGTGTATAAGAGACAGCATCAACTTCGGTCGTTTCTCCGTCGGCCTTAGGAAGATAGCAGTTAAAGATAAATTTTTTGTAGCCGTTGAGCGGAGCAAGGCATTGATACGTAAAGTACTCTCCGATAAGCCCGATATCTTGCATTACTTTGTTGAATGGATTCCCTGTTTGAACAAAATACAAAGTTTTTTCGTATTTCTTTTTCTTATAAAGATTGATACAGCCTGCTGCGGCGAAAAGAACAACGATGACTGTAATAAAAATAATTGCTATTTCTTTCATGGTATACTCCTGACAGTGCTTTGAATCGTTAACGAATCAATGAGTGCGGACGGACTGCGCACATGCAGTGTACACAATCCGCCCAAGGGTTAAATGCTGTTTATTTTATTCCCCAAACTCCTCTGCGCATTTTTTAAGCATGCTTCTTATCGGCAGTCCGTAGGGACAGCGGGGTTCGCATTTGCCGCAGCCGATACATGCGCTTGCTTTTACGGGGAGGGTTTTATAGCGTCCTTTTGCCCAATCGGCAAGCCCGTAGCGTTCGAGATAGCCTGCAAAAAGGAACACATTCGGGATGCTGATGCCGACGGTGCAGGGGGCGCAATAGTTGCAGCGGCGGCAGAAATTGCCCGTCAGTTCGGAACGGATTTTTGCGATCTCGGCATTTTCATCATCGGTAAGGGGCGAAGTGTCGGAACCGGCGGCGGAATTTGTTTGAACTTCCTCTGCGCAGTACATGCCGGGGATCGCGACGGTTACAAGCTCGTTTGCGGCAAGATAACGCATTGCAATGCGTCCGTCTTCAATTGCACCGCCCGCCATGGGTTTCATTGCGATAAAGCCGATATTCCTGTCTCGGCATTTTTGCAGCAGGGGTTCGCACTGGCTTTCAACAATGTTATAAGGGAACATGATCGTTTCAACCCAGTCAAGCTCAAGCGCACGTTCGAAAACCGTCAGCGAGTGTGCGGTGATGCCGATATGCCCGATTTTGCCCGCATCGCGCGCCGCAAAAAGTGCCTCCAGTGCGCCGCCTGCACCGATTACGGTGTCAAGCTGTTCCATGCTTGGGTTGTGTACCTGATACAGGTCGATATAGTCGGTGCGGAGGTTGCGGAGGCTTGTTTCAATGTCTGCCTCCATTGCTTCGCGTGTGCGTGCCATGCTCTTTGTTGCAAGAACGAACTTGTCACGCCGTCCGTCGATTGCGCCGCCGATGTATTCTTCGCTGACGGTGTAGCCGCGTGCCGTGTCGATATAGTTTATTCCGCATTCAATAAGGGCGTCGATAAGCGGCTTTGCCTTTTCCGCATCGATGCGCTGAATGGGGATGCCGCCGAAACCGACGCGGGAAATCTTAAGCCCGGTTTTGCCGAGTGTTACATACTGCATGAGTGTACCCTCCGAATTTGTATTAATTATTGCTTTTTAAAGTTAAATTCACTCCGCCGCATACCGTGCGGATGCGGATTCCGTTTACGATATTATAAGCTTTTTCTCGCAAAAAAGCAAATTAATAAGAGCGTTTTAAAAAAGAGAACGGACGGGCCGCGCACTTTGATGCCGCAGTGTGTCAATTTCGCAACATCGTTCCGTATTCGCTTGACATTATGTTCGGCGGGGGTATAATATAGATTAAAGACAACGCTCGAAAGGAGACAGTGTTTTTAATATGCAAAAAGTTACACACAGCGAATACATTGCGCAAAAGAAGCCGCTTGCGAAGCAGCTTCTTGCAAAGCTGAACGAAAAATACCAATATGCATCCGTGCTCATCACCGATAACTATGAAAAAGGTTATCGTGCATCGCGAAGCGGCGTTGCAATTTCCGCAACAAACGCATTCGGCGGCAAGGGCATGATCGTGAAGGTCTATGACGGCAAAGGCTATGCCGAATACAGCACAAACGAAATCACGGCAGAAAACCTGCCCGAAATTGAAAGAGAAATCGAGCAGCAGCTCATGAATCCCGCAAACTTCATTCCCGAAGGAACCGAAGAAGCGGAGTACAAATGCATCAGCGATGAGCCCTACACGCTTTGCGAGGCAACGGATTACGAAATTCATCCCCGCAAGGTCGGCGACGAAAAGTTGATTGAAACCGTGACCGCGCTGCGCGAAAAGGCTGTTAAAGCCGATGAACGCATTCTTGACGCAATAACGGGCTTCAACTATCAGGAATATCACAAGCTCTTCCTTTCCGCAAACCGTGAGCTTGAACAGTCCGTGCTCTATTCAACGGGCATCATGGCTCTTGTTGCGGCAAAGGGTGAGGAAATCAAGCAGAGCTTTCGCGGATTTTCCAACCTCGGCGGTGCGGAGCTGCTTGATAAAATGGAGTCTGCAATTCCGCAGTGCGTAAAGACCGTTACGGATCTTTTGAACGCCGAACCCATGGAACCCGGCACTTATGAATGCGTCTGCACACCCGAAGTCACGGGCATGATCGTTCATGAAGCGTTCGGTCACGGCGTTGAAATGGATATGTTCGTTAAGGATAGGGCTCTTGCACAGTCCTATATCGGCAAGCAGGTAGCATCCCCGCTCGTTACCATGCACGACGGCTGCGCTCAGCGCGAGGTTGCAACCTATTTCTTTGATGATGAAGGCACCCTGTCTCACGACACCGTTATCATTGACAAGGGCATTCTTAAAGCAGGCATCAGCGATGCGCAGTCCGCAATGTTCCTTGGCACCGTACCCACCGGCAACGGCAGGCGCGAGAGCTATGAGCGCAAGGCGTATACGCGCATGACGAACACCTATTTCGAACCCGGCAGCGATAAAGTTGAAGACATGATCGCTTCCGTAAAATACGGAATGCTGCTTGAAGAACCCAGCTCCGGCATGGAAGACCCCAAAAACTGGGGCATTCAGTGCATGGTCAACTTTGCAAGGGAAATCAAGGACGGCAAGCTGACAGGCAGGATCTTTTCCCCTGTCGTGCTGACGGGCTATGTTCCCGACCTGCTCAAGTCCATCACGATGATGAGCGACAATATCGAACTCGGCGGCTGCGGAGCATGCGGCAAGGGCTACAAAGAATGGGTCAAAGTTTCGGACGGCGGTCCCTACATCAAGGCGACAATTCGTCTGGGCTGATGAAGTTCGGAAAGAATTTTGATTCGAAAGGATGCTTTTATTATGATAGATATTATTAAAAACGCATTAAAAGAAGCTGAAATCAAAACGTGGCGCATTAACGAAAAGAAAGAACACACTGCGGAAGTTTTCTTTATCCGCCGCAGGCAGGATATGCGCCGCATCAGGGACACCCATAAATACAACGTTGAGGTATTCTGCGATTACGAAAAGGACGGCAAGCCGATGCGCGGCAGATCACAGGTCACCATTGTGCCGTCCCAGTCGGAGCAGGAAGTTCTGACCCTTCTTAAGGAAGCGAAGCATGCGGCGTCTTTTGCGGGCAACCCGTATTATGAACTGCCTGAAAAACAGGCTTGTGAACCCATTGCGGCCGCAGGCAGCCTTGCGGAGGTTTCGGCTGAAGAGGCGGCAAAGCGTTTTGCGGCTGCATTGTTTGCGGCGGATAACGATCCGCGCGCATTCGTGAACTCGGCGGAGATTTTCTCAAAGCAGGTCAAAACCCGTATCCTCGGCGATAACGGAACGGACGTTTGCTATTATAAAAACGATGTTGACGGCGAATTCGTCGTTCAGTGCAAGGAACCCGAGGATGTTGAAGTTTATCATGCATTCGGCTACGACAATCTGAATTGCGATGCACTGCGCGAAAAGGTCACAACCGCGCTCCGCGAGGTGGCGGACAGGGCAATTGCCCGTGCGGAACTGCCGAGCGGAACTTACAACCTGATTCTCTCGGGCGAAAATGCGGCGGAAGTGCTTTCCTATTACATTGCGCGCAGCAGTGCGGGAATGGTCTATCCCGGATATTCAACATGGAAGGTCGGGACGGATGTCCAGCCCGAGATGAAAGACGGTGAAAGGCTCAACATGACCCTTCGCGCAAAGGTTCCCTTCAGCAGTGAAGCGATTCCCATGAAGGATCGTCCCGTGATTACCGACGGCAAGGTTGAAACTTTGCACGGCGGTGCAAGAATGAGTTATTATCTCGGCATTGAGCCCACGGGCGATTATTCCGCATACAGCTGCGAAAACGGCAGTGTTTCGTTTGAAGAAATGAAAAAAGAACCTTATCTTTACGCCGTTACATTCTCGGATTTCCAGATGGACACAATGTCCGGACATTTCGGCGGAGAAATTCGCCTTGCGTACCTTTACGACGGCGAACGCGTTCGCATCGTGACCGGCGGTTCGGTAAACGGCAGCATCAATGCCTGCAGCGGCGGGATGAAGTTCACAACCGAGCGCTACGACAGCAAGAACTACAGCGGACCGTTTGCGGTTATGCTTCCCGGCGTCCGCGTTGCGGGTTCGCTTGCAGAACAGGAATAAATAATTCGCCTGCGAAAGCACTTTATTAACTGAATAAAGCAGAAAAAGAGGCACTCGCTGTTGTTCGGCGGGTGCCGATATTTTAACGGGAGTACCAATTGTATGAGTATTAACATTGAAAAAAACAGAAAGCTTGCTTTGGTGGTTGACATGTACGGATGTCCGAACCGATGCAGGCATTGCTGGCTCGGCCGATTGCCGAATATTCCGCCGGAAAACGGTGCAGACGAAATGCTTGTGAACAGCTTTCGCCCGCACTTTGAACAAATTGAATATTACAGCTGGCTTCGCGAACCGGATTTTTGCGGGGAATACAGAGCGCGCTGGGAACGCGACAAGGCGTTGAGCGTTAATTGCGAACCGCAAAGGTTTGAGCTTGCAAGTTTTTGGCGGCTCGTCAGAGACGGGGAGTATGCAAAGTTTCTTCGTGAAGTCGGCGTAAAAGTCGTTCAGCTCACATTCTTCGGCGGAGAGGAAACGACGGATAGATATATCGGCCGAAAAGGTGCGTATTCGGAATTGCTGAAAGCGACGGAAATTCTGCTGCAAAACGGCATTGCACCGCGTTGGCAGGCGTTTATAAATGCAGAGAACAAGCATGAAGTTGCGGAACTTCCGAAACTTGCCGAAAAGCTGAAACTTGCCGAACGCTGCCGGCAGATCGGGCAGAATTTTAAATTCTTTGTTCATGCGGGAAGCTGCGACGGTGAAAATCGCAAGCTCTATCCGATTCGAATTATCAAGAGTGACATCCCGCAATGCCTCGTGCCGTACTATTGGCAGTATGAAGAATTGCGCACCGAAGCGGAATGCGTTGAAAGCCTGCTGAAGCGCAGCGAGAATCCGGATTATTCCAACGGAGATTTCATTGTTCTTAATATTACGAATAATTTTGACATTTGGTACAATTACACGCATATGTCTCCTGAATGGAGAATCGGCAACCTGAAAATTGACGGTATCGAGGAAATAATGCGCCGAATTAACGAAGAAGACACTTTTGCACAGCGCGAAGCAAGGAAAATCACGTTTGCGGAGCTTGCGGAACGGTACGGCGATGCAGCCTCGGAACGTGCATTTTCCATCGGTGACTATGAATCCTATTTGTTTAATAAACACCTCGAACAGAAATATTCGGATTAAGTCGAAATATTCAGCAAGGAACCGAAGAATTTTTGACTTTATTTCCCGGGTAATTGAGCCGATCGGGTCGGACGGAATAATTATTTCCCGGGAAATTGATTCCGTTTACGTCGGTTTATGAAATGATGAAGGGCATTTCCGACAGGTTAGGAGATGCCCTTTTGAAATAATTCAATATGAAGTTGAATAATAAATTTACAAACTCTCAAAAATATCGGTTCCGCTGCGCATTAGCCACGAACGCAGTACCGCAGAAAGAATCATGTTCAGTGTAAAAAACAGCATGAGGTAAAGCTCTGCTCCGAGTGCATGTGCGCCGAGGAACCAACCGCCCCCGAACAGCAATACGTACAGCCACCCGCCGAAAAGAGCGAACATCACGCTTGAACTCTGTTTTATGGGCGTGATTTCGGTCGTCCAATTCAAATTCGGCTTTTTGAGATCAAGGAACAACCCGAATTCGGCAAGAAGAACAACGAGGGAAAGACATGCAAGGCTTACCGCAATCGTTGAACCTATCGGCACGGCAAATGCGATGCATATGCAGATCGCGGCGAAAAGCACCGAAATTCCGGACAGCAGGAGCTGCATTGCAAGCTTTGCACGGAAAATCTGCTGCGTGGTTACGGGCATTGAACGCAGAATCCAAAGCGTTTTTCCTTCCAAAGAGACGGACGGCGTAGTCATATCGTTCATTGTGGACACAAGGCAGACGACGGCGGCAGCAAGTATCGCAATCGTTCCCGTCCTGCTGTCGAAAAGCTCAAACAGCATTGAACGAAGAGTTGCACCCCTGAAGAGAAGCAGAATGCCTGCAATGGGCATGATTATAACGCCAAAACCGCAATTGAGCATATATGCAGGGCTTGCGGTGAATCGGCCGAGCTCACGTTTGAGCAAAGCGGGAAAAACGCCGCTTGCCTTTTGTCGTGCATTACGATTATACTTTGCGGTTACGGTATCGGAAGAAGCGGTTGCAAGCTTTAAAAAACTCTTCGACATAATATAAAATGTAAGCAATGCAAGCACGGCTGTGCCGAATACGGGCAGCGGAGCGGAAACAAGGTTTCCCGCCGACATCCGCCCGAAAAGGTAAACAGGATAAGCAAAGTTTTTGACGCCTGCCCCTATTGCGCCGGCATATTGCGTAAACTGCATTAAAAGGGTCGTGATATTGTTTACAACATAATAATACCCGCCGATAAACACAAGCGATATTATGACCGTGAGGAAGCTTTTCCGTTTCAGCTTGGAGGCGATTTTTGCAACCACCCAACCCAATGCGCAGGACAGAACAAAAACGAAGACGGAGATTGACAGCATCCCGAGAATGCAGCCCAAAAGCGTGCCGACGGAGAAATCAATGCAGAGGTAAACTGTCGCTGCCGGAACGAACACAACCGCCGAGAACATCAGTCCCATAAGATAGACGCCCAGCAGCCGAGAAAGCAGAATGCTTCCGACGGGCACGGGAAGGGAGAGCAAAAGGTCGTTGTCGTTTGCTTTGTAGAGCGCGGCATAGGTGTTGAACACACTGCCGAAAACGCCGAACATCAGCCCGATTATGCCGAACAATGCAAAATAGAGCCAGTCGAGCCCGGCGGCACGGAGCGGATTTGCAAGCTGATAAGCGCAAAATGCGAACATTCCGCCCAGCACGCAGACCATAAGAAGGGCATACAGCACGATGAACGCGGCGGATGCGAACTTTGAACGGCTTTTGCCCTTTTTGGGGTCATAGAAAAAGCTTCGATTCAGCTCATAGAGCTGTCGTTTAAGAAGAATTTTAAGCATAAGTGAGCCTCCGAAGTTTATTCGGCTTCAAGCTCGAGAAAAACGGATTCAAGACTTTCATCGCCTTTGACCTCGTCCATGGTTCCGGAACGGATGAGCCTGCCGCCTTTGATGATCGCAACCTTATCACAAAGCTTTTCCGCAACTTCAAGCACATGGGTCGAAAAGAAGATCGCACCGCCGTCATTGCAGACTTCCCGCATAAGTCCTTTCAAAGTATGCGCTGCTTTGGGATCGAGCCCGACAAAAGGCTCGTCCATAATGATAAGCTTCGGAGAGTGAATCCAAGCTGCGATAACGGCAAGTTTTTGTTTCATGCCGTGGGAATAGGATGAAACAGGCTGCGCAAGCGAGGCGGTGAGCTCAAACATGTCCGCATATTTATTGATGCGCTGTACCCGCTCCTCCGCTCCGATGCCGAAAATATCCGCGATGAAGTTGAGATATTTGATGCCTGTCATAAACTCATACATGTCGGGATTGTCCGGAATATAGGCGATGAGTTTTTTGCAGGTCAGGGGGTCCTTCCGAACGGAAGTGCCGTTCACAAGTATTTCGCCTGCATCAAACTGAAGGATTCCGACGCAGCTTTTGAGCGTTGTTGTTTTGCCTGCGCCGTTATGGCCGATAAAGCCGTAAATCTCACCCGGTGCAATGTGCAGAGAAAGGTCGTCAACCGCCTTTTTGCTGCCGTAAGTTTTTGTTAAGTGTTTGATATTAAGCATATTTTCCTTCCTTATAAAAACACATGAAATGACACATGAAATATTGTGTCGGTTTTTTAGAATAACACAGTTTAAAGATAACCGGTTCCGCAAAAGCTGTTCGGTCGGGGCGTTTCCGTTTGCTGCTCACCGTTCGCGATGACCGCCGCTGCATTATCCGTGCGCATTGCGCCGGAGGTTGGATGAAAAATTCGAAAAAAATCTGTTTTATAATTTCAGTGCAATAACCGGTGCTTGCTCATTGCGAATATTTTTTTCGCCGGTTCACACCGCATAGTATATTCAGCAGAACAAACAGCGCGATGAGCAGAACCGTTCCCCCGCAAAGGACGGCGAACATTGCCGGAAGGCTTACATCCGTTCCGAAAAAGCTGAGCCTGCAATCGATGGATTTCTTAATTACGTCAATAACTTCGGGAGCAAGACCCGCATCCGCTGCCGCGGAGAACGCACCGCGGAGGGCATGATTGCGAATAAGGCTTGTTCCGTATGTTCCGGGCAGAAACATAAGGATGTGCTGCAAGCCGGTGCTGAATTGTGCAATCGGCATATATGCGCCGCAGATAAAACCGTAACCCGAGCTTACGATCGTGCCGACGGCGGAAACCTGCCCCTGAGTCGTCAGAAAACGGTTCACAATGCTTGAAAGTGCAGTGCCGAAAAGCACAAGCAGAACAATGTCCGCAAACAGCAGCATCACGTCGGCAAAGGAAAGATACCAGCCGACCTTTGCAAGATAGATAAATCCCGCACCTGCCGCAATAAGGCAGACAAGCAGCGTTGAAGCAAAAGTTGCAAGATAATAGCTCAGCGCAAGCGTGGACTTTTTGACGGGGGAAACGGTGAGATCCCGTCTTGCACCCGTGACCTTGTCCAAAACCATGGTCATGTTGCAGCAAAAGGATACCGTGATGCAGCTTACCGCAAGCAGGGATGAAACCAACTGCCCGCCGACAATGCCGCCGATGAGCTTTTCCGCAGCGGGGAAACCCTCCGGAAGGGCGGAAATAAAGCTGTCGCGATACACATTTGCAAGAAATGCGGCATAAAGCACCAAAAGGATAACAGGCGTTATCAGCGAGGCAAAGAACATGCCTTTATCCTTGAAAAAAAGTTTGCAATTGCGAATAAAAAGATTGTAGCAGCCTGTCATGATTCAACACCTCCGGAAAGCTTTTTGCCCGTTGCGGCAAGGAACACATCGTCCATTCCGCCTTTTTTGATTTCGTAATCGATGAACAGTTCGGGATGTTTCAAAATCAACTGCGTTGCTTCCGCCGTGTTTTTTACGGCAATGCGAATGCCGTCGCGTGTGGATTCAACTCTGTATTCGCCGAGAGCGGCGGCTTTTTCGGGCGTGACGCCGTAAAGCGTTATGAAATCACCTGTGAACCTGTTTTTCAGCTCCAGCGGTGTGCCTTCAGCAGCAATGCTGCCGGAATCTAATATTACAACGTAGTCTGCATCGGCGGCTTCTTCCATATAGTGAGTGGTCAGAAACACCGTAAGTCCGTGTTCGGCACGAAGCTGCATAACAACGCTCCAAAGAAGGAGGCGCGTCTGCGGGTCCAGTCCGGTCGTGGGCTCGTCAAGAATAAGAATCTCGGGTTCGTGCAAAAGCGCACGCGCAATGTCAATTCGCCGCCGCTGCCCGCCGGAGAGCTTGCCGACGGTTCGGTTCAGAAGATCACCGAAATCGAGAAGTTCCGAAAGCTCCGAAAGTCTTTTTTTGAACGCTTTTCCGTTGATGCCGTACAGTGCGGCTCGACTGCGGAGGTTTTCCCGAACGGTCAATGCCTGATCCAGCACGGAATTTTGAAAAACAACGCCGAGCTTTCGGGAAACGTGCTCAAAATCCCGCTCCGCATCCATGCCCAAAATCGTGACGCTGCCGCCGTCCCGTCGGAGCTGCCCCGAGATTATGGAGATGGTTGTGGATTTGCCCGCTCCGTTAACACCGAGAAAGGCAAAAAGTTCACCTCGGCATACACGGAACGAAAGGTCTCGAACGGCCTTTATCTCTCCGAAAGCTTTATTCAGTCCGTCAATGCGGATGATCTCGCGCTCGGTCGAAGCGAAGTGTTCACCGCACAGGTTGTCATATTGTGTGTTACTCATTAACATTTCCTCCGTTTTACTTCTTGCCGTGTTTTGAAGATGCAGCGGGAAGCGCATTCAAAAAAGCCGAAAGTGCGGCAAAAATAACGCCCGCAACGGGCCAGATGACCCATGATGTTTTGGGATTGCAGCCCTTGATGCCGAATGTTATAAGCAGATAAACCGCGGTCACGATCAGCCAATAGCAGGAAGATATGCGGCTTACGAATCCGCTCTTTTCTTTTTTTATGCGGGTGTAGTCACCCTCTTCGAGAAGTTTGTCAACGGCAGAATTATATGTTCCTCCAAGCACGAATGCGGCACTGCCGATGCCCGCAATAACAAGCGTAAGACTTACCGCCGCAGCGGGAGCAAAATCCGCATTTTCAAAGCAGACGGAAACAAAAATCGGAATCACCGAAAGTATGCAGAGCATTGTTCCGATGATATTGAGCCTTGAGGAGGTGCGCGCAAATGCAGCTTTGCGTTCGCGCAGCATACCGGCCACGCCGTATTCCGTTTCAAACGGTTCTTTTTCAAGAAATTCATATTCCTTTGCCTTTGCGCCGGCTGAAATAAAAAGCAGGACGCCGATTGCGGCAAGCAGAATCAAGGCACAAAGACCGATGCCGCAGGCAAGGTTTTCGCTGATATTAATAACACGACTGTCGCTCATTGCGGCAAGAAAAATCAAAGGTGCGGGCGAAATAACGCAAAGAAAAGCTGCAAGCGCAATTCGCGGCGCAGAAACACGGCGAAGCTCAAGATAGGCAGAGGCCTGTTCCATTGTGACGGTGCGAAGCGGAGGCTCGGCACTGTCGTCGGAGGCTTGAAAGGAAGGTTCGCATTCCTCGATTTCATCTTTAAGAAGGTAATCGGTTGAAACACCGAAAATGCGGCTCAGCCGAAGAACTTTGTCCATATCGGGTACGGACTGTGCGCCCTCCCATTTTGAAACGGATTGGCGCGAAACTCCAAGCTTTTCCGCAAGGTCCTCCTGTGACCAGCCCGCCTTTTTACGAAGATTGATGATTTTGTCTGCAAGTATCATTGCTGTGACCGTTCCCTTCCGTTTAACTTTTTCCGCCGCCTGTTCGCGGGCGGGTTTACTGCCGTAATGATACGCTTTTTTGCCGTTGCGGGCAATAAAGGGAGGCGGGCAATTTGTCAACCCGTGGCTGCGATATGCGCAACTGAGACGATTTTTGCCGTAGATACGGAAAAATTCCCATCACGGGAAAACCGCACTCCGTGCCGCTCCCGAAACAGGGGGATTCACGGTGTGAACGGAAAAATATTTGATAACTGCAATTGCGCAATATCGGTTTTCAGTATAGCTTTGTTGAAGGTCGTTGTCAATATGGTTTGAAACAATATATGAGGCAGCCGTAAATTTGCCGTCCGATACCGTAAAAATTCCATAATTTTTTTGTTTCCGAAAAAACATGAACACTTTGCCCGGGTTGAATTGTTCGGATTCCGGGAAGAGGAGCATTGCGGTCGGAAACTTTTTCGTTAAAAACAATTAATCAGCAATTATCACAAAGAAAGCTTGACGGCGAGTATTTATAGGGATATAATGAGCAATTCCGGGATGACGCGTAAAATATTGAAATACTCAGGAAACATACGATTTATTCTTGCAAACAGCATTGCGGAGGTGCAAATGGAATTAAACAACAGCAAAAATGCTGAGGCCGTCTTTTCACTTTCATTGCTTTCGGGCGGCGCGGCGCAGAAAAATGAAACGGGGCTGCTGCTGAAAAGCAACGAAAAAGCTCAAAAATACGGGCTTGTTCTTTCCCGGGAGCAGGCGGCAGCGATTATCGCAACACGAAATGCTGCATTGCAGCGCACGGGAAGGATGGAATTCGGTGCAGGCATTCTCGGCAGGATTGCCGAAGCATTCTGTGATTCGCCGTGGATTTCGCAGGAGGATTATGAGCAGACCCTGCATGAGGTCACCGGACTGTTTTATGAATTTAAAAATGAAACGATGGACATCGTTTCAGACGATGAACTGATTGATTTCATGAAGGAAGCTTTCAATGGGTTCTGCAAGGGTTCTCTCGAATTGCTTGCGGGACGTGCGCTGCCGATGCTTGCGGAACATGTTCGCAGCGGGGAACCGTTGGAAAGCTTCATTTACCTGTCTCTTATACACATCT
>ENA-OZAL01000206-OZAL01000206.1-human-gut-metagenome-genome-assembly--contig:-NODE-206-length-12378-cov-4.878114_pt1 | contig 12378 bp, 10 predicted proteins | sample MGYA00244206_ERZ653496 | MGnify/ENA primary metagenome ERZ653496 (study PRJEB26926, sample SAMN06165085) | human gut metagenome | biome: ENVO:00009003; feature: ENVO:2100002; material: ENVO:00002003...
CGCTGATGCCGCGCGCCACGTCGCACAGTTCCCGGCAGGCGCTGCCCGTCCGGCGAACATCGGCGATTTTCGGCAGCAGGGTCGAGACTGTCCGCCCGGTCAGCGAAAACAACTCCTCGTAGTACGGCGCAGAGCCGAAGCCAATCAGCGCCTTGTCCATCGGCGTGTCCGACACGCGGATGCGCTCGCCGTTGCAGGTCGCGCCCTTGCCGCGTTCCGCGAGGTACATTTCGTCCAAGTACGGGTCGTACAGCCCGCCGAAAACGGGAAGTTTATTTTCTACCGCGCCGATGGAAATCATCGAGCAGCGGCGGCGGCGGAAGTAGTTCGTCGTGCCGTCGATGGGGTCGATGATGAAGGTCAGCGCGTCGGTGAGGACATGCCGCTCCTCCTCCTCGGCGAGGAATTTCGCGTGCGGATACGCCCTTTGCAGCGCATCGACGAGATAGGATTGCACCGCAATGTCCGCCTCGGTGACGAAATCGGCGTGATGCCCCTTGCTGAACACCTTTGGGGACTGGTAGTCAAGCATCATGTGCCCGGCGGCGCGAAGAAGCGAATCGAGTTCGTTCATGCGGAAAACGACCTTTCTTGATTGTTAGGGGATGCGATACGCCCAATCGGGATTCCGCTGATTGATTTCTTCCTCTGTTTCAAAGTGCGTGTCGGGGTTTAGCGCGGTGATTTCGCATTCGTCCGGGAAGGCGCGGAAGCCCACAAATTCCACCGACGCGGGCAGGGTGACGGCGGACAATTCCGTCTGCTCCCAATCGTAGTAGTAGAAGGCAAATTCTCCGATGCGCGTCACGCCCTCCGGGATTTCCACCGCGTCCAGCCCGCAGTTTGCGACGCAGTAGGCGGGAATTTCCGTCAGCGTTGCCGGGAAGCGCAGCAGCTGAATCTCCCAGCAGCCGTAAATGCTGCAATCGGACAGTTCGCGGACGCCGTCGGGGAGAATCAGCGCCGCCAGCGGGGAAAAATCGCCCGTGTACTGCCCGTCCAAGGCGTAAGGACCGATGGATTCCAGCGTGTCCGGCAGGCGGATTTCGTTACCCGCAGGTTTCCAGTTATCCAGCGCGGAAGCGCCCAAGCGACGGACGGCGGGAATCGGCTGCCCCTGACTGGACGGCGCGGCGTACAGCAGCGTCTGCGTGTCGCGGTCAATCAGGAAGCCGTTTTCGCAGGAATAGCGCGGGTTGCCGTTCGGAAAGTCGATTTCCGCGTAGACGTGAAAAAAACTGCCTTCCGCGAGCATTGTTAGCGTGGAGGGAAAGGAAATCTGCGTTGCTGCGTGACAGCATTGAAACGCATCTGCTTCCACACGCTGAACGCCCTCTGGCAGCACAATGCCGAACAAAAGGCTATCGGCACAGGATTCAGATGTGTTCAACGCATTCGCCGCAATTGCCACGACAGGAGTTCCGCCCAATTCTGACGGAATCTCCAGCACGTCGGGGACTTCTGGCTGGTTCAAGAAGCGGGAACAGTCGAGCAGAACCGCGCCGCGCGACGAAAGCTCGTAGTCGAACAGCCCATCTGAATAGAGAGCGTCCGCCGCTTCGTCGCCATACCAGTCATATTCGGGGATTCGCTCGGCGTATTCCGTGGCTGTTTCAAAATGAACCTGCGGGGTCAAAGCCGTCACGTCGCATTCGTCCGGGAAGGCGCAGTAGCCCACAAATTCCACCGACGCGGGCAGGGTGACGGCCCCAATGATTTCGCCCGTGAACCAGTCCACCGCGTGCGCGCCGATGCGGGTCACGCCGTCGGGGATGGTCAGCGCAGTCAGCTGGCAATTCCAAAAACAGTAATCCGGGATTTCCCGCAGCGACGCGGGCAGGTGAACTTCCTGCAAATCGGTGCAATAGAAGGTATAGGGCGACAGTTCGGTGATGCCGTCGGGGAAGGTGACGCGGGTCACGCCGCAGTCATAGAAGATATAGCTGCCAACACTTTCCAGCGTGTCGGGCAGAACGGGGTCGTCATCGTCGTCCCAGAGCCAGTTCATCAGCGAACAGTCCCCCAGACGGCGGACGGCGGGCAGCGGATTGCCGTGGCTCGACGGCGCGGTGTACAGCAGCGTCTGCGTAGTATTGTCAATCAGGAAGCCGTTTTCGCAGGAATAGCGCGGATTGCCGTTCGGAAATTCGATTTCGGCGGAAATCTGGTCGAAACAGCCCTCCGGGATGATTTCCAGCGTCGCGGGCAGGGTGACTTTCACCGCATAGAAGCATTCGGCGAAGGTGTCGGCATCCAGCGCGCGAAGCCCTTCGGGGAACACAACCTCGAACGGCGCGTCCACGGGGCAGACGTCCAGCGAGCTGAACAACCAGCCGCCAATCGCCGTGACGGGATAGCCGCCCAGCGTCGCCGGAATCTCCAACGAAACCGGCGGTTCGGCGAACATGTACAGTGAATCCGCCTGCATCGCGTCCCAGTCGCAGCCAGTCAGAATCGCTTCGCCATCCGCAATCTGGTAGAAGAACGCGCCGTCGCGGTGGATTTCGGCGTCTTCCGCCCATGCGGTCAGCGGGAGAAGCAGCAAAATCAGCACCCAAAGCAGTTTTTTCATGCGGAAACCTCCTTCGTGAATCGAATTGGGGAGAAACTGTGGATAACCATACAACGATTCAGCGAATGGGATTCTTCCAGCGGGCAGGAAAAATCGTTACCTATTTATATAGCGCGATTGGGCAGCAGCCGTACCATCACCAGCTCGCACGGACACCACAGGCGCGGCGCACAGGCGGAGTTCGTCATGCCGCGGCTGATGAACAGTTTGTCATCAAAATAAAACCCGCTCGTCAATTTCGGAAAAAGCCCCTGACCCGGCGAGTAAATTCCTTGCGAACCAATCCGCACCTGCCCGCCGTGCGCGTGCCCCGCGAGCGTCAGGTCAATGTCCAGCCCCTGCACCAGCGGCGCGAAATACTCCGGGTGGTGGCAGAGCAGCAGCTTGAACCCGTCCCGCGCCGCCATGGCTTGCAGGAACGGCTTTTTTGCGTCCATTTGCGCGCGAACGGGCGGCATTCCCGGCATTTTCCGCGCGCTGCTGACCCCGCCGAGGGTGATGCCGCGGAAGTCCACAAAGCAGTCGTCCAGTACGGTCACGTCGCTTTTCTGCACCAAAGGAAGGTATTCCGCGATGTCGGGCAGCAGCCGCTCGTGGTTGCCGAGGTTGTAGAACGTGGGGGCGACGCGCGGCGCAAGGTCGAGGAAGCGCGCGGCGTTGCGCCATCCGTGGCGGCTGTGGCGGTTGACGAGGTCGCCGCCGATGAGGATCGCGTCGCAGCCCCGCATGAGCGAAAGCGCCTCATCCGCATCGCCGTTGTGGAAATCAGCGGCAAATGCGAATGTTAACGGCTGGGTAATTTTATCCGACGTGACGGTGATGGTGTTCTTCTGCATCATGCGTGTGCCCTCCGAAGCAGCAGGATGCCCGGCAGCAGCGTCACCAAGGCGAAAACCGCCTGTGCGCCGCCGAGCAGCAGCAATGCGCGGGTGACTTGCGCCTGCGCGATGGACGAGAGCGGGTGGAGCAGCCCCGGCAGGTTGAGCAGCAGCGCAGGGAGCAGCAGCAGCAGCGCGGCGAGGCCTGTGGCGGTGAGCGTTGCGCCGACGCGGACGCGGCGGCAGCAAAGCAGGAGCAGAATCGCCGCCAGCAGACAGACCGCGCCGCTGATTTCGACCGCGTGGAGCAGACGTGGGAGGCTGCATTTCTGTGCCGCCAGTCCGCCGAGCAATTCCATCAGGCTCTGCCGGATGGGGAAGGAATATCGCCGGACAAACTGCGAGAGGGGGTAAACGACCTCGTCGCGGGCGGTGGCGCGGCGAAAATCCGCATCCACGCGGGCTTGGAAGCCTTCATCCGCCATGACAAGGGCGACCATTTCGCGCTCATCGAGGGGGGAGGGAGCGGCGGGCAGTTCCTCCGCATCGGTGCGGAAGAAATCGTGCCAATAAACCGCAAGTTCCGCCTGATACGCCGCGCAAGCGCCGGACAGGGGGGCAAGCGCAGCGTCGGAGAGGGCAAAATCCGCCTGAATCTGTGCGGCGTTCCACTCGGTTTTGTGCTGACTTTCTTTTTCGCTGGATGACAGGACAGACGCGGCAAACGTGCGCGTGGTGGCGAAGAAAATCAGCCCGCACAGCAGTGAAACGAGCAGCAGCACGGCGGTCAGGAGAGAGCAAAAATACTGCGAAAGCGCCGAATCAGCGCGATTTGGGCGCATCACGGCAGCACCGCCACGTTGAGCAGCGCGTGGACGAAATCCTGCCCGCCAAGGAGGACGGCGAGGCAAAGAAACACCGTCAGCAGCACGAAAGGCAGGAGCAGCAGGGGGAGAAAATGCTTGGTGGGCATGGGACACCTCCGGGATAATTAGCAATGAGCAATTTCGGAGAATAAACGGGAGGTTTTGAATGGCGGCATACGGGGTGGTCGCGCCCATTTGGCGCGACACAGCACGGTTGTTGGAAAGAGCGGCTTGGGGGCGCGTCTGCGGACGCGCAAAGTTACTGCGCAGGGACGCTTCGCTGCCTGCGACCAAGGCTGCCCCGCTTGAACTTTCCTTTTGAGTTGGCTGGACGAGGAACAGTTGGGGCGTTGCCCCAAACCCCAGCAGGGACGCTGTCCCTGCACCCTGCAAGGGACAAACGAAAAGGGACGAAGTCCCCCCTTGACCCTTTTTGGGCTGCCAGGCTTGGTTACGCTTCCAAACTTAGTGGTGTCTGGTGCTTTCCCTTGTGCGGCGGCGCTTCTTTTGAATCTGCTCCGCCTGGGGCTTTTCCCCCTTGAGTTCCAGCAGCTGGTCGCGGAGCTTCGCCGCCTGCTCGAAGTCCAGCGCCTTCGCCGCCGACAGCATCTGGTCTTCCACCTGCTTCATCAGCGCGTTCCGCTCGTCTTCGCTCATCGCGGCGGGCGCGCTTTCTTCCGCCTTCTTCGTAATCTCCAGCACCTGATGCACCGCGTTGCGCACCGACTCCGGCGTGATGCCGTGCACGCGGTTGTACTCTTCCTGAATCGCGCGGCGGCGGTTGGTTTCGCTGATGGCGCGCATCAGGCTGTCCGTCATCACATCGGCGTACATAATCACCCGACCATCGACATTTCGCGCGGCGCGCCCGATGGTCTGCACGAGCGACGTTTCCGAGCGCAGGAAACCTTCCTTGTCCGCGTCGAGAATCGCGACGAGCGACACTTCCGGCAAGTCCAGCCCCTCGCGCAGGAGGTTGATGCCCACCAGCACGTCATATTCGCCGAGCCGCAGCCCGCGAATCAGCGCCATGCGATCCATCGTCGTCACGTCGCTGTGCAGGTAGCGGACGCGGATGTCCATGCTTTGCAGGTACTCCGTCAGGCTCTCCGCCATCCGCTTGGTGAGCGTCGTCACCAGCACACGCTGTTTTTTCGCCACGACTTGGTGGATTTCGCCCACGAGGTCATCCACCTGACCGGTCGCCTTGCGGAGGATGATTTTGGGGTCAAGCAGCCCGGTCGGGCGGATAATCTGTTCCACAATCTGGGATGCGTGGCTGATTTCATACGGGCCGGGCGTTGCGGAGACGAAAATCGTCTGCCCGATGCGCTGCTCAAACTCCTCGAACAGCAGCGGACGATTGTCAAACGCCGACGGCAGCCGGAAACCATATTCGACAAGCTGCTCCTTGCGCGCGCGGTCGCCGTTGTACATGGCGCGAATCTGCGGCACGGTGACGTGGCTCTCGTCGATGAAGCACAAAAAGCCCTTGGGGAAGTAGTCCAGCAGGGAATAGGGCGCGTCACCGGGCTTTCTGCCATCGAAGTAGCGCGAATAATTCTCAATGCCGCTGCAATAGCCGATTTCACGCATCATCTCAATGTCGTAATTCGTCCGCTGGGCGATTCGCTCCGCCTCCAGCAGTTTGCCCTCCTTCGTGAACTTGTCGACCTGCTCCTTCAAATCGCGCTCGATGACGGCGATTTTCTCCGGCAGATTCGTCTGGTCAGTCGCGTAGTGCGTCGCGGGATAGACGCTTGCGTGCTCCAGCGACGCCAGCGTGTGCCCGGACACGACCTCGAACTCGCTGATGGACTCGATTTCGTCGCCGAAGAACTCAATCCGCAGGCCATGCTCCTTGCCGCCCGCGGGGATGATTTCCAGCACGTCGCCGCGCACGCGGAACGTCCCGCGCTCAAACTCCACGTCGTTGCGGTCGTACTGGATGGCAATCAGCTGGCGGATGAGGTCGTCGCGCCCAATCGCCATGCCCGGCCGAAGGGACACCATCTGCCCCTCGTACTCGCTGGGGTCGCCCATGGAATAAATGCAGCTGACCGACGCGACGATAATCACGTCCCGCCGCTCCCGAAGCGCCGCCGTCGCGCTGTGGCGGAGGCGGTCGATTTCCTCGTTGATGGCGGCGTCCTTCTCGATGTAGGTGTCCGACGACGCGATATACGCTTCCGGCTGATAGTAATCATAATAGGAAACGAAATATTCCACCGCGCTGTCGGGGAAGAACGCCCGGAACTCCGAGCAGAGCTGCGCCGCCAGCGTTTTGTTGTGCGCAATCACCAGCGTCGGGCGCTGCACCTGCGCAATCACGCTTGCCATCGTGAACGTTTTGCCCGAACCGGTTACGCCCAGCAGCACTTGTCCCCTCATGCCCGCGTTGACGCCCTTTGTCAGCGCCTCAATCGCCTGCGGCTGATCTCCGCTTGGCTGATACGGCGCTTTCAGCACGAACTTCCCGCGCGTCTCGTCCATCCGCCAATCCTCCTTTGCCTGTTTGTCTGATTATCATACCACGTTTGCTTTTTTCTGTGAAGGGGAACAGGGGAAGAAGGGGAAAATTAGCAATGCGAAATGCGGAATGAGGAATGCAAATGAAGCGCGTCCGCAGACGCGCCCAAAAGCAACAATGAAAATCAAGTAACATGGGAGCCCGAAGGTTTCCAAAGGGCGACCGCAAACTTCGTTTGTTTTCATGCCCTTTGGTCGCGTCCGCAGACGCGAAACCCTCTGCGACATGCAAAATCAAGACGCATAAAACCAAACCCCGCCGCGATAACGACCGTCCAAATCCACCTTGAAAAATCAAGAAAATTCTGCTATCATCATGATAACAGCAAACGAAAGGGATCTACCGTCTATGAACGAAAGCACCTGCCGGAAGTCGAGGATGATGACGCATTCTGCGAAGCACGCTACCAGTCCTACCTCAACGACCCGGACAAGGGGGATACTATGCCGCTGGAGGAAGTCGCGCGCAGCCTCGGCATGACGCTGAACTATCCTCTTGCTGCTGGCGCTCAAATGCGCGCTCTCTATGAGCAGGGAAAAATCAAGAATGAATCAGAATTTCAGGAGGAATTAGCCCATGTGTTACGTTGTTGCGAAGAATGCCAATAAAATCGGAAGCGTCGCTATTCGCATGAAACTTGGCAAAGCGGTTGTTCAGCTGAAAGAGGAAATGAACGACCAGTATCTCAGCAAGCATATCCAGTTTGTTACCATCAGCCGCCCGTCCGCGTATGGCGAATATGCGCCGTACCATTTTGTGGACACGATTCCGGAGTTCAAGGCGGAAGTCGCGAAGCTGTAAGCCCCAAATCCCCCAACAGAAAACAGCCCGAATCTGCTGAAATTCGGGCTGTCTCCGGGGCGCGGGAGGTTGCTGACTCCGCGCCCCAAGGAAGGAAAGGGAAAGGAAAAAGGAGGAGAAAAGGAGTGAAAACCATGTCATGCAGGGCGCAGAGGGCGATGCGCCGCGTCCGCTGAAATCCTTATTCCGCCGCGTTGCGCGCTGGAACTTCTGGTGCAGCAGAAGCGTCCTTCGCGGATTCGGCAGAACCCACTTGTTTATCCGGCAGTTCCTTCATCAGGATGGCCGCGACAACCATTGGTTCCATCAGCAGCTTCATAAGCGCCTCCTTTCTGTGCTTCCCGCCTGACAGTATTGATTCTACCCGCCCAGCATGACGTCAGCATGAAGAAAATGTGACGCTTTGCTGAAAAAACATGAACAAATTGCAAACTTGCCCTTGACATAGGGGATTTTGTTTGCTACAATAGCAACACATGTTGCGCAACGTATGTTGCCGAAAGAAGATGCCCCATGCCGCCCGCCTGCCGATTCACCCGCGAGCAAATCGTCGCCGCTGCCCTTGCCATCACCCGCGAGCGCGGGTTCGATGCCGTCACTGCCCGCGCCATTGCCGATACCCTGCATTCGTCCTCCAAGGTGATTTTCAGCGCCTTTTCGGGCATGGACGACCTGCTTGCCGCCACAATTGATGCCGCGGACGCACAATACCGTGCTTACAGCGCTGATTTTGTCCGCGATTCTGCCGATCCGCCCTACAAAGCCGTCGGCACGGCGTACATCCGCTTCGCCCGAAACGAGCCGAACCTCTTCCACCTGCTTTGCTGGTCATCGTTTACCACGTCTGCTACCTCTTCAACGGGGTCGGCATCTTCGGCGGCGTGCCGAATGCGCGAAACCTGCCGTTTCTGGATACCATTTCCGGCACGGTGTACCCGTGGTTCATGGTACTGCTGTTCGTCGTGGCGGGCATGTGCGCCCGGTTCGCACTTGTCCAGCAGGGGAATCGCGCGTTCCTGCGCAATCGGGCGCGGAAGCTGCTTGTGCCGTCAACCTTGGGGCTGTTCGTGCTGCACTGGGTGACGGGGTATCTCAATATCCGCATGGGCGGCGCGGTGGACACCATCCCGAAGCCCTTGCTGTACCCGATTTCGGTGCTGGCGGGCATCGGGCCGCTGTGGTTCGTGCAGCTGCTGTTTTTGTTCAGCGCGATTTTGGTGCTGATTCGCAGAATCGACCGGAACGACCGCCTTTTCCGCCTTGGCGAACGCACCCCGTCGTGGCTGATTTGCGCCTTTGCGCTGCTGATTTGGGGTGCGGCGCAGGTCGGCAACATGCCCGTCATCACCACCTACCGCATCGGCATTTACCTGACGGCGTTTCTGCTGGGCTATGCGGTGTTCGCGCATGAAGCGGTGATGGAACGCGTGGAGCGGATGCGCTGGGGGACGCTGGCGGCGGCGGTCATCGGCGCGGTGGCGTATGGCGTGTGGACAAACGGGCAGAATTTCACTGACGCGGCGTATCTGCAAAGCCTGTGGGCGAATGTGTACCTGTGGGCGGCGGTGCTGGCGGTGCTGGGCAATGCGCGCCATTATCTCCATCAGGAGACAGCGGTGTCGCGCTTCTTCACCCAGCGGAGTTACGCGCTGTATGTCGTGCATTACCCCGTACTGCTGCTGACGGCGAGTCTGCTGACCGAGCGGACGACGCTTCCGGCAGCGCTGATGTATTTGCTCACGCTGGTGATTGGCTTCGGCGCGACGCTGGGACTGTCGGAGGTCATCTGCCAGATTCCGGGGATTCGCTATCTGGTGTTGGGCATCCGGAAGGAGAAAAAGGCATGAATGTATACGAATCCATCCCGACGATGGAGAAGGGCGAAATCCGCCTGCGCCCGGTGACGGCGGAGGATGAAGCGGCGCTTCTGCGCGTCTACGGCGACCCGCTGGCGCTGCCGTTCTTCAACAGCGACAACTGCCACGGTGACATTTTCTATTACGACACGCCGGAGAAGATGCGCCGTGCGATGGACTTCTGGCGCACGTCGTGGGAGCAGGGCTGGTTTGTGCGCTGGGCGATTGCATTGCGCAGCGAGGTCATTGGCACGGTGGAGCTTTGCCGCCGCGGGGAGTCACCGGACGACCCGTACAGCGGCATGGGCATCCTGCGCGTGGATGTCGGCAGCGCGTGGGAGAAGTCGGACGTGCTGGCGGCAGTGATGGACGCGCTTCTGCCCGATGCGTACGCGCTGCTAAACTGCCGCACGCTGATGACGAAAGCCGCGCCGTATGCGGTTGCGCGTGTGGCGACGCTGACGGAATGCGGATTCGTGCGGAGCGACAAGCCGGTGATGGGACACCATGGGGAAAGGTTCGAGTATTATTGGGTCAGGGAAAAGTGAGGAGAATAGAGAAACGCGGCGCGCAGGTCGGTGAGGACTTGTGCGCCGCGTGTTTGTGGGGGAATTACAGCTTTGTGGGAAATTACAGCTTCGCGACTTCCGCCTTGAACTCCGGAATCGTGTCCACGAAGCGGTAGGGGGCGTATTCGCCATAGGCGGAGGGGCGGCTGATGGTGACAAATTGGATGCCTTTGTTAAGATAACGGCTATTCATTTCTGCCTTCAGCTGAACCACGGGTTTTCCCAGCTTCATGCGAATTGCCACACTGCCGATTTTATTGGCGTTCTTTGCCACAACGTAGCACATCGGATAACACCTCCTGAAATTCTGCTTCATTCTTAATTTTGCCCTGCTCATAGAGGGTGCGCATTTGAGCACCAACAGCAAGCGGATACTGCTTTTTGTACAAGTATTTATGCAGCCAGTTGTTTAACTGACGGTCAAAATAAGTGTTATACTGAATTTCAATAGGATAATGAAAATTATCCAGCTGATAATAGACATGCACCCCGCGATAGCCGTCGTCATTCGCTTTTCCATGCGACATATTCACAATCCGCAGTGCATCTGGCGGCGGATTTTTCAGAATTTCATCATAATCGTCGCGCAGAGAGCGAAAACCCAGCAAATCATTGAAAACTTTTGCCGTCGGTCTGTCCGGAAAATAGCGGTCATACTTGTGTGAAGCCGATTCCAATGACTTGACGCAATAGTCCAAAGCAAGCTGTTCTAAGGCTTCATGCTCGTCATACCAAACGGAAATTTCTTCAATTTCGTGCAAAAGTGCAGCTTTGGTGAAGTGCGCAAGGCTGTTTTTCAAAGAAAGTCCCAAATTTGTGCGGAATGATAGCGATTGCAGAATCTCAACCGACAGTCCATCTTGCAGCAAAAATCGGCACATGAAAACACCTCCCTGCACTGCCTACGTTCTTATTATAGCATGGGGCTATGCGTTCCGTCAAGAAGGGGGACAAAAAGGGCTTACTTCCTCCTCGGCAGCAGCGGCTGATTATCCACCTTCTGCGACAGCTTGTCCTGATTGAGCTTGAACACATCCGCCACCTCGCTGATGGTGATGTACGCGCGATCATCAAGGTCATGCACAATGTCCTTCATCCGGCTGATTTGGAAGCGGTTGACGACGAAGTACACAATCGTCATTTCCTCGTGCGAAAAACCGCCCTGCGCCGGGATGCACGTCATGCCTGTGCCGAACGCCTCGCCCAGCGCGCGGCAGATGGCGTCCGGGTTGCGGGTGACAATCAGCGCCGCTTTGCTGCGGTCGATGCCCTCGATGACAAAATCGACGACTTTCAGCCCGACGGCGTAGGCGATAATGGAATACAGGGGGAGAATCCAGCTGGAACGGAGCAGTCCAGCGAGGATGTACAGCACGACGTTGTAGCTCATGACGAACGTGCCGACGGTCATGCCGAGCTTGCGGGCGAAAATGACCGCCATGACCTCCATGCCGTCCATCGCGCCGCCGCCGCGAATGGCAAGCCCGCTGCCGACGCCCGAAATCAATCCGCCGAAGAGCGCACAGAGCAGCAGATCCGTCCCTGCCAGCGGCGAGGAAATGCTGACGTCAAGCGGCAAAGGTCCTTGAATCAGCCACGCGCCGAGGGAGTAGATGAACACGGAATACACGGCGTAAATGGTAAACTGCACGCCCTGCCGCTTCAGCCCGAAGAGGAACAGCGGCACGTTGAGCAGCAGCAAAATCAGCGACAGGCTGCACCAATCGGGGGTGATTTGCGCCAGCAGCATCGCCGTGCCGGAAATGCCGGAGTCATAAAGATTGACGGGATAAAGGAAAACGCTGACGCCGAACGCGTTGATTAGACCCGCAACGGTCAGCATGACGAAGCGATCCCCGCGGAGGTGGAGGTCCTTGAACTGCTGGAGGAAGGCTGACCAGTGGGAAGCGAAGAATTTGGCGGATTTGGGCGATTTTTTCATGGAGGGGTGCGCGCTCCTTTCCGGATAATATAATATGATAGAATTATAACACAGATAAATGAACCCTGCAAGAAGATTTGCACGGGCGCATCGAAATATTTGGCGGCGGAAAATCCGTTATTCTTCGAGCAAAATTCACAAAAATCAACTGATTCGCAACATACGTCAAGCAATGATTCAACGTTCACGAAACCAGCAAAAAAGGACATGGCAAAAACGGTTGTTTTCGTGTTACAATTTACATAGGCGGCGGGTGATCGAAGGGGGATCTACGCCGAGTTTGGAATACAGGGGCAGCCTGTCTAATTCGCTTGGATGGGTGCTTTTGTGTTCCCCTGCTCCATTCATTTTCCGTAAAAGCCTGCAAATAAAAAGTCAAGCCCCAAATAGGACTTGCTGCAAGAAAATTTGGCAGAAGGTGGGG
>ENA-OZAL01000212-OZAL01000212.1-human-gut-metagenome-genome-assembly--contig:-NODE-212-length-12236-cov-6.091126_pt1 | contig 12236 bp, 9 predicted proteins | sample MGYA00244206_ERZ653496 | MGnify/ENA primary metagenome ERZ653496 (study PRJEB26926, sample SAMN06165085) | human gut metagenome | biome: ENVO:00009003; feature: ENVO:2100002; material: ENVO:00002003...
AGAGGACGTTCTGCGCGTCGATGGTCACGCGCTGCGTGTCCGCCGTCCACGTCAGCGTAACGATGCGCTTTTCTTCGCGCCCCGTTACGGGCAGGAATGCGGCCGTCTCCTCGCCGCGCAGTCCCGTCAGGTGAATGAGGGCACGCTCGTCCGCGCCGAAGTCGCTGCGCTTGAACTGCGTCACCCACTCGCCGCGCTCCTTATCGAAGGTGAAGCTCGCCACGGCGCCGCTGCGCAGGGTCAGGCTCGGCGTGAAGTAATCCGGGCGTGCGCCGCTGATGCGAACGCGGTAGGTGATGCGCCCGTCCTGCTCGCCATAGCGGTAGACGTACACCGGGAATTCCGCTACCAGCGTGCTGTCATCCGTCAGCGGAAACACAACATCGCCCTCGCGGGAAAGATAGACATAATTTTCCGCCACAGCAAAGCAGGATTCGCCGCCATTCAGGCGGTAGACCTTGCTCCATGGGTCTGCGCTGCGCATTTCCGGCAGCAGCACATACTGCTCCTGCAAATCCGGATATTTCTCCGCAAACGCCGCCTCGATGCTGTCCATCATGTTGACCGCGCCCATCGGGCAGCTGTCGCCTGTGTACTGCACCGTCGTTTCGGTCAGCAGCGCGCCGTCCCAATCCGCCGTTTCCAGCTGCATGTCCTTGGCGCTCTGGTCAACAAGGCGGAAGCGCACGGTCAGGCTGATTTTCTTCTCCACCTTCAGTTCGCTGCCCATATGCAGCTGCTGCCCCGGCACAAGCGCGTTCTTGCCCGGATTCAGCACAATATCGCCCGTCGGCAGCGGGTCATCCGTCAGGTTCACGAGGTTCGTCGCAATCCCGATATCGAGATTCATCGGCTTGTCCACCACGATGGTGGAGCGGACATTGCCCTCGCCGTTCAGCGACACATTCCCCGACGCGCCCAGAATCAGCTCCTGAACATCTGCCGCCGCGCCGATGTTCAGCCGCACGTCCTCGTCCGACAGCACATACAGGCGGTCGATTTTGCCGGACGGCAGATTGGCGTTCAGCCCGCCGAGAACCAGCAGATTGCCGTTCATTTCCGGCGCATTGAACTCCGTGTCGCCCAGATGGTCAAAAATCGCGTCGCCGATGAAGGCTTCCGGCGGCTGCGTGTCCTTATTCAACACGGTGATGCCAAACTGCTTGATGTTCTCCTGAAACGCCGGGTCATCCCAGTCCGTATTGTCCCATATGCCAGCGCCAATTTCTTTCGCCAGCCGCTCCAGCGCCGAGTCCTTGCCCTGTGGTGTCTGGTTCTTGTTGATGGTGTTCAGTGTGTTCAGCGCACTCATGTTGTTTTCCACAATCATGGCCGCCGATGCTGTACCCGCCCAAATGATGCTGCATAAGAGCAGGAAAATGGTGCTCCATCGTGCGATTCGCTTCATGCTTCTTCCTCCTTGCTGATAGCTTCCGCGGGCTTTTTTTCCATAGAAATCGCCCTTCTGGTTTCAGTATACCATTGACAAGCGCTGTTCGCCACCGCCATTCAATGGATTAATTGGACGTTTCCCTGCCCTTTTCCTGCTGAAAATTCCTGTATTCACGCATGTTTCACGTCAATTCGCGCATGTTTCCCGCCGGATGCACATTTCCAAGGCAGGAAATTTCAATTGCCAAGGATGGCAAAGTACATCTTTCCAACATACGAAAAAAGGCGAACCGGTTTTGAAGCCGATTCGCCCGTGGATTTGTCCAAACTTGGATGGAATTACTTGGCGATGGTGCAGTGCATGAAGTACTTGTAGCCCAGCGGGTTGGAGAAGAAGCCCTGCACGGAGTCGTCGATCATGTAGATGTCGGTGTAGTAGTACAGCGGCACGATGCAGCCGGTATCCATCAGCATATCTTCCGCGACGTGCATCATGGCATAACGGTTCGCGCTGTTGGTGCAGCTCTTGATGGTAGAAATCAGCACGTCATAGGTTTCCGCCCAAGTGCCATTCTCCACCTTCACGTCATAGCCGTAGGGGGTCAGGTCGAGGTTGTAGATCTTCAGATCCGCATTCGCGCCCTTGCCGAACTGCACGTCGTTGTTGCCGGAGCCGGTCACCCACATGTCGAGGAAGCAGATCGGGTCGTTGTAGTCGGCAATCCAGCCATTGCGGGCAATGGAGTAGTCGCCGGACTTACGGGTGTTCAGGAAGGTGTTCCATTCCTGGTTGGTCAGGTTCATGGTGATGCCGACCGCAGAAACCGCGCTCTGGAGGTATTCGCCAATCGCCTTGTGGGCTTCGGAGGTGTTGTAGAGGTAGGTCAGGGACGGGAAGTTGGTGAAGACGCCGTTCTCCTCGTCGTAGGTGTAGTACTTCTTCAGGGTCTCAACCGCCTTGTCGAAGTTCGCCATGTAGACGTCTTCGTCGTCGGTCACGTCGTAGTAGCCGGTGATGCCTTCCACATGGCCCGCGTTCTTGTAGAACTCAGAGCCGTCCGCATCGGTCATGCCCATAGGAACGAAGCTGGACGCAGGCACCTGACCCGCCTGACCGATTTCTTCAACGATGTAGTTGCGGTCGAACAGCAGACCAATCGCCTGACGGATTTCTGCGCGCGCCGCTTCCGCTTCTTCGGGGGTCATGTTCGCGAGCACGTCAGCGGGCAGGATTTCTTCGTTGATGTTCCAGCAGACATAGTAGGTACCAATCTGACCGGCAATAACGAATTCCGTCGGATACTGTTCCTTCAGGGAAGCGATTTCAGAGGTGGGAACGTCGTCGATCAGCTGCCAGTCGCCCTTCTGGAAGTTCGCCAGCATGTTGTTCGCGTCGTCGGAGAGGTAGAAGTCCAGCTCGTCCATCGTGACCTTGTCCACCGCATGATAGTAGGGGTTCTTGGTCAGGGTGATCTTGCTGTTGTGTTCCCACGCGGTCATGGTGTACGGGCCATTGCCGATGTAGGTGGAAGGATCGGTCGCCCACGCTTCGTTGGCGACGACGTCCTCACGGACGGGCATGTACGCCGGGAAGGCGAGCAGCTCGTTCCAGTAGGCAACGGGGTTGTTCAGGGTAACGGTCAGGGTCTTTTCGTCCACGGCGGTCACAGCGAGGTTTTCCGCCTTGGGGTCGGAGCCGTCCGTAGTGTAGCCCTTGATGACTTCAAACATGTAGCCATAGTCCGCGCCCAGCTCGGAGGAAGCAGCGCGCTTCCACGCGAACTCGAAGTCCTTGGCGGTCAAATCCTTGCCGTCGGACCACTTCAGGCCGTCAACGAGCGTGTAGGTGTACGTCACCGTGCCGTCGTCATTGACCACCGGATCCGGCAGTTCCACCGCGCAGTCCGGCACGATTTCCAGCTTGCCGTCGTCGGTCTGCGCCCAAGTGGACAGGCCTGCGAACAGGTGAGCGACCATCGTCGCGCCGTCCACAGCGGAGTTCAGCGCCGGGTCAAGCGTATCAGGCTCGGACGCGATGCAGACAGCCATGTACGTCTTGCCGTCTTCGGCGACAGCGCACAGGGTGCAGGTCACCATCATTGCGATGGCGAGCAGGAGAGCAGTCAGCTTCTTCATGAAAAAACCTCCCTTAATATTCTGTGACAGCCTTGCTTTTCGTAGACTGTCTGTATCAAAAATGCGTGTTGACGCATCCTTGAAGCAATTTTTTTGCGCGGATAAACACGCGGGCACACTATGCCAGTGTCACCAACTCAATCGCGCGAAAGGGTCAAGGGACGAAGTCCCTTGCAGGGTGCAGGGGCAGCGCCCCTGCCGGAGTCCAGAGGCAGAGCCTCTGGCGTCTCCCCTTTTACCCCAGTTCCTTCACCCGGTGGCAGGCGACGAAGTGCCCCTTCTCGACTTCGTTGAAGGGCGGCATCGACTGCGCGCAGGCTTCGGTGGCGTGGGGGCAGCGCGTGCGGAACGGACAGCCCGACGGCGCGTTCAGGGGGCTTGGAATGTCACCGGAGAGGACAATGCGCTTGTTTGCGCGCGCCGCCTTCGGGTCAGGCAGCGGAACGGCGGACAAAAGCGACTTGGAGTACGGGTGCAGCGGGTGATTGTAGATTTCCTCCGCCGACGCCAGCTCCACCATCTTACCCAGATACATCACGGCGATTCTGTCCGAAATGTGCCGCACAACCAGCAGGTCATGCGCAATGAACAGGTACGTCAGCCCCAGCCGATCCTGCAAATCATCAAACATGTTGATGACCTGCGCCTGAATCGACACGTCCAGCGCCGACACCGGCTCGTCGCAGACGATGAATTCGGGATTCACCGCCAGCGCGCGGGCAATACCGATGCGCTGCCGCTGACCGCCGGAAAACTCGTGCGCGTAACGCGAGGCATGTTCGCTGTTCAGCCCGACATAGCCCAGCAGCTGCAAAATGCGCTCCTCCCGCTCCTTCTTGGAGGAATACAGGTGGTGCACATCCAGCGGTTCGCCCACGATGTCCGACACGGTCATGCGCGGGTTCAGCGAGGAGTACGGATCTTGGAACACCATCGTCGCCTTCGTGCGGAATTTCTGCAAGTCCGCTTTCGTCTTAACGGGCTTGCCATCGTAAATGATTTCGCCCGCCGTCGGCTTGTACAATTGGAGGATGGTGCGCCCAACAGTCGTCTTGCCGCAGCCGGATTCGCCCACCAGACCGAGCGTTTCGCCCTTGTTGATGGTGAAGGACACATCGTCGACCGCCTTTAGCGGCTTGGTGCGGAAGAAGCCCATGTTGATGTCAAAGTATTCTTTCAGTCCTTTGACTTCCAGCAGCGGCTGGTGCATCTGCGCTTCAGACACAGGGCACTCCTCCTTCCTCCGTGATGCTGCCGTCCTCCACGCCCTTCTTGACGTTCATCCAGCAGGTTGCCATATGGTCGTCATTGATGAGCATCCGAACCGGCTTCTCTTTCAGGCAAATCTTCATCGCCGCCTCGCAGCGGGGCGCGAACGGGCAGCCTTTGGGCATGTTCAGCAGGTCAATCGGCGTACCGGTAATCGGCTCCAGGCGCTGTCCGTTGTTCTCCGCCGTCGGGATGGAGCGCATCAAGCCCTTCGTGTACTCATGGCGCGGGTTGTAGAAGATTTCATCCGCCGTCCCCTGTTCGCAGATAGACCCGGCGTACATGACGATGACCTCGTCGCACATCTGGGCGACAACGCCCAAGTCGTGCGTAATCATGATGATCGCCATGCCCATCTTCTTCTGCAAATCGCGCATCAAATCAAGAATCTGCGCCTGAATCGTCACGTCCAGCGCGGTCGTTGGTTCGTCCGCAATCAGGATTTTCGGGTTGCACGCCAGCGCCATGGCAATCATAACGCGCTGGCGCATACCGCCGGAGAGCTGGTTTGGATAATCGTTGATGACGTGTTCCGGCTCCGGGATGCCGACAAGCCGCAGCATTTCGATGGACTTTTTGAGCATTTCCGCCTTGCCCATCTGCTGATGGAAGCGGAACGATTCGCCAATCTGCTGTCCGACGGTAAAGACGGGGTTCAGGCTGGTCATTGGCTCTTGGAAAATCATCGAGATGTCATTGCCGCGGATGCTGCGCATTTCGCGCTCCGACTTTTTCACCAAGTCCTGACCGTGGTAGATGATTTCGCCGTCAATAATTTTGCCGGGCGGCGAGGGAATCAGGCGCAGGATGGACAGCGAGGTCACAGACTTGCCGCAGCCGCTTTCGCCGACGATGGCAAACGTTTCGCCCGGCTCAACCTCGAAATCCAGTCCGTCCACTGCGGGGACGACGCCCTCTTCGGTATAATAGTAGGTTTTCAGACCTTTGACCTGCAATACGGGTTCCGACATCAGGATGACCTCCTCATCATACTATTTCTAAATGAGAATGGAAAAGGCGCAAGCCGCTGGCGCAGGCGAATTTAGAAATAGTATTAGTTATTCTTGAGTTTCGGTCAAGCGCGTCGCGCAGACCATCGCCCACCAGCGAGAAGCTCATGACCACCAGCGTAATGGCAATACCGGGGACAAGCACGCCCGTTGGGTAAGTGCGGATGACTTCGCGCATCTGCGACAGCATTGCGCCCCATTCGGCTTCCGGCGGCGTCACGCCCAAGCCGAGGAACGACAGGGACGAAGCCGTCAAAATCGCCGTGCCAAGGCTCAGCGTCACGTTGACGATAATCTGGGACATGGAGTTCGGGATGACGTGGGTGAAGATGATGCGCAGATTGCTTTCGCCCATCGTCTTGCACGCCTCGACATATTCCGAGCTTTTCAGGCTCAGCACGACGCTTCGCACCATGCGTGTCAAGCCCGGTATGGTAAATATCGTGATGGCAATGACGGTATTGACAGAACCCGGTCCAAGCACCGCGACGATGGTAATCGCCAGCAGCAAACCGGGGAACGCCAGCAAAATGTCGATGAACCGGCTGATAATCGCATCGACCCATCCGCCGAAATAGCCGGCGCTCACGCCGAGGAGCACACCAATCAGCGCGCCGGACAGCACGCCCGCGAAGCTGATGGCCAGCGACACACGCGCGCCGTAAATCATACGCGCCAGCGTATCGCGGCCCAGATTGTCCGTGCCGAGCGGATGTTGCACCGTCATCGGGCCATACTTCTTCATGACGCTCTGTTTGAGCGGGTCAACCTGCCACACCAGCGGGCCGAGAATCGCAATCAACACGAACAGGATGAGGACAGCGGCGGCGACCACGGAGACTTTTCTGCGCATGAACCGGCGCAGCACAGGATGTTTGTTCTTCATATCTGCCGTGTTCCTCCTTAATCGTACTTCACGCGCGGATCAACCGCCGCATACAGCAGGTCAACCAGCGTATTGACCAGCACAAACGTCACCGCCAGCACCAGCACAGCCCCCTGAATCGCGGGATAATCGCGGTTGCTGACCGAATCGACGACGAAACGCCCGATGCCGGGAATCGAGAACACCGTTTCCACCAGCGTTGCGCCGGCGAGCAGTCCGCCAAAGCGCAGACCGATGGTTGTCAGCACGGGAATCAGCGCGTTCTTGAACGCATGGCGATAGGTAATCACGCGCTCCGGCACGCCGCGGGAACGAGACGTGCGGATATAATCCTGATGGATAACGTCCAGCATCGCGCTGCGCGTGGTGCGCGCAATGCTGCCGATTGCTTGCAAGCCAAGGGTGGCAATCGGGAGAATAGCTCCCTGCCATGTATCCATGCCGATACTTGGCAGCCACCTTAAATTCAAACAGAATATAAGCATCAATATGAGCGCGAGGAAGAACGACGGCGTAGAAACCGTCAGGAGCGACAAAACCATGATGAGGTTATCCGCGAATTTATTGCGGTGGATGGCCGCAATGATGCCCAGCAGCACACCCACAGCAGCGCCAAACAGCGTGCCGCCGACAGCGAGCGTCAGCGTCTTGGGGAAGCGCTTCGCCAGTTCCTCCACGACGGGCTTGCCGGAGAAAATCGACGTGCCCAAATCGCCGTGCAGCGCATTGCCCACGAAGCGGAAATACTGGATATACAGCGGGTCGTTCAGACCCAGACGTTCACGTTCATATTCCTTGGTGTCCTTCGGAATATCCATGCCCAGCATCATGTCCACCGGGTCGCCCGGAATCAGCCGCACCATCATGAACACAATCAGCGACAAAATGAACAACATGGGTATCACTTGCAGAATCCGCTTAACAATGTATTTCCCCACGGGACATCCCCCCTGTTACTATACTACATAAAACCCTGGTTTCTACTGTTTGGATGGATGATACCTTTTTGCTTGATTTTGCTTGTTGCGCTGTACCGAAGGTCTTTTAGGATGTTTTCTTTTTGGGAGGCGCGGCGGAAGGTCGGGAAACCCTCCGCCGCGCCTGCTTCAATACCTGTTGGGATTACTCACGGCAGCGCACGTGAGCCAGATCCATGGTGTTGGAGGAGTTCACAGCAAAGCCCTCAATCTTGTCGGACAGCGCGTACACATTCTTGCGCAGGTTCATGTAAGCGCCGAAGGGATCTTCATACATGGTAATCTGCGCGATGCGCGCGTAGATGGCGTTGCGCTCAGTTTCGTCCATGGTCACAGCGCCCTTTTCCAGCAGCTCGTCCACTTCCGCATTGTTATAGAAGCCGTAGTTGTTGACGTTGGTGTCGGCGGAGTGCATGATGCGCTTGAGCAGCGTGTCCGCGTCGGAGTCGCCGCCGGAGCCCATGATGAACATATCCCAGCCGAACTTCTCGTTGAACTCTTCAGGCGTGAAGTTCGCCCACGCGGAGGTGAACACCGCGCGCTCGACAACTTCCAGCTTGGCGTTGATGCCGATTTCCTTCAGTTCCTCCGCGATGATTTCCGCCATTTCCACAGCGCGGTTGTACATTGCGCTGGTCATGATGGTCAGGTCAAAGCCGTCCGGATAACCGGCTTCCGCCAGCAGCTGCTTCGCCTTTTCCGGGTCGTAGGGCACAACGCCGACAGAGGAGTAACCCGCCACAGAGGGCGCCATGATGCTGTCAATCGGGATTTCGCCCAAGCCACTGTAGAGGTATTCGCAGATGGCGTTGCGGTCGATGGCATAGCAGATAGCCTGACGGACAGCCGGGATGCTCATCGGCGCATGGTCGGAAGCGCAGTTGAACTGGAACAGGTGGCAGCCGTTGCCATCGGTCTTGCTGACGGTCACACCGTCCAGCGCGTCCAGACGAACCGCGTCATCCGGGGAAACACCATCGGCGATGTCCGCCTGAGCAGTTTCGACGGCAATCGCGCGGCTGGTCTGTTCAGGAACAATCTTCATGACGATTTCATGGGTGAGGGGTGCGCCTTCGTAGTAGTTCTCAAAGGCTTCAAACTTCATGACCTCGCCCTTGTCCCACTGGGTGCACTTGAAGGGGCCCGTGCCGTCAACGCTCTCCGCGGTCTTGCCGAGGTCAGCGCCATACTTTTCGATGTATTCAGGATTCAGCACGAATGCCCACTGCTTCGCAATCGCCTGCAGGAAGAACGCCTTGGGCTCCTTCAGGGTGATGACGAAGGTGTAGTCGTCCGTCGCAACCGCCGTATCAATGAAGGAAGAAGCGTTCGAGGTGTAGCGCTGCGGATTTTCGGTATTCAGCAGGCGGTCAAACGTCGCCTCGAAGTCGTGGGCGGTGCAGTGACGGCCGGAGTGGAAGTACACGTCCTGACGCAGATGGAACGTCCACGTCATCTTGTCCTCGGACGCTTCATAGCTTTCCGCCATCTTGCAAACGACGTTGCCATCGTTGTCGTAGCCCAGCAGACCGTTATAGTACTGCGGCATAACCTTGCTGTTGGAAACATTGTTCTGCGGATCGAGAATATCCTGATCGTTGCCAATGACCCAGGTGATGGAGTCCTTGTAGCCATCTTCCGCGGACGCGGCGGTCGCAAAGACCATCGTGAACGCCATGGCGAGCGCGAGCAGGACAGTAAGCAGCTTCTTCATGTTGAGTTCCTTCCCTTCTACTATTCTACTTGGAAGCACTGCTTCTTGAAAGCAGCGTTTCCATTTATATTCAACCCGCGTTTTGCAGGCGGAATATCATGCCTTTGCGGGAACAGTGTAGCTGACGCCCATCGCGTCCAAATCCTGCATGGACTGCTTGACAGCGAACAGCGCGCGGTTATCTGGCGATTCCGCCAATTCTTTCAGCAGCGGGATTGCTTCCGCATCGCGCCCCTGATAGTGCAGGTAATTCGCCAGACCGTAGGTGAGCATCAGGTGGTAAATGCGCGGACGTTCGGGATTCTTGCAGTTCTTCTCGCATTCCGCCACGAAGTTTTCCGGCTTCAGCACACCCTTATAGAGCAGTACGCGGCAGAGGTAGTCGCCATCCTCGGTGGGCATGTCGGGCGTGATGTCCTCCAGTGCCTTCGCGGCTTCCTCCGGCTGACCCAGCTTCATGCAGATCATCCAGTACCAGTCCGTCGTTGCGGGCAGCGCGTTCACGCCGTACTTCTTCATCAGCGTCTTGCTGTTCGCATGGGCGACTTTCGCCTCTTCATACATACCGCCGAGGTAGCACGCCACGCCCAGATAGTACCAGCATTCCCAGTCTTCCGGGTTTTCCAGCGCCGCCAGTTTCAGGTCGGACGCCGACTGCGTGTATTCCTCGCGCCCAATCAGCTTGCGGCCGCGCCAGAAACGCATCAGGCTGTCAAAGGGGGCATACACCAGTCCCTTGGAGAAGCACTCCACCGCTTCGTTGGTCTTTCCCGCGTCCAGCAGTTCCAGCCCCTTCTTCTTCAGCAGGTTCGGGTTGCATTCCTCATTCCGGAGAATTTCGCTCGTCATGGCTCTCGACCATCCTTTCTTTTCTTGCAGGGGACTCTGCATAAAAAAACACGAAAAGTACAATGTCCCCTGATACGGAAAATGGAACGACGAATTCGTCGTTCCACTTTGAACGTAGTGCTATTCTACACGATTTCTTTTCGCTTGTCAAATGCAATTTTCGGACTTTTCGGCCGTTTTCGTGCATAAAACGTCATAGTTTTTGCATCTTTATCGGACACTTTTTGCAATCCCACGATTCTTGTAGGGTCTGCAATGTCCCGAATCACCGTACTAAAGCGATGTATTCTGTATACAATCAAGCGTTCTGAAATCAGTCATTTTTTGCAGCACAGCTTGACAATTCTTGAGGTTTTGGCTATACTTTTTCCAACTTCAGATTCCACCTCGTCAGGGTAGGAGAATGAGGGCGGTATTTTTCAGGGACTGCAGTCAGGAGGTGTTTGGTAATGCCCGATAAGGAATGGCTCTACCCCAATCTGCACGAGAACGGCTATACATACAGTGTGCTGGAGAACCTGCACTACATTCCGCATGTTCATGGCGGTCTCGAATGCGTCTATGTGCTGGACGGCGAACTTTGCGCCACCATCGACGAAAAGAACTACACGCTGAAGAAAGGCGACATCTGCCTGATTTTCCCGCAAGTGCGCCACAGCTATCGAACGCCCAATCACAGCAACATCTTCTGCTTCGCCTTGCTCCATGATACCATGCCCGACGATCTGCGCTCGCTCTTCGTCGATGGCTATGCACTCCCCAACCCGATTTACCGTGCAGGGAGCTATTCGCCACTCATCCCCGAAATTATTGACCACATGCTGATGCCGGAAGAGCGCAAAGCGAACCGGCTGGTGCATACCGGGCGGCTGCTGATGCTGCTCGGCCTGCTGTTCGATACGCGCGCCCCCATTTCGGCGCAAAAGCTCGCCATGTCCAAGGAAGCAGAGGTGCTGGAATACCTGCACGAGAATTTCCACGACCCCATCACGCTCACGCAGGCAGCGGAGCATCTGGGGTTGTCGCAATTCCAGCTCTCCCGCATTTGCAACCACCAAATTGGCATGGGCTTCAACGCCTACCTGAAAAGCCTGCGCGTAACCGCCGCCATGCGCCGATTGGCGTTCACAAACAAGGGAATGCAGGAGATTGCCCTCGGCTGCGGCTTTGAGAGTGTCCGCACGTTCAACCGCGCATTCAGCGAGGAAACGGGCATATCGCCCAGCGAATACCGCCGCGCTCATCAGCAATGCACGGCGCTGAATCTCGACGTGAACCCAGCGCCCGCGAAAAAATCCGAATAAACAGACGAATCCCCCATGTAGCCGTTTTTTGCACTGCATGGGGGATTGTTCTACTGCCGATTATTTATTCTCCGCTGGTTCGTCATCATAGTGAACTGCACCCTCGACGTACACATGCGCATACCCGCTGGCGTTTTCGCCGCTGATGGTCACGGTGTACTTGCCCGGCGTCTTCGGCACGATGCTGAAGCTGCTCGTCGGCAGCCGCTTGCCGGTGTAAATCGGCTCACCGTCCTCCGGGGTGATGGTCACGTCGATGCGCCCGCCGTCACACTGGATGTCCGCCATGATTTCCTTGCCTTCCGGCACAATCAGCGTGGACGTGTAGGTCGTATTCAGCGCTGTAAAATCAAGGTTGAATACCACGTCGGACGTTGCAATGACCCCATCGAAGGGCGCTTGCGACTGCTGGGCACAGCCAGTCAGCAGCAGTGCCAGCACCAGCAGAACGAGCAGCTTGCAGAAAGTCATTCCTTTGTGACGCATGATGATTCCTCCTTGTTGTCTCAGGTAATCGCAGCTATGTTGGAAAGACCAGCTGCTCGGTCGCGCCCATTTGGCGCGGCAATGTGCAAGGGGTGGGGAAAGCAAGTTGGGGATGCTCCTGCGGGAGCGCAAAGTTACTGGCAGGGACGCTTCGCTGCCTGCGCCCCTGTTGACTTTTCCTTTGGAATGGTCGCCCGTGAAACAGTTGGGGCG
>ENA-OZAL01000227-OZAL01000227.1-human-gut-metagenome-genome-assembly--contig:-NODE-227-length-11885-cov-6.810735_pt1 | contig 11885 bp, 12 predicted proteins | sample MGYA00244206_ERZ653496 | MGnify/ENA primary metagenome ERZ653496 (study PRJEB26926, sample SAMN06165085) | human gut metagenome | biome: ENVO:00009003; feature: ENVO:2100002; material: ENVO:00002003...
GCCAGGATGGGCAGCACCGCGTTTTTCGACGTATTGATTTGCGCTTCGCCATGCAGCGCGGGAGAATGTCTGATGGTATACACCGGCATGATTGCGCACCTCCAATTGCATTGCCGGCTTGATCCCGGCACGCATCATTGTGCGCCGCAATTTCTTTGGCATGCCTCGTCAAAAAGCGTGAAAGCACCGTTTCCAAGCCGATTTTAGGCAGACAAACGCGCGAATAGCCGCGATTTGCCCCGCGCAGCCATGGCAAATCTTTTTGCTTGGCAAATGCTGCAAACAGTGGTACAATAAATGCGAATGTACATTCTGTTTTGAAGGAGCCTTCATGGGAAAGTTTGTTTTAAAAGCGCCCTACGTCGCACGGGGTGATCAGCCGCAGGCCATCGCCGCCCTGCATGAGACGACGGCGGATTTCGCCGTGGTCACAACGCCGGTGACGCTCTCGCCGTCTCTCACGCAGACGATCGTCAAAGAAATTCGGGAGGTTCCGATCTGCGCGCCGGCCTTTTCCGGTTTGCTTGGACGAAGCGTCGCGCTTTCCGAGCTGGAAGCGTATCCACTCATCACGCTCGGCGCGGGCACGACCTCCCATGCGTTCTACGTCTCTGTTTTCACCGCGCAGGGCGTTGCTTTTCAACCCGCCATCGAAGCCGCCACGGCTGACCAGATCATCCCAATGGCAGAAGCGGGTCTTGGCGTCGGCATCGTGCCGGAGGCGTTCATTCGTCCGTCTGATAATGTGCGCCGCATCGAACTGCAAGAGCCCCTCCCGCTGCGTGCCGTGTGCATCGTGAAACGGAAGGGGCAGCCCCTGAGCGTCGCCGCGAGGGAGCTGGAGCGGATGCTGCTGGCGGCTGGGGCTCAGAGCACCTGACTCAGATTTGCTGCTTCAAAAGCCGAAGCAGCTTTTCTTTTCTGTAATGCAGCGTCATCACCGGGATTCCCGTTTTCTCACTGTAGGCACGCAGGGTAAGCGGCGGCGTTTGCAGATATAACGCACGAAGCAGCGCCGCGTCTTCCTCCGGAAGTGCATCTACTACTTCACGAACGCGCTGCACGGCAAGGGTATACGTTTGTATGGCAGATCCGCGTTGGCGACTATCTCTATCCGGTATTTGTGGTAACTGCTGAAAACGAGGAGGTCCTGACCGCAGAGCAGCGAAATCTGGAATACTGGAACAACATGGCTTTAAAAGGAACGATCTATCATCAGCCGGAGCACAAACCAAGTACCCCATCTCAAAACCAAACCGGCGGCACGAACCACGGCTCGAACGGTCTGCGCGACGAATACGACAACCCGGAAGATCTCTACGAGGATAATCCGGATTGGTTTGAAGATGAGGATGAGGCATGGGACGAATGGGAGGATGGCTGAATACGGCAGTTCGTTTTTTCAAAAATTGGATTTTCCAACGCTGGAAAATCCGACGCAAAAATGATAAACAAATTACGGATAGAATCGATTCGATTTGAAACGGCAGCAGTAAGAGAAAAAATTTCTGCAAAGAGTCATTGACAAACGTTTGTTCTAGTGCTATCATATGGAACATGGCAGGAAATCCTGCCGACAACAGAATATTCCGAAGCGCACCATAAAACGTAATGAAGGAGCGCTGCGACCGAGAATGGCCGCAGCGCTCCTTTTGGTGCTCTTTAGGGGAAATGGGGGTGGGATCATAATCCCAAACAACTGAATAACCAGCAACGCGGACAACACCGCAGGTTGGGAAAAGCGCAAGACAGGCTGCCGTGGCTGGGGTTGAAAGCAGTCGAGACCCCTTCCACGAGCTGTGAGAGCTGCCAAGCTCTGTCCGCGCTGTTCCCCATCGCCGGGGCGCGAGCTGCAAATACGGCGGAAAAGAAAACCATAGCGACTATACTAGCGACTACAAAAGGCAGAAATCCGAGTTTCAAATTTACATAGCGACTAATGTAGCGACTACGGCATCCGAAGCGCAAAAATTTTGGATTTCATGGCTTGTACAAAATGAAAATCAATAAATTCTTCTAAACGGAATGAGGATCAGGCTGCGTTTTAGGCTTTTCTTGCCGCGCAAGAAAAGCGCAAGCATCGCCGTTTGATATCAAACCGGCACTTGCAGGGAGAACCCTGACCCCAATATGCCGCCCTTTGACGGTGGAAAGGAGACTCGATGAACGAAGAACCATACAAGATCTGTCTGCGACTGAACGCCGATGAAGTCCAAAAGCTGATCACGAATGCCAAAGCCTGCGGTCTGACACGAACCGCGTACCTGCGCAGATTGCTGAACGGATATGATCTCAAACCCAGACCGTCCGCAGAGCTGGAAGCGCTGCGCACTGAAATCCATCAGATCGGCAACAACATCAACCAGATCGCCCGCAAAGCAAATGCCGGATTTGCCAGCCGGGAAGAAACCACACGAGCGTTACGAATGCTGGACGAGGTCTATGGTCTACTGTATGAGGTTGCAAAACAGTAATGGCAGTTACGAAGATTCTGTATCGGAACGGCGGCTTGCGGCAGGCGATTGATTACATCACAAATCCTGTTAAAACAGATGAAAACCTGCTGACCGATTATATCCGCTGCGATCCCGGTCATGCCGCGCAGCAGATGATGGACACAAAGCGCGCCCTTGGCAAGACCGCCGGACGGCAGTGCTATCACATCATCCAGTCTTTCAAGCCGGACGAGATCACGCCGGAGCTGGCACATGAGATCGCCAGACAATTCGCAGCCGAGCATTTGCCGGGATATGAAGCTGTCATTGCGACCCATGTGGACAAAGCACACATTCACTCACATATTGTGTTCAACTCGGTCAATGCCGTCACCGGGAAAATGTATCACAGCACCCGCGAAAACTACTACAAACAGATTCGCGGCGTTTCAGACCGGCTGTGCAAAGCGCATGGTTTGAGCATCGTTTTGGAAAATGATGAAAAGAAAGCCGCCAGCTATGCGGAGTGGCTGCGTCAGAAAAAGAGCCAGCCGACGTTCCGCTCTATGCTCGAAGCGGACTTACACGATGCCATCGAGGATGCCAACGATCTCGGTCACTTTTTCCTTCTTATGGAGCATAAAGGCTATGAGATCCATCACGGCAAACGCCTTGGATTTCGGTTGCGCGGGCAGGAACATTTCTTGTGCCCGGAACGCAGAAATCCAACCTTCTCAGAAGAACGCATCGAACAGGCCATTCTGGGCAATCTGGAGCAAATCGAAGTCGGAAGAAAACCTGTCTTCACGCCGAAGCCAAAGCTGCAGCCATACCACCCACATCCAAAGTACACAGGATTCCTTGCGCTGTACTTTCATTACTGCTATTTGCTCGGTCGGATCGAAAAACGGCAGTACCCGCCGCGCATGACGCCGCACCTGCGAAAAGAGATCATGAAGGCTGATGTTTACAAAGCGCGTCTGAAGTTCCTGCAAGAGAACAATATCACCACGGCAGATGATCTGACCGCCTGCTTGCAGCAGGCAGAGAATGAGGTCACACAGCTTGCCAAGCAGCGCACGATTCTGAACGTCCGCAAGAAAAAACACAAGAAGCTCTTTGACGCGCTGGCAGCAGAAGCTGCCTTCGCCGGATTTGAACCGAGAAAAGCAGAATATGACGATGCAAAAGAGGTCCTGGATACTTGCGGCATTCCACGCGAAGCCTTGCTGGCAGAAAAAGCGGATCTCTATGAACAGCTTGCGCAGGTCAATCAGCAGATTCGGCAGGAGCGCTGGAAGCTCAAGCAATGCAAGGAAATCTCGGAGACGGCAGTCATCATGCAGCGGGACATCGACCGCGTTGAACAGCAGCCGCAGCGGATAGCTGACACGCACCAGCGGTAAGGCGCGTCGTGCCGACGTGTGCGGCTTTACAGGCCGACTGCGCATCCGTGCAGGTTTGCGCCACACAAACGCCGCGTCCGCCCACCGTGCGGCGCAAAAAAGCGAGGGCTGGCATCAAGCCAGCGCTCGCCTTACAAATCGAACGAGGGAGATGATCCATGACAGCGTCACGCAGCCCAGCATCACCAGAAAAATCCCATCCGCCAGTGTCGCGTGCACACGATACCACGGTCGAAACGCTGTGAGCATCAGCACCAGGTACACCAGCGGAATGGACAATCTCAGTTTCATCGCAATACGAATCAGCAAGAGCAGCAGTTGAATCATCACGGAAAAACAGGCAGTTAACATCGGCAATCCTCCTCAAACGGTTTGTCGGATGTTAACTCTCCTGCTGCAATTTTACAAGTACATAGATTTCTGATCGGGTAATTCTCTTCGGCCATGCAAAAACAAATTTTGATTCCCTGAATGGGAGAAAGGAAGCCATATGAACCAGAAACAATATCACTCGCTGGAAGAATTGCCCCTGATGATGAACATGACAGATGTTGCTGCCGTCCTTGGCATTTCCAGAGCCGGAGCGTACAAGCTCGCCCACAGTGCAGATTTCCCGGCGTTTCAGATCGGCAGACGCATCGTTGTCTCGCGGGAAAACTTCCTCGGCTGGCTGAACCGGCAGTCCACAGAACAAAAATGTGCCTGAGCGCAAAAAGTACTCGCTATTTCACTGTGTTTGTGGTAGTTGTGTGAGCTACCGGAAAAGGAGGAATTTACATGAGCAAAAAGCGAGCCAACGGCGAAGGCAGCATCCGCAAACGGAAGGACGGACGCTGGGAGGGCCGATATACCGCCGGGTCTGACAAGGACGGAAAGGTCATCACGAAAAATGTTCTCGGGAAAACGCAGGCAGAAGTCAAAGAAAAGCTGAAAACAGCGATCGAAGAAAGCCAGAAGCTTGACCCGACCCGCACGGGGCAGTACACCGTTCAGACATGGGTGACGTTGTGGTACGAGGTGTTTATCAAGCCGCAAATTCGACCGAATACGAAGCAGTTCTACCGCAACTGCATGGAAAACCATCTCTTTCCCGCGCTGGGTGACTGCCCGCTGGAAAAGCTGAGCACCATTCAAATTCAGCGCGCGATCAACGAGATGAGCGAGCACGGCAGAAATCACTACTACAGCCACATTCCGCTGAAAGAAACAACGCTCAGCCCGCGCATCGTACAGGGCATCCTCGGAATTCTGCGGAAAAGTCTCGATCAGGCCGTCGCAGAAAAGCTCATTCTGAGCAATCCGGCAGCAAACTGCAAAGCCCCGAAAACGGTACGAAAAGAGATGAAAGTGCTGCCGGAGGAGCTGATTGGGCCATATCTGCACGAAGCGAAGCAGCGCGGTGTGTTTGCACCGCTCTATCTGGAGCTGACCAGCGGGCTGCGCCGGGGAGAACTGCTGGCCCTGCTCTGGAAAGATCTGAACGTGAAGGAGCGAACACTTTCCGTTACCAAAGGCGTCTGCCGCATCGACCATCAGCTTGTTGTCAGCCAGCCGAAAACAAAAAACTCGCTGCGGCTGCTGACGCTCCCGGAGAGCACCGTGCAGATTCTGGTGGAAGAACACGAAAAGCACCCGGATAATCCCTATATGTTCCCGTCCCCGAAAACCGGAGAAATGCTCGACCCGGCATCCTTCCGCGCCATGCATGACCGGATTCTGGAAGCCATCGGCGCAGAACATGTGAGATTTCATGACATGAGACACACATTCGCGACCTTGGCACTCAAAAACGGCGTGGACGTGCGGACACTCTCCGAAATGCTCGGACATTACAGCGCGGGGTTCACGCTCAGCACCTACGTCCACTCCACGCCCAGCATGCGCGTGCAGGCTGCGGACACCATCGGTCAAATGATCGGCCGGGAAGTCGTGTGATGCAAAGCATAGAGGGCGCGCTGTCAAAACGGCAGCGCGCCCCTTTTCTCGTGAAAAAATACCGATTTTATGTACGTCTTATGCGCTGCGGAATGGTCTTTTCGTGCTATTTCGTACCGTTTCGTACACCGACGTACATCGCGGTTTGGGTCACGGTTTGGGTCAAAACGTGACTTCAAAAATATGGTCGAACTTTTTAGCCAGAAAAGTGCAAGAAAAAGCTCCGAAATCAAGCGATTTCGGAGCTTTTTATGGCAAGTTGCACCAATTAAGATATCAACGGTTTTCCTAGTGCTTTCAATGGTTTCAGCTTTTTTGGCAAGGTTTTTGGAGCTTGCTGCTTCATACTGCTGGTTGCTACTGTGCAACCAAAAAAGATATTGTGGGTTTTATGGAATTTGGTGCGGTCTGCACGATTCTGTCAGCGATCTGCACTTTGACGGCTTTCCTGTTTTGCGCGGTTCCGGTCATAAATCCGCTTGCTCTGCACAACGAGGGTGATTGGGGAAACGCCGTTCCACGAACCGCGCTTCGCTGCATAAAAATTTCGCTGATTTTTCTTGCTCTGTTTTTTCAGCGGTGTCACTTTCATCCTGAGAATCCATCCCTTCGCATCTACTTAGATACTTCAACTGCGCTTCCGTCTTTGCGGACTCTGAAAATTTCCGGCATAGGATTGGCATCCAGCAGTTCCGTCAGAGTGCGCGGGGTATAGCGCATATACTCCATCATGCAGCCCACATTGATCAGCCTGCTTGGAATGCCCATTGCCCACTGCTCTTTCTTCCACTTCTCAACGAGTTCCCACTCGCTGGTATTATGTACATGCCCGTACAGCATTGTCGCTCCGTGGTGCTGGTTTTTATAAAATAGCATCGGGTAATGACTCAGAATGACCAAGCGGTTTTCGTCATTGACTTCTGCGTACTGCGTAATGCTTTCCCAATAAAAGCGGAGCTTTCCTTTCACGCGGTCATGGTTGCCCTGAATCAGGTGCTTATGTCCCCGCAACCGCTCCATAATCTGAATACTGTTTTCTTCGTTTTTCCAGAACGCATCGCCCAGAATATAGATGGTATCGTCATCTGCAACTCGTTCATTCCAGTTTTGAATCAGCGTGTCATCCATCTGCGCGGTATCTGAAAACGGGCGATTATCAAAACGGAGCACATTCGTATGTCCAAAATGCATATCTGCAATGTAATAAATCATAACTCTATTTCCTTTGTCAGTTTTCCTTATTATACAGGAGAATTCGGCAAAGTCTCGCTCTGCAGAAAATATTTATCTGTTTTTTCTGGATGGTATCAAAATGTGATACCATCCTCTCAGAGAAAACTCTTGCAAAAGTGTGCGCATACCTCCAGTTTTTTCTGTGTCTTGCGATCTGGCTTTCTATAGTGTTTCCTCGATCTCATACCCGCCGCCGAAAATGATCGTCAGCTTTCCATCGTTATGTACCTTGATGCACTCGATCATCTGGCGCACGATGCTGTCGTCGTATTGTGTTTCATTCGCATTGCGCTTGGCGATGATGCTCTGAATTTCCTCCAGCCGCGCCTGCCGCGTGGCATCGCCGCGCACACTCTCCTGAATTGCGGCAATGCGGCGGTTAAGCTGCTCGATTTGATCGGAGATGCTTTTGAATTCATCCTCGCTGCTTTCTACGTCTTTCCCAGCCGCAACGGTTTCGTTGACCAGTTCCAGCATCCGTTTGTTCAGCGCATCGATGCGGCGCGTGAGTAGGTCAATTTCCTCCGAACCGCCATTTATGCCGATGGCTTCTCCGATGGTGGCTTTCATAAGCGTGAGGTAGGTGGACTCGTCCTCCGCGTGAAAGCGGTTCAGCGCCCGGACAACGGCCCCATGCAGGGCGGCTTCCTCCACTGTGACGGAATCCTTGCAGTATTTCTTTCCGTAATCCAATCGGCTGACGCAGCGCCAGACGATTTTCTTCTTTCCGCGGATATTCCATGTCACACGCTTGTAGCGGCTGCCACATTCGGCGCAGTGCAGCACCTCGCTCAGCGCGTATTTGGAGTATTTCCCGCTTTGGGTAATAGACGTCTTATCCGATTTTGGTCGGAGGGCCTTTCGCCGCGCCAGTTCTTCCTGTGTGCGGTGGAAAATGTCGCGGCTGATGATCGCCGGGTGGCTGTTCTCGACAAGGTACATCGGCGCTTCTCCGTGATTCGCTTTGCGTGTTTTGGAAATGCAGTCTACGGTCACGGTTTTCTGAAGAATGCTGTCACCGCAGTATTTTTCATTCCGCAGGATGTTCATAATCATGTTCTTGCTGAAGCTGAGGTCCTTTCCGGGAATCTCAATGTTCTCGGATTGGAGTGTCTGCGCGATAAGTCCCACTGGCTGTCCAGCGAGAAGCATTTCAAAAATCCGTTCTACGATGGCCGCTTCCTCCGGCACGATCTCCGGTTTGCCATCCTCGCCTTTCCGGTAGCCCAGCAGCCGCTTGTACTGAAAGCTCACTTTCCCATCCTCGAAGTTTTTGCGGTAGGTCCATGTGATGTGCTTGCTGATGCTCTCGGATTCGGACTGCGCAAAACCCGCGTAAATGACAAGATACAATTCACTGTCGCTTTTCAGCGTGTCAATGTTCTGTTCCTCAAAGAAAATCCCAATGCCTTGCGCTTTCAGCGAGCGTATATATTCCAGACACTCTACCGTGTTTCTGGCGAAGCGGGAGACGGATTTTGTGATGATATAGTCGATCTTTCCGTTCTGGCAGTCGCGGATCATGCGCTGAAATTCCGGGCGTTTGTCCGCCCTTGTGCCGGAGATGCCCTCATCGGCATAAAGGCCGGCAAACTCCCACTCTTTCCTGGCGGCGATCATTTCTGTATAAACGCGCATCTGGTTCTGATAGGATGTAAGCTGTTCTTCGGAGTCTGTGGAGACGCGGCAGTAGGCCGCCACTCGCTTTTGGTGATATTTCTCCTTGTCTACAAGGATGGACTTCTTCGGTTCAATCAGGGTGACTGTCCGCTTTGGGATTTTCTGTACTTCCATTCGGTTTATCCTCGCTTTCATAAATCTCGGTCTGTGTCTTTGTATGCAGAATGACGCTGCCTCCCGCGGAAAGGGAGACGGCGTCAATCAGGCTGGAAAAGCAGGCGCTGTTGAACGCATCCTGTGGGTGCATCAAAGCGGCGCGTTTTCTGGCAATCTGCGCGGCGATCTGTGTTTTTGCATTGGTTTGCCGATAAAGCTGGCCTGCAATCTCGCGCAGCAGGTCTACGATCCGCTGCTCATCCGGCTGCTCCCGCAACATCTCATTTGCGATCTGCTGCTGCAGCTCCTGCACCGCAGGAGAATCTGTGCGCCGCACTATTTCATGTGGCAGCAGGAGATCGGCGTTTTCAATGATACGGTTCATAAGCAGCGTGACCTTTTGGAGCAGTTCACCATCGCTGATTCGCACCCGCAGACCGCAGGCAGTGTTGCTGCACGTCCAGCTTTCCCGGACGGCCCGCTTGGAGTTGATGTGCCGGAGCATGGGCGCGCCGCAATTTCCGCAGCGGATATGGTCGCGGAGCTGCCGGATTCCTTCACATTCTGTAACGGCCCGATTCCGGCGCCGTGCGCTTTTGGCTGCGACCGCTTCCTCGTAGACAGCGTCTTCGATGATCGCGTCAAATTCAGCATCGCCGGTGTATTTGGCGTTTTCTAGTATCCGAGAGATTCTCGCCTTGTCCCAAACGCAGCTTCGCTCTGTGTATGGGATGTTTTTCGCTGTGAGATCTTCCGCAATCTCCTTGAGCGATGCCCCGTGAATATATGCCGTAAAAACGCCGCGCACAGTTTCGGCCTCCTGCTGGTCGATCACGGTTTGACCGTTGCGGATGGTGTAGCCAAACGGTAAATATCGAATCTTTTTCATACCCGTCCCTCTTAAATCTGTTCTGTAAATCTGAGTCCGCCAAGCAGCGTTACCGTCATTTCGTCATGGTGATTTATGCAAATGTCGGTAACAATCTCATGGAACAGCTTCTCGTCGAACACTTCCAGCGGCTGTTCCAGCTCGTCAATCAGGGATTTCAGCTTTCGGACATCTTCCAGCATGGTGAGAATCTTGGACTCAAAGCTGCTGTATCGCTCGGCTTTCAGTTTATCGAGCTGCTGGCGGATCTCCCGCGCCTGCGTATGGTAAATATCTGCGGCGAGGTATCCCTTTGTGCGAAGCCGCTCCAGTGCAAGCAGCTTTGCGTTCAGTTCGGCAATGCTCTGACTGAGCTGGCTGGCCGCTCTGTTGTTCCGCTTATAGGCTGCGGCGGCAAATTCCAGCTTCTGAATCGTCTGACCAAGGATATCTTCTTCGCAAAAGCGCAGCTTGTTGATCATGGTGATGATGCCGTCGTAAATACGTTCCTCACTGTAATAGCCGGAATTGCAGGCGGTTGGGTCTGCTGCGTGTCTGGAGCAGACCCATTTGACCGTTCCGTTCCGCACCTTCCGATGATAGAAAGCGCCGCACTCGGAACACCGAATGCGGCTTGTAAGTGGATATTCTGCTTGAGTCATTCTTTTCCCGAACTTCCTGCCCCTGCTCTGAAGCAGCGTTTGTACAGCCTGAAACATTCCCTGTGGTAAAATAGCATCGTGGGTATTTCGCGCAAAAAACTGATCCACCTCTCCGTAATTGCGATGTTTTTTGAATGGCACAGTTTCCTCGCCATAGTATTTTTGGAATAGCGTATCCCCATCGTATTTTTCATTGGACAGGATATATGCAATTCTGTTCGCTTTCCACTGTTCTTTTTTTCCTTTTGTCGGAACGCTTTTTGCGCTTAATTCGTGTGCAATTTCAACCGTCGACATTCCATTTAAGTACGCTGCAAATATCCAACGAACGACCTCGGCTTCCGGTTCATAGATAACAAGTTTTTTATCAATTAGCCGATATCCATACGGTGCATTACTTGCGATGTATTCCCCCGACTCCATCCGTTTGACAATGGACAGCCGCTGGTTCTGCGAGATGGACTTGGATTCCTCCTGCGCAATGGCTGCAAACGTATTGAGCAACATCTCGTCGGCCATCGCCAGTGTGTTGACGCCATCTTCTTCAAATTGCACCCCAACGCCGAGCAGCTTTAATTTTCGCGTGTAGCTCAGCGCCTCTTTGACGTTGCGGGCAAAGCGGGAGACGGATTTCGTGAGGATCAGGTCGATCTGGTGCAGCTCGCACATCCGGATCATCCGCTGAAATTCCGGACGGTTATCCGCTTTCATGCCGCTGAGACCCTCGTCGGCAAAAATGTCGACCAGCTCCCATTCCTGCTTCTCTGCAATGTATTTCGTATAAACATGTTCCTGCGTTGCAAAGGAATTTCGCTGATCTGCGGAGTTTGAGGACACGCGGCAATATGCCGCCACGCGCAGCTTGGGGATCTCCTGCTTCGTCGTCGGTGCAATCAGTTTTGCAACTGGCATTTTTCTCACCTCCTGTGCCGTTTGTCAACGACAAGTATATCCGAGAAAAGGTTCAAGTCTACTGATATCTTTCAAACGGTCCCGAATTCTACCAAACGCTGAAACGGCAGTGCGAATTCTTGTGGAAACCGTGCAAATTACAGTTTAATCCGTAAGGACAATGTCCGCGCCGGTCAGGTTCTGATAATATTTCTTGGCTCTGCGGTATTCTTTTTCCGTAATGTCTCCGCTCTGACGCAGGGCGCGGAGTGTCATCAGGATTCTGAGATAATTTGCGTTTTTGTTTTGGTGCTCAGATAGCATTTGTGTTTTCTTGCCTCCTGTGTATCTGGTTTTGTACTCCGTTACACGCGCTCCAACGCGCGGTTTTTATGCCTTTGGGGTGCAGCGTCCCTACCGGGACGCAGAAAAGCCGACACGCGGGCGCGTGTCGGCTGACGGCTTGTAACAAAGGTTTACCCCCGCAGGCTTGGCCTGCAGGGGCTTGATTTTGGTTCAGGTTTCGTCCGCTTCCGGCTGTTCCTCCAGCTCGTCCTGGGGCGATGCTTCTGTAACCGGTTCGGCGGCTTCGGCTTCTTCCAGTGCGCGGGTGATGATGTCAACTAAGAAGTCCTTCTTCTTGATGCCGCGCTCCTTGAGGTAGCGGTCAAGTCGGTCA
>ENA-OZAL01000232-OZAL01000232.1-human-gut-metagenome-genome-assembly--contig:-NODE-232-length-11701-cov-4.431135_pt1 | contig 11701 bp, 11 predicted proteins | sample MGYA00244206_ERZ653496 | MGnify/ENA primary metagenome ERZ653496 (study PRJEB26926, sample SAMN06165085) | human gut metagenome | biome: ENVO:00009003; feature: ENVO:2100002; material: ENVO:00002003...
TCGGCAGCGTCAGATGTGTATAAGAGACAGTTGGCAGCATTGGCGATTACAGCACCGCCAAGAAAGCCAAAGATAATACACGCTATATTCACCATTGCAAGTTCCTTGCCAGTGAAAAGAGGAGACAGACCACCGACAGCAACGCTTCCGTACATCATTTTCGAGCAGTCGTACAGATACCCAGCCAAGAGCTTTCTTCTGTCCGTCTCCCTATCGTCTGTTGTTTTTTGACTAACCATACTTTTTCATTTTGCAAAGTTACTAAATTATTTCTGACCGACAATGGCAAGCAGGGTTTTTACTTGACTTTGCAGGAACTCATTCTGTTCTCGCAGCAGTTTATTCTCAGCAGCTAAGGCAGCATCACCACCAAACGACTGGGAGACATTAGGACTGTTCGAACCATTGACGTTTGAACCGAAAACAGCCTCTTCCATCTCTGCCGGAGGAACGATCTCTTTGATCGCTGCAAACAGCTCTTCCGGAATAGCACAGCTCTCATAAGCGTGTTTCGGTTTTCCAACCTCTGCTACGATGCTGTCGATGAATTTGATGATTTCCTGGTTTACTTCGTGTGCTTTGTAGATGGCGTCGATCATTTTTGCTTCCGGAATCTCTTTTGCTCCGGCTTCGATCATGATGACTTTCTCTCTGGTGGAAGCTACGGTCAGTTTCAGGTCGGATACGGCTTTCTGTGCGAGAGTCGGGTTTACAATGAACTCGCCGTCGATCATACCGATCTGAGTCATGGCACACGGACCGTCAAACGGGATGTCGGAAATGCAGGTTGCGATTGCGGAACCCAGCATTGCGACTACTTCCGGATCACACTCCGGATCTACGGACATTACCATGTTGTTTAATGTAACATCGTTGCGGTAATCTTTTGGGAACAGCGGACGCATCGGACGGTCGATGACACGTGAAGTCAGGATTGCATGCTCGCTGGCTTTTCCCTCTCTCTTGTTGAAGCCGCCGGGGATCTTTCCTACGGCGTACATCTTCTCCTCGAAGTCCACGGACAGGGGGAAGAAGTCGATGCCGTCGCGGGGACGGGCGGACGCAGTGGCGCAGACCAGCACGCGGGTGTCGCCGTAGCCGACCATGACGGCGGCGTTGGCGAGTTCAGCAAGCTTGCCGACCTCAAGCGTGAGGGGACGGCCAGCGAGCTCCATCTCGTACTTGTGGTAGTTGGGGAACTGTCTGTGGGTGATGATGGTAGACATTTGTCGATCTCCTTTTTGTAAAATTCCGTATGGGAGCCGACCGTTTAGCACTTGAAAAAACGTCGGTCACGCCGCCGCTTTTTCAACTGCTAAAGCATAGCAGGCTCTCATACGCGCGGGGAAAGTGCCAAGGGTGAAAGTGTGAAAGAAGGGTGGTGCGCATGCACACCACCCTGTTTTCAAACTTACTTACGGATACCCAGCTTGGCGATCAGGGTACGATAGCGCTCGATGTCCTTCTTCATGAGATAATCGAGCAGGCTGCGGCGCTTACCGATCATCTTGTACAGGCCGCGGCGGGAGTGGTTGTCCTGCGGGTGCTGCTTGAGGTGCTCGGTGAGCTGAGCGATGCGCTCGGTGAGGATAGCGACCTGAACCTCCGGAGAACCGGTGTCGCCTTCGTGGGTGCGGTTGGCTTCGATGATAGCCGTCTTCTGGTCTTTGAGCATCATAGTGTGATATCCACCTTTCATAAATTCTCCCAACACTGAGCGGCGGGTCGGTGAATCCTCCACGTCCTAAGTGCGGGAATGTGCACGATAAGCGTGCTGAATTATGATAGCACAGCTTTTTCCTATTGTAAAGCAAAACCTGTGAAATGATACCGCTTTTTTGCATTTTCCCGTCCATCGCGGCAAAACAGAAGAAAAAAGAGACGGCTTTGGCCGTCTCTTTGAGACCGTCGAAAAAGTGGCAAAGCCACTTTTTCGATTATTTTCTCAGTCCCGCGAAATGCTCCTTCGTCACCTTGATGACCACGGGGCTCAGCAGCAGCAGCGCGATGAGGTTCGGGATGGACATGAGGCCGTTGAGCGTGTCGGAGATATCCCACACGAGCTTCAGGTCCGCGACCGCGCCGGCCACAACGACGAGGCAGAAGATGATCTGATAGGGGCGGATGATCTTGCTGCCAAAGAGGAACTCCGCGCAGCGCGTGCCGTAAAGCGCCCAGCCGAGGATGGTAGACGTTGCAAACAGCAGCAGGCCGACCGCAAGAATCAGAGAGCCCGCCTTGTCGCCGAAGACTGTGGCAAAGCCCGCGACCGCCGTGGGAACGCCCGCAAGGTCCTCGTTGCCGTAGCTGCCGGCGGCAGCGCCGGAGCAGAGGACGACGAGAGCCGTCAGCGTGCAGATGACGATGGTATCCATAAAGACCTCAAAGATGCCGTAAAGGCCCTGCTTGACGGGGTTCTTTTCCGAGGTGGCGGCGTGCGCGATGGGCGCGGAGCCGAGGCCCGCCTCGTTGGAGAAGACGCCGCGTCCGACGCCCTTGGTCATCGCGAGCTTGATGGACATGCCCGCCGCGCCGCCGGTGACGGCAGCGGGGTTAAAAGCTCCCTTGAAGATGGAAGCGAACACGCCGGGAACGGCGCTGATATTCGCAAACACGACAACGAGCGCGCAGACGATGTAAATGACGGCCATGCCGGGCACGAGCTTTTCCGTGACCTGACCGATGCGCTTGACGCCGCCGAGCAGCACCAGCGCCACGAAGATGGCGACACAGATGCCGGTGATCAGGCAGATGAGCATCTCCTTATTCGCCGCGTCCTCGTTGAACGCGATGGCGACGGACCTGACGGAGTCCGCGATGGAGTTGACCTGCGCGATGTTGCCGATGCCGAACGCCGCGATGGCGCCGAGCACGGCGAACACACCGCCGAGCCACTTCCACTTCGGACCGAGGCCGTTTTTGATGTAGTACATGGGTCCGCCGCACCAGTCGCCCTTTTCGTTGCGCTCGCGGTATTTGACGGCGAGCGTGACCTCAGAGAACTTGGTCACCATGCCGAAAAGCGCTGACACCCACATCCAGAACACGGCGCCGGGGCCGCCTAAAATGATCGCGCCCGTGACGCCCGCGATGTTGCCCGTGCCGACGGTGGAGGCAAGGGCCGTGGATACGGCCTGCAGCGGCGTGATCTCGCCGTCGCCGGCCTCGCCCTTCTTAAAGATCTTTCCGATGGTATTTTTCCACCAGTAGCCGATCTTGGTGAACTGGATAAAGCCCACAGCGATGCTCAGGTAGATGCCCGTGCCGACCAGCAGCGCCAGCATCACCGGTCCCCAGACGAAGCCGTTGACCGCAGTGTTGATCTTCATAAACTGTTCCATACACTTCTCCTTCCCAAAAATCACATTCCGTAAAACGTTTGATGAATTTCTTTCATATCTCAGAGAATACCAAATCGGCCGCCCGCTGTCAACGGGGCAAGTGTCGTTTTTTGTCGTGCGCGCATGGCAAATCATACATTCTGCATAAATTTTAATGCATTCTTTACCTACATTTAGTGATTTGCACAGCAAAACGGCGGAAAATTTTTGCATTCCCCGCTTGACAGCCGGTGTCCGCCATGCTATCCTAACTGTACTAACACACTTAATACAGCAGGAGGCGCCTATGTTCCACTTGATATTTCTGATCCCGGTTCTTGTTGTACTGCTGCTCGGCATTTTGCTGCTCGCCGTGCTGTGCAGCCGATGAATGCAGGAGGAATGCCATGATCACCTTAAATTACCGCGACGCGCGCCCGATCTATGAGCAGGTGTGCGACGGACTGCGGCGGCTGATCGTCTCGGGCGCGATCGCCGACGGGGATAAGCTCCCCTCGGTGCGCGCGCTGGCGACGCAGCTTGCCATCAACCCCAATACCATCCAGCGCGCCTACAACGAGTTGGAAACGAGCGGCTACTGCTGCTCCGTGCCCGGCAAGGGCTGCTTTGCCGTGCACACCTACCGCGCGCAGGACGACGCGCGCCGCTTATCGCTTGAGCATCAGCTCAAAGAGCTTTTGCAGGAGCTGCGCGCCATGGGCGTGAGCGAAGAAGACATTCAAGCATTGTGCAGGGAGGGAGAAGCGAAATGATTGAAGTACGCGGTCTTAAAAAGACCTTTGACGGCTTTGCCGCGCTCGACGGCGCGGATCTGAGCGTGCCGCACGGCGCGGTCTACGGCCTTGTGGGGCCAAACGGCGCGGGCAAGACAACGCTGCTGCGCCACTTGACGGGCGTTTATCATCAGGACAGCGGCAGCGTGACCTTTGACGGCCAGCCCGTCTGGGAAAACGCGGACGTGAAGGCGCGCATCGCCTCCATTCCCGACGACTGGTTCTACTTTATGCAGGCGGGACTGCGCGATATGATGCGCTTTTACCGTGGGCTGTACCCGAAGTTCGATCAGGAGCGCTTTGAAAAGCTCCGCGAGATCTTCGCGCTCGATGAAAAGCGGCCACTGCGCCGCATGAGCAAGGGCCAGCAGAAGCAGGCGGCCTTCTGGCTCGCGCTGTGCACGATGCCCGACTATCTCATCCTCGACGAGCCGGTGGACGGTCTCGACCCCGTGATGCGCCGTCAGGTGTGGAGCCTCATTTTGCAGGACGTTGCCGAGCGCGGCACGACGGTGCTCGTCTCCTCGCACAACCTGCGCGAGCTGGAGGACGTGTGCGACCATGTGGGCGTGATGAGCCGCGGCAAGCTCCTGCTTGAGCATTCGCTGAGTGAATTGCAGGACTATACCGTCAAGCTCCAGCTCGCCTTCGAGGGCGCGGAGCTGCCCGCCCTGCCGCAGGACATCAAGGTGCTGCACCACGCGCAGACCGGGCGCGTCCACACGCTCATCTGCCGCGGCAGTGCAGAGGAACTGGAACAGCAGCTCGCCGCGCTGCACCCGATCTTTATCGACGCGGTGCCGCTGTCACTTGAAGAAATTTTCATCTATGAACTGGGAGGTGAGGACTATGCGATCCGCGACATCGTTCTTTGATAAGACTCTATTCCGCAGCCAGCTCAAACACACCTGGCCGCTCTGGCTCGGCTACACCGCCTTGTGGCTTTTCCTCGTGCCGGTCATGCTCTTTTCAGAGCTTTCCGCCTATCAGGGCGGTTACAGCGCAGCGGATGCATCCTACCTGCTGCTCAATACCGGCGTGCGCGGCGGCATCTTCATTTCCTTCTTCTTCGGCCTTTTCTTTGCGATGCTCGCCTTCTCGCACCTGACGCAGAGCCGCGCGACGAACGGCTTCCACGCGCTCCCCGTGCGGCGCGAGACCATCTTTCTGACCGCCTACCTCACGGGACTGTTCTGCCAGCTTTCCACCATTCTCGTCACGTTCCTGCTCGGCGCGGCGGTCTCTGCCCCGCTGCACCTCAGTTTCTGGAGCGTCACTGGCGCGGCCATGGGCAGCGCCATGCTCGAAGCCGTCTTTTTCTACTCCTTCGCCGCGCTGTGCATGATGATGACGGGGCAGATCCTCGCCGCGCCCGTCTTCTATTTCGTCGGCAATATCCTCGTTCCGGGAATGGAATATCTGCTGCGCAACTTTGCGGGCAATTTCCTCTACGGCTACAGTGGGCACACCGACGTTGCGCTCGGTTTCCTCTCCCCGCCCCTCTATATGTACACCGAGGTGAGCATCGCCTCGATTGAGACCTGCGAGAGCGACTCGTACTATGTGACTGCCTACGCGCTTGAGCACCGCTCTTTCATGATCCTCGCCGCCTACGCGCTCGCGGGGCTTGTCATCGCCCTCATCGCGCTGCTCCTCTACCGCACGCGCAAGAGCGAGATGACCGGCTCGACGGTCGCCTTCCCGTGGGCGACGCCCATCTTCAAGTACGGCGTGGCGTTCTGTACCGCCGTTGCCCTCGGGCAGTTCCTCTACTATTTCCTCTTCGGCCAGTACCGCTCGAGCGGCAACGATTCCCTGCCCGGCACGATCCTCTGCATGGCGGTGGCGGGGCTTGTGGGCTACTTTGTCGCCGAGATGCTCATCAAAAAGAGCTTCCGCGTCTTCCGCGCGGGCGCAAAGGGCGCGGCCATCGTCGCGCTTGCTCTTGTGCTGCTCGGCGTTGCGATGAGCTTCGACCTCACGGGCTATGAAAAGCGCGTGCCGGACGAGAGCGAGATCGAATCCGTTTACTACACCTTCTCCGGCATGACGAACGTCACGACCGACGACGCCGATACCATCCGCCGTCTCACCGCGGCACACCAGGCCATCGTCAAAAACCGGAAGGAGCAGGCCCGCATCGCGGAAGCATGGGACACGGATACGCTCTCTACGCTCTCTCAGAGCGATTATGACGACATCGAACCCTTCTCCCTGCGCCTGACCTACTACCTCAAGGACGGCTCGCAGCTCTCGCGCTCCTATTGGGTCTATCTGCGGAGAGGCGACCTCACCGTGCCCTCGTCCGCCACGGCGCGCGTGAACGCGCTCTATATGTGCAGAGAGTCCGTGCTCCGCCGTGTCCTCGGCTACGGCTGCGAGCACCTCGGCGACACGCCGCGCTTCCTCGACAGCTATTGCTACTATTATGATGATAACTCCGGCGGAAAGGACTATTCTCTCACCGCCGCGCAGGCTGAGCAGGTCTACGCCGCGCTGATGCAGGACGTTCAGAATTCCGATAACGGCAGCAGCGACATCTTCGCCGTGCAGGAGTACCAGTACGCTTCCCCCACCTCCTTCTTGCTTGAACTGTACTTTGAGTCCACCAATGAAAAAGGCCGCCCGGAGGTATATACGCTCGGCCCCAATGTGAATAACTCAACGCCCAACACCCTGCAAGTACTGAATGAGCTGCTGCCCGAGCTGAAATCCAACACCGTAACGCCGCCCAGCGACGACGGCATTCACACCCTCCCCGCCACAGAGGACGCTTCCACCGAGGAAAGTGTGAACTGACATGGCAGAAAACACAAAGCGGCGGCGCAGGCGCCGCCGCACCGGGAACAAGAAAGCATTTCTCGTCCTGCTCGCGCTCGTTTTGCTCGTTCTCGGCGGCGTGAAGCTGCGCTATGCGCTCGCGCACCGGAATCTCCCCGGTTCGAATGTCAGCGCGCCGGACTTTGTCACGGTCGACTATCTGCCCCTCAACGAATATTCCCGTCCCGGCACGCCGCTCAGGGAAATTTCCGGCGTGGTGGTGCACTATGTCGGCAATCCCGGCACGAGCGCCGCGGCGAACCGCAGCTTTTTTGCCAACCTCGCCCTGACGCACGAGACCTACGCGAGCGCCCACTTTGTCGTCGGGCTGGAGGGGGAGATCTTGCAGTGCGTGCCGCTGACGGAGATCGCCTACTGTTCCAATACCGCGAACGACTACACCGTGTCCATTGAGGTCTGCCACCCCGACGACACAGGCAAGTTTGACGACGCGACGATGGAGAGCCTTGAAGCGCTCGTCGCGTGGCTCTGCGAGACGTTTTCTCTTGACCCCGCCGAAGACGTCATCCGCCACTACGACGTGACAGGCAAGATCTGCCCCAAATACTATGTGGAAAACGAGGATGCGTGGCTCGCCTTCCGCGCGGACGTACGCGCCCGCATCGAAGAGGACAAAACCGCGAGCGGTGAAACCAACTGATAAATCAAATCGGGAGGGAGCTCATGCACGACTTTGTTTCCTATCTTTTTTATCTTTTGCAGCGCGGGATGCGCTTTGCCGTGCCCGCTGCGCTTATCTGCGGCCTTATTCTGGCCGTCTGCTATGCCGTCTGCCGCAAAAAAGGCCGCCGCTTCCCGTGGGGGAAGGCGGTCTGCGCGCTGCTGCTCATCGGCTGGGCGGCGGTCACAGTCTTCGTCACGCTGCTGCGCAGCGAGCCAAACGAATTCGCCGCGCGGCAGTGCAATTTGCAGCTTTTCCTTGCCTGGCGCGAGGCGTACCAGCGCTTCACGCTCCAGATTTGGCTCAATGTGCTGCTCAACATCGCGCTCTTCGTCCCGCTCGGCGTGCTGCTGCCGCTGCTCGCTAAGCCGTTTCGCAAATGGTACGCCGCGCTCGGCGCGGGCTTCGGCGTCTCGCTCCTGATTGAACTGGCGCAGCTTTTCACCGGAAGCGGCATGTGCGATGTGGACGACCTCTTCACCAACACGCTCGGCGCGATGCTCGGCTGGTGTGCAGCAATGCTCGTGCTCGCGCTGCATCAAAAAAACAGGACGTGGCCGCGCTACTGCGCGCTGCCCGCCGCGTTCGCACTCGCACTATCCGCCATTTTCATTTCCTACGCCGCGCAGCCCTACGGCAACCTGCGCGACGCCTCCGTCACGACGGCAGACTTAAGCGGCGTCCGCTGGTCGGTCGATTATGCACTCGATGAGGACAGCAAGACCGCCTATGTCTATCAGGCACAGGCGCTCGACAACGCGGGTGCCGACCGCTTCGCCGCGGAATTTGCCGCCGCGCACGGCGTCGAATTTCCGGATGCGTACTACTACGATGACCTTGTGATCTACGCCAACCACTCTTCCGGCGACTTCCTCAACGTCACCCTGCACGACGGCACGTGGGAATACAGCTTTGGGCGCGATCACACGCCCGTTTTCGATGCGCCCGCGTCTGGTGTCACAGAGAACATGCTGCGCGAAACGCTCGACAAGTTTGGCTTTTCCATCCCCGCCGACGCTGCGTTCACGCTCTCGCCGTATGGCGAGACCTCTTACCGCGCGGTGTTCTCCGCCGATCTTCTCCCCACGGAGGGAGGCTTCCTCCACGGCACGCTCACTTGTGATCTGAGAACACAAGGCGACGGTCAATCGACGCTCTCGCAGCTCGAAAACCGCATCACCACGCTCGCGCCCGTGCGCGAAGAGCCCATTCTCTCCCCCGCGCAGGCACTCGCCGCGATGCAATCGGGCAAGAGCTTCGAGGGTGCGTGGTTTGCGCAAAGCGTCCAGCAAATTGAGGTGCGCTCCTGCACGCTCGACTACCTCTCCGATTCCAAGGGCTTCTATCAACCGGTCTACCGCTTCGAGCTGTCGCTCGCCGGTCAGGCGGGCGGCATCACCGACGCGGTCGACTATGTCCCCGCGCTCTTCTGAGCGCCGGAGTGCAAGGAGGCTTACGATGAAACGCATACTTGCCGCGCTGCTCAGCTTCGCACTGTGTCTCGCGCTGCTTTTCTTCGTCCGAAATAAGTCTGACGAGCCGATCCTGCACGTCGCGCTCAAATTAGCCGGCGAGCAGGACGCCGCTTACGTCTACGAAACGGTCTATGCAAGCGGCAAGAGCCGCGCCTGCGACGCCTTCACGCCCGACGCCTGCGTCTTTTACACCGCCGACTACGCAGACTTTGACACCTCCGCGCTTCGCTCGCACAGGGTCAACACACTTGTCGCCACCACGCTCTATGATTCTGTCGGCAATGTCGTTGACCCCAACGAAACGATGATCGCCATGATGCACGCTGCCGCAGACCAGATCGACCATGCGATCTTCGATTTTCAGATCATCGTTGTGAACGGTCAGCGCTACTTTGCCTTTGTTAAGCTCAACGTCAACTGGTGGGATCCGTGCACCTTGTACGAGTACGACGGCGGAGAGCTCCGCGAGCTCGCGCAGTGGGACAACATGCGCCTGCTGTCGATCGGTTTCATATGAAAAAAGCGGCTGTCTCGACAGAGACAGCCGCTTTTCCTTTTTCACTTGTTTTTCTCCAAGCTGTACGGGTCCCGTCCCGCGGCGAATTCGGTGATCATCTCCGAGGTGAGGGCGATGCCGTTGCCCGTATAGTTCTCTCGCAGCTCCTCGCGGCTGACCCACGCGCCGTCCGCCAGCTCAAAGTTGTCGAGATGGATCGTATCGTCGTCGCCGTCGAGCCTGCACCAGAAGCCCATCATGATATTGCCGCTGATGCCCCAGGGCTGGCAGCGGTAATAGCGCAGGTCCTTGACCTTTAATCCGACCTCCTCCATCACCTCGCGGTGTACGGTCTGCTCAAAGCTCTCAGCAAACTCGGTAAAGCCCGCGATCAGCGCCGTGCGCTGCGCGCCGGGACGGTTGGCGTACTTGGTCAAAAGCAGGTAGTCCCCGTGCGTCACGGCCACGATGACCGACGGGTTGATGCGCGGGAAGATCATGTTGCCGCACTTGGGGCAGCGCATCATGCGCTCGTTCACGTCGTGGACGAGCTTTTCCCCGCAGCGGCCGCAGTAGCGCGCGTCGCGGTACCACGAGCACAGGTGCCACGCGCTGACCGCCGCATAGGCGAGCTCCTTGGGCTTTTCCGTGCGAAAAAGGCCGATGTTGCGGTAGGAGTAGCCGTCGAGCGCACGCTCGTTTTCGTCAAAGAGCAGGTAGTATTCCCGCCCGTCGAGCTCAAAAAGATAGGTGAACGCCTCATCGGACTCTGTGAACTGCGCGCGCGACGGAAACTTGAGGCCGTTGTCGTCGATACGGCACAAAAGGTCCTGCCCGCGGAACTGCACCACGGCGCTGCTCTTCTTCGGCACGGCGTTCTTTTTCCACTCGTTGTAAAGATGCTTCGGCTCGATATCCTGGATCATGTCGGCTTTCCTCCCGCGCGTTTGTTCTTTCGCAGGACTATTCTACAACGGATCAAAGGGATTTGCAAGCGGGGCTTATTCCTCGATCATGCGCCTGCGCTTCAGCTCTTCGATCTTTTTCCCCTCGCGCCGCACGGAAATCATACCGGCAATACCGCCCGCCAGCAGTCCCGCCACGATCAGGACGGTCAGCACCATATATACAGGTGAATCAAGCTGCGTGTCCAGCCAGCTTGAAAAGCCGTACTGCGAGATTGCCTTGTAAGCATGTCTCCCACTTAACAGCACCAGCACCAGCGCGCCGAGCATCCCGCTGCGGTAATGCGAGCGCCGCTTTTCCAGCGCCGCGATCTTGGAGTCCAAGTCAGAGTACAGCTCAAACGCGCCGTCCGCCGTCTTTTTGCGCAGGATCAGCACCTCGCCGTACTCGCCCACCAGCGCCGCGCCCGTCTCGCCGAGCGTGCGCAGATAGTCGTCCTTTTCGCCGTCGCGCGATTCGTAAAAGTATTGCACGCGGTAGGTATACTCGTCCTGCTCCCCGCGCACAAAGCGCAGCTCATCGCGCACGATCTCACAGCACTGCCAGCCCTCGTGGGCCATCTCGTTGAGATAGCGCTCCATCTCCTCCACCCGCTCGGGGGCAAGCGGTGCTCTGTTCCACTTCTTCGTCATCGTCTCTGCCATTTCTGCTCTCCTTTCATTCCTGAATCACGCGCTCGGCTTCGAGCGCCGCGATCTTCTGTTTCGCGCGGCGCAGTCCCCGCGGGCAGTCGACAAAACCCACGATGCAGACAAGCAGAAGAAGAGAGGCCGCCACAAGCATCAACACCTTCGCCGTACTAAAGTTTATCGCAGCCTTGCCTGCGTACCAGCCGATCACATTCGCATTCATCAGTGTTGTCAACACATTCATCAGCATCATGCTTCCCCAGAAAAAGCTCATGATCAGGCCCGCGCGCAGGTAGCGCACGGCTTTTTTCTGCTGGGCGATGAGGGAATCGAGGTCTGAGTACAGATCAAAAGGCGTGCCGTCCGCCTTCTTGCGCAGAACGAGCAGGTCTCCCACGCCGCCGACCTCTTCAATGCCAAACTCTGTAAGCTCTGCGATGTAGGTAAGGCGGTCTATGCCCGCTTCCTTCACCTGCACGCGATATTCGTACTCGCCCGCCTTTCCGCGTCGATAGGTGG
>ENA-OZAL01000235-OZAL01000235.1-human-gut-metagenome-genome-assembly--contig:-NODE-235-length-11633-cov-5.598981_pt1 | contig 11633 bp, 10 predicted proteins | sample MGYA00244206_ERZ653496 | MGnify/ENA primary metagenome ERZ653496 (study PRJEB26926, sample SAMN06165085) | human gut metagenome | biome: ENVO:00009003; feature: ENVO:2100002; material: ENVO:00002003...
ATAAGATACAACAATTTGCAATAAAAATAATATTTATAAAAATAAACAATAAAAGGTTGACGTAGAAAGGACGATATAGTAAATTTAACACAAAAAAGGATTTTATATCTAAAGATGGGAAGCTGATGCAAATTTTGAAGTTTTGACTCGCGTCTAAAACTAGAATTGATTCCATACAGTTAGGAGATGATTCCGATGTGCTGAGTGCAATTTGGTGTGATTGTGATTTGAAAGCAGATGCATCCCGTTTTAGCAAACTGGCTTTGCGAGCGATATGAACAGACTTTCGTATCGGTACAAAGTATATAACGCAGCTGGAGTCTGTACGATGTCTGCCATCGATACCGTAACGTGCCCAACTGTTGATTCCTATCTTATCGTATATTATCAGTAAGGGGGTGTCCATCATGGAGCACAGGTGGCCAAGTCTATTTAGAAGTTTCTGCATTACGCTGGTGCTCCTGCTGTCGTTGGGCTTGTGCGGCTGCAAGGCGCAGCCGGAGGCGGATACGTTCTTTTTCCAATACGAAGGCTACTTTGCGGCGCCGGTATCGTCTACGCTGACCGTGGCGATCACCGGATTCAGCACGAAGGAAGCATGCGCCGCGGTGTTTCAGAATGCAGCGTCCATGTCCTTTGAGGGAAATGATGCGGTGCGGATCCAGAAGTTTTCCATAGAGCCGCACGAGTCCATTGGAGCTTACAGCGCGTGTGCGGTGAGTGCAACGCTGGCGTTTGAAACGGCAGGCGTGACGGATGCAACGGCGCTGTGTGTGCAATTTCAGGATGGGAGCGAGCAGACGTACCCAATTGGAACGTGGACATTCGACGTGCAGGACGCACCGGATCACGCAGAACTGCTGAACGTCTGGTCGTCCCCAGCATCGAATCGGGTTGGAAATATGTTCCCGTACCATTATGAGCTGCTGGATCGGGCCGCATCCATCCGGTCTATCCAATATGGACCGGATCAAATCGCCGATGTGGCGGACGGCATCACGGTATACGACGGCGTTGCGGAAGGGAAGCTGGCGCTCTCAGGTGACGCGCCGGTGCGGCTGATCCGCCCGCGCATCAAGGTGGAACAGAACGGCGAAGCCTACAGCGTTTATGGTATTTGCTGCTATTGCGGCGCGCTGGATGTGACGGAAGCGGACATACAGGCGGCGCAGGACGCGGCCGGCAGAACAGCATAGAAACAGGATGATCGCGCAGGAGAGTTCTCCTGCGCGATTTTTGGCAAAATACGGCCATCGGGATTTTGCACTTTCATATCCGATCTGCCCCAAACCGACAGGTTTCTTCCGGCCCTTTGTGTATACTGCTGTCAAACGAAAGCGAGGAGGGAGACGATATGAAACAGCTCCGCTTTGTGATCCTGATCATGCTCATCATGCTGCTGCTGTGCCCGGCTGCGCGTGCGGCGCAGGCGCCCGGCAGTGCGCAGGTGCAACAAATGGGAAAACCTCCTGCACAGCAGGAGGTTTTCTCATTTGTATCGATGCTTAGAACAGATCCTCGACCACGTTCTCAGGCGGAACTTCCAGCAGGGAGGGGTTGTGCATGAACATCTTCATGTACTTGAACGACGAGGCGTAATAGTATCCGTCGCACACGCGCTCATCCATGACGGCCATGAAGTCGATGTACTTGCGCTCGACCGCCTTGCCCTCGCGGTCGAGCTCGACCGCCTTGCGCTTGGCGCCGAAGGCGATGAACATCGGTAGGGTGCCGAAGTTATACAGGTGGTGATAGATCGGCGGGATACCGAGCGAGCCCATGTCGGTGATGATCATCGAGCCGTGGAAGGGGCTGGCGTCGAGCAGCTTCTGCGGGATGATGCCGAAGTAGTCCATCACGCGCAGGCAGCCGATGGCGAAGCGCAGCAGGAAGCGCGGCAGCTTCAGCAGCGCGCCCGCGACCTGCTCGGTGTTGTTGTCCTCACCGCCGTACTTGATCTCGTCGATCTTCTCGTTCATCTTACGGTAGACATCAAAGATCGTGTCCGTCGGGGCGAAGACGGCCTTGATGGTCGTCTCGTTCGAGGTGGTGGACATGGTGCGGCGCACGGTCAGCACGACCTCGATGTTGTTGCGCGCATAAATGCGGCGGCCGGCCACAAAGCGGTTGATGCCGGGACGCATGGAGACCATGCGCACATAGGCCGCGATGAACAGGTGCAGGTAGCCGAGACCCTTGTAGCCCTCGAGCCGCTTCTGACGCAGCCAGCGGTCGGTATCCGTGATCTCGATGCAGTCCTCAAACTGGTTGCAGGCATCGTTTTTCGTGGGCATGATGTAGGGCATGAACTTGTAAAACGGTGCGAGCGAATGGATCAGGCGACCGTCCTTGCGGTCTCCGAGACGGCGTTTGCTCTCCATAGGAAATACCTCCGAATATACGAATAAAGTTCAAACTTTTTAACTTTGGTAAGACCATTATAGGTGATTTCCGAAATAATAGCAAGTAAAAAAGTATTTAAAATGATGATAACTGTATTTTTCCAATTATTTTGGCGGGTGCATTATCGGGAAAACGTAACGGTATCATCGGAAGAAATCATGCAAAAAATTAAACGTTAAATTTTAGTCAATGACGTGAAAAAGCTAGCAATATCAATAGTTTTTTAACACTCGGATGTTTGAAAATTGACATACATTTTTGGGCAATATCGCTTGCGAAACGGGTATGAATAGGGTAGAATACATACATTATGTAGATACAGTTCGCTAACGCGAGCGTGCGCGGCATAATACTACTTCGAATTGTAGGGAGGTGTAGGGATGTCATTTGAGGCGATAACAACGATCCGTGACGCGGAAAACCGTGCAAAGCAGATCCAAGCCGACGCGCAGGCGGCCGCTGCAGCGGCAGTGAAAGCGGCTCAGGCCGAGGGCAAAGCGGCGATCGAGGCCGCCGTCGGCAAGGCGCAGCGCGAGCTGCAGACGCTGCGGGCCAAATCAGATGAAAAGGCGAAGGCAGATGCGGAAAAGCTGGCTGCGGAGACCAAGAACAAGGAAGCGGCCATGCGCATCAAGGCCAAGACCAATCTGGATCGCGCTGCATCACTTATCGTGGAAAGGATCGTGAACGGCTGATGGCCATTGTACACATGAAAAAGCTGCGGCTCATGGTCGTTCGCGGGCAGAAAGATGCTCTGCTGCGCGACCTGATGCTGCTCGGCTGCGTGCAGGTCTCGGAACCGGACGCGCTTTTGGCGGATGCAGAGGCTGCCGCGGTCCTGCGTCAGGAGAGCGGCAACGTGACGGAGACGCGCAGTGAGCTGACGCGCCTGAACGCTGCGCTCAAGCTGCTGGATAAGTATGCGCCGGTCAAGTCCAAGCTGCTCAGCTCCCGGCCGGAGGTCACGGAGCGCGAGTTTCTGGATGTCGGCGCCTACCGCAAGGAGCTCGACGCGGTCGCACAGCTCGAAGCGCTGGAGGCCGACGTGCGCCGCTATAACGGCGAGGAGGCAAAGCTGCGCAGCAGCGTCGAGGCGCTGCGCCCGTGGGAGACGCTTGACCTGCCGCTGAGTCTGGGCTCGACCGCGACGACGCGCATCACGCTGGGCATGCTGCCGGCGGCGGCAGACCTCGGCGAGGCGCAAAAGGCGCTGGCGGAGGCCGCACCCGAGTCGCAGATGTATGAGATCTCCGCAGACAGGGAACAGCACTATGTGCTGCTCATCTGCATGAAGGACGAGCTGACGGAGGCGCTGGCTGCGCTGCGCACATTCGGCTTCACACTGGCAAACCTCGGCGGCACGCCGGGAACGGCCAGGCAAAACATCGACACCGCGCAGCAGCAGATCGCGGATGTCATCCGCAAGCGTGAGCAGGCGGAGGCGGACATTGCCGCCTTTGCACCGCACCGCGATGCGTTCAAGCTCTGCATCGACCGCGCGAGCGTCCGGCTCGGCCGCGCCGAGGCGGAGGAGCGTCTGGTCGGCACGGAGAGCGTCGTGTGTATGCGCGGCTGGCTCACGGCGCCGGAGGAGGAAAAGCTCACGGCGGTGCTCGCAAAGTATGACTGCGCATGGGATCTGGCCGACCCCACGGAGGATGAATATCCCGAGGTGCCGGTCAAGCTCAAAAACAACAAGTTCACAGAGCCGCTCAACATGGTCACGAATATGTACAGTTTGCCGGCCTACGGCACGGTGGACCCGAACCCGCTTATGGCGCCGTTTTTCATCCTGTTTTACGGCATCATGATGGCGGACATGGGCTACGGTCTCGTGATGGTGCTCGCGGCGCTCATCGCGCTCGGCAAGATGAAGCCCAAACGCGGCAGCAAGTATTTCTGCGAGCTGCTGCTCGCCTGCGGCGTGTCGACGTTCCTGCTCGGCATCGTGACGGGCGGCTTCTTCGGAAACGCCGTGCCGACGATCGTGCGGATGTTCGGTCACGATGTCCAGCTCGGCATCCTGACAAGCCCGCTGCTCGACCCGCTCAAGGACACGACGACGATCCTCATCGGCGCTATGGTGCTCGGCTTTATCCAGCTCGTGACCGGCATGATCGTGAACATGGTCATGGAGTGCCGCCAGGGCAAGGTCGGCGACGCGATCTTCAACGAGGGCACATGGCTGGTCCTGTTTGCGGGCCTTGCGCTGTATGTGCTCAAGATCGGCAACATCGCCGGTGTCCCGGTCGTGCTGTGCATCGGCGGTCTGATGCTGATCTACGGCTCCGGCCGTGAGGCCAAGGGCTTCGGCAAGGTCACGGCCGTGTTCGGCGCGCTCTACAACGGGCTGACCGGCTGGTTCGGCGACATTCTCTCGTATTCCCGACTCATGGCTCTGATGCTGGCCGGCAGCGTCATCGCGCAGGTGTTCAACACCCTCGCTGCGATGCCGTCGAGCGGCGGTGTGACCGTCGTGTCGATGCTGGTCTTTATCCTCATCTTCCTGGTGGGTCACGCGCTGAACTTTGGTCTGAACCTGCTCGGCTGCTTCGTGCACGACCTGCGTCTGCAGTGCCTGGAGTTCTTCGGTAAGTTCTATGTCGACGGCGGCAAGCCCTTCAGCCCGCTGGAGATCAACACGCGCTATGTCGACGTGGAAAATCATAATTTCTAAACATTCGTACTCAAGAGATATTTAAGGAGGAAATTGAAAATGGCATTTCTCGAATCCATCGGTGGTCTGGCCCTCGGCCTTCTCGGCGCTGCGCTCGCAGCGGCTCTCGCGTGCATCGGCTCTGCAAAGGGCACCGGCATCGCCGGTGAGGCCGGCGCAGGTCTCGTCTCGGAGGATCCCAGCAAGTTCGGTAAGGCGATGATCATGCAGGTCATCCCCGGCACGCAGGGTCTGTACGGCTTCGTCATCTGGTTCCTTGCTCAGAGCCAGATCTTTGCCGCCAACGCAGCCGCTCCGCTGACCGTTGCGCAGGGCCTGCAGTACTTCGCAGCCTGCCTGCCGATCGCGCTCGGCGGTCTGATCTCCGCCATCGCGCAGGGCAAGGTCGCTGCCGCGTCCCTGAACATTCTGGCCAAGAAGCCGGATGACTGGTCCAAGGGCATGATCTTCTGCATCACGGTCGAGTTCTACGCCATCCTCTGCCTGCTGGCGTCGTTCCTGATGCTCAACGGCTTGAAGTAATCCAAAATCCTCTTCCGACAGAAGGGAACGAAGATCTATGAATGGTATTGAAAAAATCACCGGCCGCATCGAGGCGGACGCACGGGAGCAGGCGAGTGCCATCACGGCCGACGCCGAGGCCAAGTGCGCCGAGATCCGCGCCGGCTATGACAAGCAGGCGCAAGACCAGTATTGGGCGCGCGTGCGCGACGGTGTAAAGACCTGCGAGGATCGCGTGCAGCGCATGGGACGTCTGGCGGAAATGGAAGCCAGAAAGAGCATTCTTGCTCTCAAGCAGGAGATGGTCGACGCGGCGTTTGCCGCCGCGCTCGAGCGCATCTGCACCATGCCGCAGGCGGACTACGTGGCCTATCTTGCCAAGCTCGCGGCGCAGGCCGCGACGACCGGCACCGAGGCGTTGGTGTTCAACGCCAAGGATCAGGCCGCGTGCGGTCAGGCGGTCGCGGACGCTGCAAACGCGCTGCTCGCGCAGCAGGGCAAGCAGGCGCGGCTCACCGTGAGCTCCGCCACGCGCGACCTGCGCGCCGGTTTTGTGCTCCAGCAGGGAGACATCGAGGTCAACTGCGCGGTGGAGACGATCGCAGAGCTCTGCCGCAGTGATCTGGCTGCTCAGGTCGCCGAGGTCTTGTTCGGCGCATGACCTGCCCCGCCCTGCGCGGGGGAATGAATTATCCTATATGGGGTGCAGGGCTCTGCGCCGCATGAAGGAGGAACGGAATTGTCTAAAGTAAAAGATACGAACTACCTTGCGATTACGGCAATGCTGGCAGCCCGCGAGACCAAGATGCTTTCCGCTGAGCGTATGGAGCGCATGATCGATGCGCCCACGCACGAGGAGGCGGCCAAGATCCTTGAGGAATGCGGCTACGGCGACCTGAGCGGCCTGAGCGCGAAGGACGCCGGTGCTGCGCTCGAGGCGCACATCGCGGCGCTGTTCGACGAGGTCGAGGGCATGGTCCCGGAGGCGCAGCTCGTGCAGCTGTTCCGCCTCAAGTACGACTACCACAACGCCAAGGCGCTCATCAAGGCACAGGCCATGGGCACGGACTGCGGCGCGATTTTGTCGCAGCGCGGCACGGTGCCGCCGCAGAAGCTGCACGCCGCGTTCTATGAAGAGGACTACCGCGACATCCCGCCCGTTCTGGCACAGGCCATGGTCGATGCCGCTGCGATCCTCGCGCGCACAGCCAATCCGCAGGCGGCGGACTTTGCGCTTGACCGCGCGTATTTTGCGCAGATGCTCGCGCTCTGCGACGGTCTGAGTGACGGCGGCTTTGCCAAGGGCTATGTGCAGCTGCAGATCGACGGTGCGAACCTGCGCGCTGCCGTGCGCACACGCCGCATGGCCAAAGATGCGGACTTTCTCAAGAATGCGCTCGTCTCCGGCGGCACGATCGGCACGGACCGTGTGCTCGCGGCGTTTGAGTCGGCCGAGGCGCTCACGGCACTCTATGCCAACACGTGGCTGAGCAATGCGGCGTCTGCCGGTGCGGCCGCCATGAGCGGCGGCGCGCTGACGGCGTTTGAGCTGCTGTGCGACAACGCACTCATGGACTACATCCGCGCGGCCAAGCTGCGCAGCTTCGGCGCGGCGCACGTGTCGGCGTATCTCGCTGCCATGGAAAACGAGACGACGGCCGCCAGAATGATCCTGACGGGCAGACTCGCCGGGCTTCAGCCCGCGGTCATCCGGGAAAGGCTGCGTGAGACTTATGCTTAAAATTGCAGTTGTCGGCGGTGCGGAGACCGTCATGGGCTTCAAGGCGCTCGGTCTCGAGGCCTGCCCGGTCGCCAACACCGAGGAGGCGCGCGAGACGCTGCGCCGCCTGACCAAGGACTCTGAGGACTACGCCATCATCTATGTGGAAGAAAATCTGGCGCAGGAGCTTCAGCACGAGATCGACAAATTCAAAGATGTTCCCAAGCCGGCCATCATCCTGATCCCCGGCAGGGAAGGCCCCCTCGGCCTCGGCCAGACCGCGCTCAAGGCGGCGGTCGAGCGAGCGGTTGGCTCCGATATCCTTTAAGGAAAGGAAGAATGAAATTGAGCGGAACTATCACAAAAGTTTCCGGTCCGCTGGTCGTGGCCAACGGTCTTGCCGATGCCAACGTCTCCGACGTTGTGCGTGTCGGCGAGCAGCGCCTGATCGGCGAGATCCTGAATATGACCGGTGACAGCGCGTCCATCCAGGTCTACGAGGAGACCTCCGGTCTCGGCCCCGGCGCAAAAGTCGAGACGACCGGTATGCCGCTGTCCGTGGAGCTTGGCCCCGGTATGCTGGAGAATATCTATGACGGTATCCAGCGCCCGCTGCCCGAGATCCGCGACCTGACCGGCTCGAATATCACCCGCGGCATCGAGGTACCCGCGCTCAACCGCGAGCGCGTGTGGCACTTTGATCCCGTCGTGCAGCCCGGCACTGCCGTTTCCGGCGGCGACGTGATCGGTACTGTCCAGGAGACGACGGCCATCCTGCACAAGATCATGGTGCCCCCGCAGATGGTGGGCACGATCAAGAGCATTACCGGCGGCGACTTCACGGTCGACCAGACCGTCGCCGTGCTCACCGATGCTGCCGGCGTCGATCATGAGCTGAACATGATCCAGCGCTGGCCGGTGCGTATCGCGCGCCCCTATGCGCAGAAGTTTGCTCCGAACAAGCCCATGAACAGCGGCCAGCGTATCATCGACACGCTCTTCCCGATCGCCAAGGGCGGCACGGCAGCCGTGCCCGGCCCGTTCGGCAGCGGCAAGACCGTCGTGCAGCATCAGCTCGCCAAGTGGTCGGACGTGGACGTCGTCGTCTACATCGGCTGCGGCGAACGCGGCAACGAGATGACCGACGTTCTCATGGAGTTCCCGGAGCTGACCGACCCGCGCAACGGCGAGCCGCTCATGAAGCGCACCGTGCTCATCGCCAATACCTCCGATATGCCGGTGGCTGCGCGTGAGGCGTCCATCTACACCGGCATCACCATCGCGGAGTATTTCCGCGACATGGGCTATGACGTCGCCGTTCTGGCTGACTCCACCTCCCGCTGGGCCGAGGCACTGCGTGAGATGTCCGGACGTCTGGAGGAGATGCCCGGCGAAGAAGGCTACCCGGCCTACCTCGCATCGCGCATCGCGCAGTTCTACGAGCGCGCCGGCTGCATCCGCTGCATCGGCAGCGATGCTGACCGCCGCGGCTCCGTCACCGCTATCGGCGCTGTCTCGCCTCCGGGCGGCGACATTTCCGAGCCTGTCTCGCAGGCGACCATGCGCATCGTCAAGGTGTTCTGGGCGCTTGATTCGAGCCTTGCCTATGCCCGCCACTTCCCGGCCATCAACTGGCTGACGTCCTACTCGCTGTATGTCGACTCGCTCAAGCCGTGGTATGAGGCCACGTTCGGCGAGGAGTATATGGCCAACCGTGACAAGGCCATGAGCATCCTGCAGCAGGAATCCGAGCTGCAGGAGATTGTCCGCCTCGTCGGTCAGGACGCGCTGTCCCCGGCCGACCGCCTGACGATGGAGACGGCTAAGATGATCCGTGAGGACTTCCTGCAGCAGAATGCCTTCGTCGACATCGACAGCTACTCCGAGTACCGCCGTCAGTATCTGCTGCTCGGCCTCATCCTGCACTATGATGCCGAGTGCCGTGACGCGCTCGAGAAGAACGCGCCGATGCACAAGCTCTTTGCCATTCCCGCCCGCGTCGATATCGGCCGCGCCAAGAGCGTGCCGAGCGACGAGTACGAGCAGGTCTATGCCAAGATCGCGGCGGATATGACTGCACAGATCAAAGAGATTATCGCCGGAGGTGAGGAGCAGTGATTAGAGAATACAAGACCATCCAGGAGATCGCCAGCCCTCTGATGATCGTCAAGAATGTCGAAGGCGTGACCTACGACGAGCTGGCCGAGATCGAGCTCCCGAACGGTGAAGTCCGCCGCTGCAAAGTCCTCGAAGTCGAGGACGATCATGCGGTCGTGCAGCTCTTCGAGAGCGCGCAGGGCATCAACCTCGCGCAGTCGAAGGTGCGCTTTCTCGGCCACCCGCTGCAGCTGGGCGTGAGCGAGGATATGCTCGGTCGCGTCTTCAACGGCATGGGCGAGCCCATCGACGGCGGTCCGGCGATCCTCGCCGAGGAGCACCGCGACATCAACGGTCTGCCGATGAACCCGGCGGCCCGCGCCTACCCGGCAGAGTTCATTCAGACCGGCGTGTCCACCATCGACGGCCTGAACACCCTCGTCCGCGGCCAGAAGCTGCCGATCTTCTCGGCCTCCGGCCTGCCGCACGCCGCCCTCGCCGCGCAGATCGCGCGTCAGGCGAAGGTGCTGGGCGACAACGAGAACTTCGCCGTCGTCTTTGCCGCCATCGGCATCACGTTCGAGGAGTCTGAGTACTTCATTCAGGAGTTCCGCCGCACCGGCGCCATCGACCGCACGGTCGTGTTCTCGAACCTCGCCAACGACCCCGCCGTCGAGCGTATCGCCACCCCGCGAATGGCACTGACCGCGGCCGAGTATCTGGCATTCGAGAAGGATATGCAGGTGCTGGTCATCCTGACCGATATCACCAACTATGCCGAGGCGCTGCGTGAGGTCTCCGCGGCCAAGAAGGAAGTCCCCGGCCGCCGCGGCTATCCCGGCTACCTGTACACCGACCTTGCTACGCTCTACGAGCGCGCAGGCCGCCGCATCGGCAAGTCCGGCTCGATCACCATGATCCCGATCCTGACCATGCCCGAGGACGACAAGACCCACCCGATCCCCGACCTGACCGGTTACATCACCGAGGGTCAGATCATCCTCTCCCGTGACCTGTACCGCAAGGGCATCATCCCGCCCGTGGACGTGCTGCCCAGCCTGTCGCGTCTGAAGGATAAGGGCATCGGCGAGGGCAAGACCCGTGAGGACCACTCCGGCACGATGAACCAGCTGTTTGCGGCCTATGCCCGCGGCAAGGACGCCAAGGAGCTCATGACCATCCTCGGCGAGGCGGCGCTGTCGGACGACGACAAGCAGTTTGCGAAGTTCGCCGACGCGTTTGAGCAGCGCTACGTCAATCAGGGCAACAACACCAACCGTACCATTGAGGACACCCTCAACCTCGGCTGGGAGCTGCTGAGCCTGCTGCCGCGCACCGAGCTCAAGCGTATCAAGCCCGAGCTGATCGAAAAGTATATGCCCGAGACCTGATCGCACCCGTCCCGCAGACTTACCAAGTGAGGTGATTTGATGGCAAATACAGCGATTACCCCGACAAGAATGGTGCTCAACCAGCTCAAGGGCCGGTTGAAGACCGCTCGCAGGGGTCATAAGCTCCTCAAGGATAAGCGTGACGAGCTGATGCGTCAGTTCCTCGACAACGTGCGCCTGAACAAACAGCTGCGTGCAAAGGTCGAGCAGGGACTCACGGAGGCGTTCGGCTCTCTGTCGGTCGCGTCCGCGATCATGTCCCCGGAAATGCTCGAGCAGTCGCTGCTCTACCCGCGGCAGAGCGTCGAGCTGGGCATGACCTATCAGAACATCATGAGCGTGAACGTGCCGGTCTACGATTTCCAGACCCGCAACAGCGACCCGTCCGAGATCTTCCCGTACGGCTTCGCGCAGACGTCCGGCGAGCTGGACGATGCGCTCGAGAAGCTGGCGGAGGTGTTTAAGGATATGCTGGAGCTTGCGCAGGTCGAAAAGACCACGCAGATGCTCGCGCAGGAGATCGAAAAGACCCGCCGCCGCGTCAACGCGCTCGAATACGTGATGATCCCGGAGCTGGAGCAGAACATTCGTTACATCTCCATGAAGCTGGACGAGAACGAAAGTTCGACCAAGGTGCGCCTGATGAAGGTCAAGGAAATGGTCCTCGAGGACGCACACCATTATAAGCAATAACGCACCACAAAACCGCCGCATCCAACGATGCGGCGGTTTTTCAGCTTGCAAAAAAACCTCGTAGAGTTTCGCCGCCGGTGCGGCGAAAGAAAGTCCAATCATTTTCTCAGGCGACATGTGCGGCTGAGAAAATACTTCTCGGCCTGCAAAC
>ENA-OZAL01000241-OZAL01000241.1-human-gut-metagenome-genome-assembly--contig:-NODE-241-length-11478-cov-3.505734_pt1 | contig 11478 bp, 10 predicted proteins | sample MGYA00244206_ERZ653496 | MGnify/ENA primary metagenome ERZ653496 (study PRJEB26926, sample SAMN06165085) | human gut metagenome | biome: ENVO:00009003; feature: ENVO:2100002; material: ENVO:00002003...
TCCCCGGTCCGGGTGGATGCCCTGTACCGTTATGCGAAACGGGAGGGGGTTTCCTTTTTCATTTTGTGCCTGTTTGTGCTGCTGAAGGCGTTGAACAGGGTGCCCCAGCTGCGCCAGCGGGTGGAGGAAGGGGATGTATGGGAGTATGAGTCCGTGGATGCCCTGGTTCCGGTGCTGGCTGCGGATGGAGAATTCACTCAGATTTTAGTGGAATACCGGATGGAGTTGTCTGATTTCCTGAAACATGCCGTTCCTCTTGTGCAGGCTGCCAAACTTGCTCCCGCCCAGGCGAATCCGTGCCATAGGGCGGATATCGCCGTATTCAGCTGCCTGCCGTGGATTCCATTCACACAGGTGGCCAGTGCCTACAGAGTGTTTCGGGGACAATACTTTCCCCTCATCCATTGGGGGAAGATGGAGGCGGATGCTTCCGGCAGGATGGTGATGCCCGTGGCCATTCAGGCGAACCATGTGCTGGTGGACGGGGTGCATGTGGGCCGTTTTTACGGTATTCTGGAAGAATTGTGCGGAAATCAATTCTGTTAAAGGGTTTTCCGTGGCGTGGTTCCAACAGGTGCTGAGCACGTTAAAATGTCATGGCAGGGGGCAGGCCTTTAGAGATTTCCTTAACGTGGGCGGGCGAATGAAGAAAGTTTTTTCTCTTGATTGCCAAACCTGTTGTTTTTCTCTGGAGAGCGATGGGGTAACCACCGTTATTGACGCTTTGTTTTCCATTTTTCCTGTGCGCGGCATTATCTGCGTGCAAACAGGCAGGAAAGAAAGGAAGCTAAGCCAGGCAGCCCGGACAATTCTGGACTGAGTGCCCCGGAGATATTTCCACCAGCTCCGGTTCCCGGTCCGTGAGGCAGAGTGCCGGGTTTCCGAGGGTGTTCCTGGGGCGGAAGCTGCATCCGCATGGCTCCTGAGTCATGTTGGGAGGCAGTCCGGGAATGGTATAGAGGGGGGCGCCTTTCGCATGCAGCCCGGGAATGGATTTCATCAGGGCTCTGGTGTAGGCATGCCGGGGATGTTCCAGAAGTTCCTTCGCCGGGGCGCTTTCCACGATGCGGCCTGCATACATGACATTGATGCGGTCCGCGTATTGGCGCACCACGCCGAGGTCATGTGTGATGAGGATGACGGAGGTACCCATGTCCTGCTGAAGTTTTCTGATGAGATCCAGCACCTGCTTCTGGACAGTGACGTCAAGGGCGGTGGTGGGTTCATCCGCGATGAGTATTTCCGGCCTGGTGATGAGGGCCATGGCAATCATCACGCGCTGGCGCATGCCGCCGGAGAATTGGTGGGGATATGCGTCCATGCGCTGTTCCGCATCCGGTATGCCTGCCAGGGCAAGCTGTTCCAGCGCGCGTGCCCGCGCTTCCTTTTTGCCGGCCCCTTCGTGAATGACAAGGGGTTCCGCCACCTGCTCCCCGATGGTCAGGTACGGGTTGAGGGAGGTCATGGGGTCCTGGAAGATCATGGAGATGCGTTTGCCGCGGATGGCCCGGAGTTCCTTTTCCGGGCAACGGAGCAGATCCGTGCCGTCCAGCATGGCGGAACCGCTTTCAATGCGGCCCGGAGGCATCGGAATGAGCCCCATCATGGAGTAGCAGGTGACGGATTTTCCTGATCCGGATTCACCCACGATGCCAAGCGTTTCCCCCGGGGCTACATCAAAGGACACGTTCCTTACCGCCCGGACAATGCCGGCCCTGGTGTGGAAGGAGGCGCTGAGGTTCCTGACGGAGAGCATGCGGAGAAGGAGGGATGATCAGTCGTTGCGCACGCGTGAACGTGCGGAGAAGATGACCGGAATGCCGGGAGCGGGGTAGGCTTCCCTTATTTTGTTGCGCAGGTACTGGGAATAGCTGTCCGTGAGCAGGCTTTTGTCATTGACGAAAAGAACGTAGCGCGGGACGGGAATAGTATTGTACTTGGGGTCCACCGCTGTGGTGGCGTAATATATTTTCAACCTTCTGGCAGAGCCGCTGGCGGCGCCGGGGGGATTCATCTGCTGGGCAAGCTGGATCAGACGGTTGAGCTGGCCGGTAGTGGGCAGGTTATGGGATTCCCGGCGGATGCGCGTGATGACTTTGAAGATGATTTCCACGCCTTCCGCTTTTTTGGCGGAGGTGGCGATGAAAGGCGCGTAGCTGATGAAGAAGAGTTCCCTGCGCACCTGTTCCTCCACTTCCGCCATGCGGTCCTTACGGGAGGCATTCGGATGGAAGAGGTCGAATTTGTTGACGATGATGATACAGGGTTTTCCTTCCTCCGCAATGATGCCGGCAATGCGGCGGTCCTGCTGCGTGATGCCCGCCGCAATGTCAATGACCAGCAGGCAGATATCCGCCCGGCGGATGGCTTTTTCACTGCGCATGGCGGAGAAAACTTCTACGGAGGTGTCCCGACGGGAGCGTGGGCGCATGCCGGCGGTGTCAATCAGCACGTAGGGCTGGCCGTCGTGCAGGTAGGGGACGTCAATGGCATCACGGGTAGTGCCCGCCACATTGGAGACAATGGTGCGCCTGTCCCGGAGGATGGCGTTGACCAGGGAGGATTTGCCTGCGTTGGGGCGTCCCACTACGGCTACCTTGATGGGAAGGGCCGTTTCCTCTCCGTTTTCCGGTTCTTCCTCCAGTTCTTCTTTAAGCGGAGCCCCTTTTTGCTTGAGAAAACCGTCCAGCCGGGAGGCTAATTCGGAAAAGCCTCTGCCGTGGGCGGCGGAAAGAAAGATATGGTCGTCAAAACCCAGTCCGGCAAATTCGCCCAGATTAAGGTCCTGTTTTTCGTGGTCGGCTTTGTTAAGAAGGAGGATGACGGGAATGTCCGATTTGCGGAGGTGGTCCGCGATGCTCTGGTCGATAGGTGTAAGGTGATCCCGGCAGTCCAGCACGAAGAGGATGAGGTCCGCCGTTTTTATGGCAATGTCCGCCTCTGCCTCTACCTGTTCTGCAAAGCCGTCGCTCAGGCGCGCGCCGATACCGCCCGTATCCATGATTTTACAGGCGCGGTCCGTAATCTTGCAGGGGGCGGAAAGGCGGTCGCGGGTGACGCCGGGTTCATCATGCACGATGGCGATGCGCCTGCCTGCCATTCTGTTGAAAATGGCGGATTTCCCGACATTGGGCCTGCCTACGATGGCGATGGTGGGGACGTGCTGCATGCACGTCATGTTACCCGAAGCTCCCATGCTGTGAAAGCTAATTCCACGCCAGCGGGAAGGGCTTCCGCCGGGGGCTTATCCCTTGTGCCTGGCCCGTTTGTGAAGGTGCAACGCCACGGCAACCGTGATGATGTTGGGAAGCCACAGCAGAATATAGGGGAGCATCGTGTCGTTTTTCCGGGACAAGTCTGCAAAGATCAGGGCCAGAAAGTAGAGTGAGGCGATCAGGATGCCCAGGGCAAATCCTGTGGAGGTGTCTTTTCTGCGGGTGTTGATGGCCAGTGGCACGCCGATGAGGGCAAAGACGATGCAGGCCAGGGAGAAGGAGGCTCGCCTGGGCAGTTCCGTGGCGAATTCCGTGGTCTGCTTTTTATCCAGATAGCCGGGCGTGTCCAGAGCTTCCCGGATTTCCCGGTTGGTGAAGCGGTTGGCCTTGATGCGCCGGGAGCGGGATTTGTCCAGGTTGATGCTCAGAGGCATCTCGTCCATGGTCACGCTTTGGGAGATGGAGCCTTCTTCCTGCGTGGTGATGAGGGGATTGATGAGATGCAGGGTGAGGATTTTTTTCTCGGGGGAGAAATCCATGGTCACGCGTTCCGAGTGCATGGCCACAGACGGGGATTTGTCGTCCGCTTTCTGGTAGATATGCATGCCGTGGATGACGTCGTCCACGCGTTTGTCGATGTAGATTTCCAGGTTGTCGAATTTGGTGATGGCCTGGCCTTCATTGAGAAGCCCCTTCGGGTTGATGGATGCGGCTTTGATGAGCAACTCGGAAATGGATTGCTTGGCGCGTGGTGCGATGTCTATGTTAATCCAGTAGCAAAGGCCGGAAAGGGCGATGCCGATGGCGATGGCGGGGGCGCTCAGACGCCACAGGCTCATGCCGGACATGCGCATGGAGGTGAGTTCGTTGTCCGAGGCCAGACGGCCGTACACCAGAAGAACGGCCGTCAGGAACCCCCACGGAATGGAGAACATCAGCGAAAAGGGGATGACCTGGAAGATGAATTCCAGAACGATGCTGATGGGAGCCTTGTTTTCCACCAGGAGGGGTCGCAGTTCCTTGAACAGGTTGCCCAGAAGGAGCAGGGCGCTCAGGGCCATTACCCCCAGGGCCGTGACACCCAGCAGCTGGCGGGCAATGTATCTGTCAAGGATCTTCATGCAGTAAAACCGTGCCGGATATTCTGCCCGAAGGCTGCAGACAAGTCAATCTCTGTCTCTTATACACATCTCCGAGCCCACGAGAGAAGTGGGATTTCAGAATGACGTGCGCCGGGATGCCTGGGTGGGCTATTCCATGCAGCCGGGCGAGTTCCTGTTCGAAATGCAGGACGGCGCGCAGCGTGGGATCATTGTTTTCCAGGTAGGTGTAGGCCCTCTGCAGCAAGTCGTAAAATTCCGGGATGGGCGTGTCCGGTTCCAGCATTTGGAGAAACAGGCGCGCGAAATAGCCTGCCGCACTGAGTCGGAGGTAGCTTTTCCGGAGGGCCAGGCGCGGTGAAAGCAGGTCTGCGGAGGTCAGGGTGTGCAAATCCCCCTTCTTTGCCTGCGTCCACTGCATGCGGCACTGATAGAAAATGTCCAGACGCCCGGCAAAGGGGCTGCCGGGTTTTCTGGCGCTTTTTGCCGCCGTCCTGATAAGGCCTTCTTCCGTGCACCAGACGGCAATCAGTCCGTTTTCTCCCAGGGGATAAAGCTTCAGGACCGTCGCTTCCGCATTCATTAACGGCGTTTTTCCAGTCCGGTTTTTACCGGCTGTTCGGTTGGGACGGTTTGCCCATAGGGGGAGGGAAGGATGCCAGCCTCCGTCATGGCGTCCGTGAAGGCCTGGATGGCGCTGGTGCCTCCGTAGATGCGGATGGCGGAAAGGAGCTGTCCCTGGGCGGCTTCCTTGTCCCCTTCCATCAGTTTGAGGATGGCCTGGGTGCAGTAGTAGTATGGCGTATCATCCATCGGGCCGTACAGTTTTTCCAATTCCGCGGCAAGAGGCTGGTTATCCAGTTTGCGGGCGCAGATATAACGCTTGAATTGCAGCAGGGGCGTCATGCCGGGATTGTCCTTGAAGGGGAGAAGGAGTTCCGTGAACGCTTTCAGAGCCCTGGAATAGTCGTGATTGACGTAATGCGCTTCCGCCAGGTTGAACTGGATGGTGAGGTTGGAGGGATCCAGTTTCTGGGCTTTTTCAAAATTTTCCAGGGCCTTTTCGATATTGCGGATTTCAATGTAGCATGCGCCGCGGAGGTTGTATAAGCCCGGATTTCCGGCATAAAGTTTTTCCAGCTCCATGAGGGAAAAAAGACATTCCATGATTCTTTTCTGGGCAAAGAGCTGTTCCGCTTTGCGGAATTGGGCTATATAGTTTTTTCTGGTTGTTTCCGGCAGGTTGTTGAATTCCTGAATCCAGGCAGGGGAAGGGGAGGCCGGCAGGGATTGTCGCGCGGAGACGGGAAGAAGGGCAAGCGCAAGGGCTGCCAGCAGGAAGGTGCGTGTTTTCATAAACAGATCAGGAGTTCAGGTGGGGAATGATTTTTTGTAGCGCGGCTTCCGCCGTGAGTCCATATTTTTTTCTGAGGATGGATTCCGAACCATGCTCAATGAATTGGTCCGGCCATGCGATGGCTTCCACGGGCGTCTTGACATCTCCGGTTTCCAGGGATTCGAGAACGGCTGAGTTGAAGCCGCCGCTGATGGAGTGGTCTTCGAAGGTGCAGACCACCCGGCTGCGTGCTGCGTGACGGCGGATGCATTCATCATCCAGAGGTTTGATGAAACGGGCATTGATCAGGGTGACGGTGTAGCCGCGGGCTGCCAGCAGCGAGGCGGTTTCCCGGGCGATGCCGATCATGGTGCCCAGGGAAACGAGGGTTACATCCTGTCCCGTCTGAAGTACTTCCGCCTTGCCGATGGGGAGGATTTCCGCCTTGGCGGGGACGGGGGTTCCGGCGCCGCATCCTCTGGGATAGCGGATAACGGTGGGGCCGTTCTGGTAATGGTTCATGGTTCGGAGCATGTGGACGAATTCGGCTTCATCCTTGGGCTGCATGAAGACAATGTTCGGGATACTGCGAATCATGGCAATGTCAAACAGCCCGTGGTGTGTGGGGCCGTCGTCCGGGGAAAGCCCGGCGCGATCCATGCAGAAACGCACGGGCAGTTTTTGCAGCGCGGCGTCATGTTGAATCATGTCAATACAGCGCTGCATGAAAGTGGAGTAAATGGCGATGTAGGGTTTCATGCCCTCCGCCGCCAGCCCGCAGGCGAAGAGGGCGCCGTGCTCTTCCGCGATCCCTACGTCGAAATAGCGTTTGGGGAAGGCTTCCTTGAATAAGTCCAGTTTGGTGCCGCTGGCCATGGCGGCCGTGATGGCTGTGATGGATTCATCCTCGCGCGCCATTTCCACCAGCGTGGAGCCGAAGATATGGGAGAATGTGGGGGTGGGGGCGGCCTGCGTTTCCCCGTCCCTCACGCAATAGGAGCCCAGGCCGTGGAATTTGGTGGGGTTGTCCAGAGCGGGCTGGTAGCCCTTGCCCTTCTGGGTGACCACATGCAGAATAACGGGTTCGTTGAGATCCTTGATGTAGGCAAGGGTGCGTATCAGGGTGGGAATGTCGTGTCCGTCCAGGGGGCCGAAATAGCGCAGCCCGAATTTGTTGAACAGCAGGGACGGGAAGATAAGGTTTTTGGTGGTGCCTTCCAGCTTGAAAGCAAAGTCCCTGGCCTGCGTGCCGCCCAGCTTTTCAATGAAGGAGGCCGTTTTATCCCTTAACCAGGAAAACGTTTCCGATGTTTGCAGGGAGTTGAAGTATTTTGCCAGCGCTCCTACGTTTTTGTCGATGGCCCATTCGTTGTCATTCAGAATGGTGATGTACCGTTTGGTGGTCTGGCTGATATTGTTCAGCGCCTCCAGAGTGGTGCCGCAGGTGAATGCCGCATCCCCGGCTACGGCCACCACATGGTAGTCTTCTCCTTTCAGGTCCCTGGCCGCGCACATGCCCAGGGCGGCGGAAAGCGCCGTGCCCGCATGCCCCGCTCCGTAGGAGTCATGAGGGGATTCGGACATTTTGGCAAATCCGGAAAGCCCCCCGTGCTGGCGGATGGTGTGGATCAGGGGAGCGCGCCCAGTCAGCATTTTATGGACATAGGCCTGGTGGGAGACATCAAAGATGATTTTATCCCGCGGCGTTTCAAAGACGCGGTGAAGGGCAATGCTCAGTTCTACCACGCCCAGGTTGGGGCCCAGGTGGCCTCCGGTGAGGGAAAGGGAGTGAATGAGAGTATTCCGGATTTCTTCCGCAAGCCTGGGCAGTTCCGACTCAGGGATTTTCATCAGATCTGCGTGGCTGCGGATGCTTGCCAGCAGTTCCGGAAGTTCAGGTGAGGGAGAATTCATTGCTGTCTGGTTCATCAGTATCCGTTTTATCCTGAACGGTTTCCGGGTTGCTGAGAGTTTGAATGCGCAGTTCCGCATCATGCAGGATGCTGCGGCAGTGACGGATGAGCTTATTGCCTTCTTCCACCAGGGCTATCATGTCTTCCAGCTCGGTGACGGGGGCTTCCGTCAGGCGTATGATTTCTTCCAGGCGTGCTACGGATTCTTCAAATCCGGGAGCGTTTTTCCGTTGTTTGGCCATATGGGAATTAAGGTTGAGGGGCGGTTTCCTGAAGGTCTTTGTAAAGAATCATTTCCGCTCCCTGAATGAATTGGCGGGAGTCAGGCGTTCCAAAGCGCTGCGCCAGGGGGGCAAGCGCCCGGCTGTGGTCAAAGATGTACACGGGGTTTTTATCCTTGGTCTGGAACAGAACCGTGCCTTCCAGAACGAGGGGAGTGAATTCTCCATAGGAGGAGGAAATGGTGCGGAGGTTCATTTTTGACGTGGAAGAAGGAGTCACCAGAATGCTGCCCACTTTGCCTCCGTGGAATTTCAAAATGCGTTCCAGCACCATGAATTGTTCCACCATTTTGGGGATGCCGATGGCTTTCCGGTCTGCATACCACCCGACGGCGGACGGCTGGTCCGTGAGAATGAAATCCTTTTCCGTCGTCTGGGTGCGAAGATCCCGGTTAAGGCCCAGGGGATAGTAGGGCGGCCATGCCGGAATGCCGCGGCCGGCCGTCAGGATGCCCACCCGCACAATGTGCGGAAGGTTGAGCAGAAGCGGAAGGGAAGTGATGAGAAGGGAGAGCAGCAGGACGCCTCCCCGAAGGATGGAGATTAGCTCTTTGTTGGAATGCCTGGCTATCAGGTTGAGAACAAATGCCGTGCCATAGGCCGTGAAAAAGGGAGCGAAGAGGATTTGAATTTGCCCTAAGGAAATGCCGGTTTTATTGGAGGTATAAATGGCCATGCCGATGACGGCAGGGACCCACATGGCAAAAATGCCCCATTTGGACTGGTTGACTTCCGGACGTTTGAATTTATGCAGGAGGGCCAGCAGAAATACCATGGCCAGGGGGAGATTGCCGAGGTTTTCGTAGAGCAGGTCACCCTGTGTCAGAATGTTGTTGATGACGGAAGTGACTACTTTTTGGGCAGCGATGGGAATGCTCCCGGAAACCAGGGCGTTCATCGCTATTTCTTCATTGCCGGTCAGCCCCGTGAAGATGGTGTAATAAGCCGTTCCGAAGAAGCCTCCGCTGAGGGAGCGGTTAATGTAAATGGGGTAGGCCAGGAAAAGAAGGAGAGTGATAAGGCCCGGAATGCAGTACAGGCCGTGCGGTTTGAACCGGATGCCTGCAAAAATCAGAAAACCGGCCATGGGCCACAGCCCGATCCATCCGGTAAGGCAGACGCATGAAAAACAGATGGAGCTGCCGATGAGAGGCCACAGGAATGCGCGGTTTTCTTCCTTGTTTTGCAGGGCCGTGTACAAAAAGTGGATGCCCCAGGCAAAGAAAAAGAGCATCATCATCTGCGGGAGGCCGCTGGTAGCGTATTGCAGGAAAAGATTGCTGAGTATCATCGTCAGGCAGGTGAAGCAGGCGATGGTGACGTCAAACATCCGGAGAAGGATGTAATAGCAGCTCAGGACGGACAGGATGAAAAACATGCAGGAAATGCCCGCCACAATCCGGTCAGGCAGGTAAATCATGGATGAGCCCGTCATGCTCCACAGGTCAAATTTGTGGACGCCGGCCATCCTGAAGACAGCTGCTTCCGTCAGGATGTTCAGCGGAGCGTTGCGTGTGTCCCGGAGGGCATAGGGATTGAATTTTTCCGGATCGACGAGGGTTTCGCCTTGTCCGGCCCGGATGGCTTCCTGTTCGTGTATCTGGGCGTCTGAAAGAAAAGGGTTGAGGCCGGCGCGTGTGCTTCCGGAGACCATCTGGATGGGCCTCAGCCAGTTGGTGGTCATCCCCTGCCCCCTGGCTACGTTGCGGGCGATTTGGGCGTGGTCCATGGCGGCATCAGTGCCCAGCCCGTTAAAGTTGAAAAAGTACTGCACCCCCGTGATTGCCAGCAGCAGGATAAGGATAATGATAAAAGGGGTGCGGGATGCCGAGGAGGGCTCATTCATGAATGGAGGATGTCTTGTAGTTTGCGTTGAAGAGTGCGCCGGCTGATGCCCAGCAGGTGGGCTGCTGCCGTTTTATTGCCGTTTGACTGGGCCAGCGCTTGTTGGATGGCATTCCGTTCCAGCAAGGATAAATTCAAAACCCCGGCCGGGACAAGCCCATTCTGCGTGTTGGGTGCATTGTCCTCCGGCCGTTCCTGTGGAGCGGATTCCGGAGAAGTATCCTGCAGTTGCGGGGGAAGATGATGGAGGCCTATGCTGGCGGAATTGCTCATGACGACGCCATGTTCCATGGCCGTGCGGAGTTCACGAACGTTTCCCGGCCACTGGTAATTCCGGACGGCTTCAAGGGCGTCCCGGGAAAGGGGCTTGAATTCCTTGTTGTTTTCCCTGGCGAATTCTTTCAGAAAGGCGGTGGCAAGCAGGGGGATGTCTTCACGGCGGTCCCGGAGGGGGGGCATCTGGATATGCACCACATTGAGGCGGAAGTAGAGGTCTTCCCGGAATTTTCCTTCCTGCACAAGCTTTTTCAATGATTTGTTGGTGGCCGCGATAACGCGCACATTGACGGGAATGGATGCATTGGAACCTACGCGTTCAATGGTCCGTTCAGACAGCACCCGCAGCAGCCGGACTTGTGTTCCGGCGTCTATTTCCCCGATTTCATCCAGAAAGATGGTGCCGCCGTCCGCCTGCTCAAAGCGGCCGATGCGGCGTTGTCCGGCTCCGGTGAAGGAGCCTTTTTCATGGCCGAACAACTCGCTTTCCAATAATTGGGGGGAAAGGGCCGCACAGTTGACGGCCACGAATTTATTTTCCGGCCTTCCGGAAAGGGAATGGATGGCCTGGGCTACGAGTTCTTTTCCGGTGCCGCTTTCCCCCTCAATCAGCACAGTCGTTTTGCTGGGGGCCACCTGACGAATAATGGAGAATACGTGTTCCATGGCGGCGGATCTGCCCAGGAGTTTTTGCAGTCCGGAGTCCGCCTGGATGCGGGTGGTGAGTTCCTGGTTGGCCGTTTCCAGGTTCCGGGTATGGAGCGCCCGTTTGAGCACCAGCTCCACGGCGTCCAGATTCAGAGGTTTGGTGACGAAGTCGTACGCTCCCTCTTTCATAGCTGCTACGGCGGCATCCACGGAGCCGTAGGCAGTCATCATGATGCTTTGCGGAGGGTGAGGCAGAGATGCAGCGGCTTTCAGCACATCCATGCCGCTTTCCCCGCCCAGTCTCAGATCCGTCAGAACCAGGTCCGGAGATTCTTCCTGCAGGAGGGCGGAAGCTTGGGAGAGATTGGCGGCGGTGTACACTTCATAATCATCCTGAAAACCCATGCGCAGAGCGTCGCGCGTGGGTTTTTCATCATCTACAATCAGCAGAACAGGCATCTTCATGAGGGAATGGAGGATGGCAGGAGCCTGATGGTGCGTTCCACGCGCGGCAGGAAGACCGTGATGGTAGTTCCCTGACCCGGCTGGCTGGCCAGCGTGATGGACCCGCCGTGTTCCTTCACGATGCGGCGAACGATAAGCAGCCCCAGTCCGGAGCCGGTGGACTTGGTGGTCAGGAAAGGTTCATAAATGCTGCCCATGACCTCCGGTGAAATACCGCAGCCGGTATCCGCCACAGTAACGAATACGCTGTCATCCGTATAACCGCTTTTGAGCAGAATGGTGCCTCCCTCCGGAGGGATGGACTGGTAGGCATTCTTGATCAGGTTGTAAAAGACCTGTTTGATTTGGACGGGGTCCAGGCTGAGGATGGGAAGACTGGGCTGGAGGTCCGTGTTCATT
>ENA-OZAL01000245-OZAL01000245.1-human-gut-metagenome-genome-assembly--contig:-NODE-245-length-11414-cov-28.793732_pt1 | contig 11414 bp, 9 predicted proteins | sample MGYA00244206_ERZ653496 | MGnify/ENA primary metagenome ERZ653496 (study PRJEB26926, sample SAMN06165085) | human gut metagenome | biome: ENVO:00009003; feature: ENVO:2100002; material: ENVO:00002003...
CCGCCGCTGGTGTTACTCTGCTTGATCCATTCGTTTTTCGATGTGGTCAAGCCGCTTGTGTGCCTGTTTCGCCGACGCTTCAACGTCGGTCAAGCGCGTTACGAACTCCGTATTCGTCTTTCGCTGTTCCTTCTGCTCCGCCTTGATTTCGTCCGTGTTCGCCTTGATGTATCCGATCTCGGTTAAAACGGTCGCGTCGTGCTTCACATTGCTTTCCTTGTCCTTGTCCCTGTTACGAACAAAAGCGATATAGCCGAACACGATAGCGCATACGGTAGAAAAGACGGAAAGAACCGTTGTGAAAGTGTCCATCGTTGATCCTCCTTCCTGCCGTTATGTTATCTCTTCCCACTTCGTCGAATTGACACGCGGGGAATAGACGGAAGATTTGAAGTGCTGTGCGACGCATACCCACTTCTTTCCGTTGTGCGTTACCTTTGTTCCCTCCGTGATTACTTCGCCGTCCGGAAGGTCAGCCCATGCGCCGATTTGCTCTTCGGTCGGTGTGCGCGTCCATTTGTCCGGATTTGAAGCAGGGGATTTTCCACGGCTGTAATGCGTTGCCGTGTAGCTCACGCCGTCAAGCGTTACCACGTCGCCCGTGATATAGCTTTTCTTCTCGTTCCACTCTTCGCCTTGCTCCGGAAGGGAAACAAGGTTATTGCGGATACTCGAAATAATGCTTTCTTCGGTTTCGGCGCGGGCGGCTTCAACCTCCGCCATGATCGAAGCGCGCAAGGCTTCAAGCTCTGCCGCGCCGATCTGCTTTTCGCTTCTCTTGTGTGTTACGCTCATTCAAAATTCCCCCCGATTCCCGATACCCAGCAAGCGGTCAGCGCGTCGCCGCGCTGGACGGTTACGCGGATATTCATTCCGTACTGTGCCGCCGTGTTGATCTTATTTGTGAAAACGTGTGCAACGCCTTGAACAACCGCGTTCGTGCAATCCTCCCAAACGGGGGACGCGTCAAACGGATTATTCGTAACTTCAACCTTGAACGTGCCGCCCGCCGGAATGTCGCGCGTTACCTTGACATTTGCGCGTGTCGGCTGGCTGTTGGCTTCCAGCGGCGCTGAAAGCGTGATAACGAAGCCCGCAATCGACTTCGTGAACGTCAGCGTCCGGACGGCGCTATTCCCCGCGCTGTCGGTCGCCGTAATCGTGATCGTGTGCTTTGCGTTCGTAAGCGCCGTGAAGGTATTTCCGGAAACGGAAAGCGTCTGCGTCGCGCCCAGCGTGATCGCGTTCTTCGTTGCGATTGTCTTTCCGTCGATCTTTTCAACAACGTTCACCGTGTCGCCGTCCGGATCGGTTACGCTGTATTGATAGGTGAAATCGGCGCGCTTGATCCCAAGATCGGCATTACTGCCGGAAATCACGGGCGGCTGGTTATGAATTACGGCAATATCTCCGCTTGTGGTGTATGCGGAATAATTGCCGTAGCTGTCCTTTGCGCGGACGCGGTATTTTAACGTGTTCCACGCGGTCGATACCGCTTCCGTGAACGTCCTGCTTGCGGACGCTTGAACCTGTGTCCACGCGCCGCTGTTGTATGAGCGCTCGAAACAATAGGTCAGCGCGTCGCCGTCCGGATCGGTCGCCGCCGCGCAAGAAATGTTGATGTTCTGTCTGCTGTAACACGTCGCTGGCGCGGTAATGCTGGGCGGCGCGGAAGGCGCGGAATTGTAGATTACCGTATAATTTCCGTCGCTGTTCGGGCTGTCAGATACCAAGATAGAAGATTTAAGATTACAAAGCGGGCGAACGCCGATGCCGCCGTTGTACGCGTTGCTGTAGTGCAAAGAGCCGTCCGAATAGACGATGCGGACGCCGCTGGCGTCCGACGAATTAGGCGTACGAAGCCACCAATACCAGCCCTTTGACGCGCTGAAATTAGCGTCCGTGTACTCCGAATTGCTCACGCATTGCGCCGTAGGATAAGCGACGCGGGAAGCGTTGTTGCTGAATAGCGCAAGAAGCGTTCCTTCCGCGATATTGTTTTCATTCGCAAGCCCCACTTCGGTGGTGGACGGAAGGAACATTTTTGACGTTACCGTTTCATAACTTCCGCCGTCGGTAACGGTGTTCCTTGCGACGGTCTGTGTTGTGGTCAGAAGCTCCGCAACGAACTTCGGATCAAGCATAGCAAGGAAGCCCGCCCACGCGTCGTACTCGTTGTAATTGTTCCATACGTTCGCGTTTGTAGGCGGCGCGTCCGCGCTGTGCTTTGCGCTGTACCATGCGCCCGCCGTTGCGTTGCTATTCAGCCATTGCAGAATGTTTGAATGCTGATAGCGGTTATTGCCGTATTGTTTCCGGTCGCTGTTGCTGTTGTCCGGTTCTTTCGCGTCGAAACACATTAACTGAATGATCTTTTCCGTAATCAGCGTTACGGAATTCGACGGGTAGCCGCTGTGGTTCTTGTCGGCGATCTTGAAAACGATCTTCGATCCGAAGCGTGATTGATACGCTGAAAGAACCGGAACTTCAATCTTCGCGCCCACCGTCAAACTGCCTAATGTTTTTGACATTGTGCCGCCTCCTTTGGTTTCATTAAGCTGTTGTAATACTGATCCGTCCGCCGGATCAAGTGATAGCTGTTTCCCTTTTCGGCGTGTCCTCTCCAGCTTTGATAGGATTGTTCAACGGTCTTTGCGTCGATCCGTCCCGCCGCGTGAAGGGCGGCTAATTTCTTCAACTTCCGCTTCATATTGTTCTTGCTCCTGCGGCGCACCTTGCGGATCACCGCGCCGCTTTCGGTCAAGTATGTATGAAAGCCCAAGAAATCAACGCCGTGTTTCAAGGGAAAGATATTCGTTTTCGCATTCAGCGAAAGCCCGCGCGCCTGTACGAACGCTTCAATCTGCTTCCGGCACTCCTGCAAATATGCTTTGTCGTGATGGATCAAAAAGAAGTCGTCCATATAGCGCCCGTAATATTTGATACCCAGCTTTTCCTTTACGAAGTGATCCAGCCCGTCAAGGTAGAGAAGGGCGAAAAGCTGTGAAGTTTGATTGCCGATCGGTATTCCGACGTTGCCTTCGGTGCTGTCGATGATAAGATCGACAAGCCACAAAACGTCCGGATCGGTTATCTTCTCGCGGATTAAGGTTTTCAAAACGTCGTGCCGGATCGAATAGAAATACTTTGAAATATCGCCTTTCAGTATCCAGCCGTCAATTCCGTTCTTTCTGTAAAACCTCCGCATGAACTCTTGAAGCCTGTCTAACCCGTAATGCGTACCTTTCCCCACCTGCGACGCGTAGTTATCGCGAATGAACGATCGTGTCAAAATCGGTTCAAGCACGTTATCGCAAAGCGAATGTTGAACAACCTTGTCTTTGTAGCTGTTCGACATAACCACGCGGCGCTTCGGTTCGTATACCTCGAACGTGTTATACGGGGACATGGTATAGCGCTTCGTTCTGATCTGCGCGCTTAATAGGTTCAGCGCTTCAAGAAGATTAACTTCAAACTTTGCCGCCGCTCCTTTCCACCTCTTGCCTTGCCGCGCCTTTCGGTAGGCATTGTATAGGCTTTCAAAGCTGTATATCTTTTCAAAGTCTGTCATAATAAAAAATCCTCGCTGTTTATAACCTTTGCCAGCCGCCGGAAGGCGGTATGCTCCTGTATCGGCGATCCTGTATTCGTCCCCGCCGTGGATAGCGGCGACGGGATACACCTTCCTTTGATGGTGGTATTCTGCTTTCGGCTGTGCCTACTCGTTCACATAGTCCACCGAAGCGGGCGAACGCCATTGTTGCCGTTGTACGCGTTGTTGTTGTTCAAAGAGCCGTCCGAATTGACGTTGCGGACGTTGTTGGCGTTCGACGAATTAGGCGTATCAAGATGTGCCCCGAACGTTTTTCAAGCTCTTGTTTTGTCCCGCTTCTTCCACGCGGTCGTCATGTACTTCGCTTCAAGCGCAAGTTTTGACCAATATTCGCAACTGCTCATAGAAATAAAGCCCATTTCCTGCGAAAGCTCTATGAAAAATAGAAGCTCCTTGCAATAGGTCAGCGCCTTTGCTTGTAGCTTCTGCCGTTGTCTGTATTCCTGCGCGTCCCGAAGGTCTAATTCGTTCGCTTCAAGGACGCATTCGTAAATGTCCACCGCTTTATCCTGTATCCTGTTTACAAGCGTGAAGCGGTATTTCTTCGGGTAGCGCTCCGTCGAATTCGTGATCGTGAAGGTGTGCTTTACAAGGTCTTTCGCTTTCACAATCACGTTGAATTCCGTCGGTTCTTTCCGCTCCCGCTCCGGTCTTTGCATATATGCACCGTCCTTTCCGCATTCTCTCGATTATCGCGGTATCGTCGGCGCACCCGTCGAAATCGAAGCCCGCTTCGGTAACGGTCAGCGTTGCCGCGTTCCCTGTAACCGTTGTTCCTGTGATCTGTAATACCTCCGCGCCGCAAGCCGCGCATGGCGGGGAAAGCTCCGCGAAGATATTTCCGATCACGCACGACAATTCCGCCGCCGTGCAAGCGTACCGCGTCAGCATTCGATCCTCTGCAAACTCTCGTTCCAAATGCCCGTAGACGTTACGCCGTCGAGATCATCGAAGAGGATCAAGAACGGATTTGTCGTAATGTCATTGAAAAGCACCGCTTCCAGCATATCCACGCGCGCGTCAAGCGCGTTCGTGATGTTCAGAAGATTTGTTGCCGCGTTATCGTCAAGGACGTTTTGCAAGCCGTTAAACCATGCGTTGAAGTCCGCCGCCGCCTGTGTTTCAAAATCCGCCATGTGTTGCTCGAACGCTTCGTACTGCGTGTTACCCTGCAATTTCAGCGAATTCATATACGAAACAAGCGTGTTGTACTCCGCCGCCGAAAGGGATTGATATTCAGCGAACCACGCTTGAAGCTGTGCGTTAAAAGCCGCCGTGTCGATCTGCTGAACGACGGCGGCAACAACGCCGCAAAGTGACGTGTTCAAGCGTTGATCCGTGATCTTGCTTTGTGTGATAGCTGTTACGCCCGCGCCCACGTAGATGTCCGCCAGCGCAAGCTCGTAAACGTCCGCGTCCCTCTGCAATGCGGGCGCGGTAGGGGACGCGCTGAACGAAGAAGATTTGACCTTCACCGACATAACGCGGTTTGTCAAATCCCAGCGCACGACAACGCGATCAATGCGGTTCAACTGTCCGTCTGCCGTGTCAAGCTCGACGGCAAGATCGCCCGTGTTGAAGTAGAAGTAACCGTTGATCCACGCTTTGCCCGTTTTAACGTTCAGTTTCATTCCGTCGTTTGCAACGACTTGAAGCCCCGTCGAAGGGACGGGGAAAACGCCGTTCCCGATGAACGAAGCGAAGTATTCCGCCCAATCCTCCGCTTTGTACGTGCGATCGTGCGAAACGCTGTTGAAGAAACTTGATTTTTCCATGCTGTGAAGCCCTCCTTTATTTCGTAATCTGCCGAATTTGTGTCAGAAGCGCGGGCAAGCTCTCGCCGAAGGTAATATCTATTTCTTCGCCGCTGGTTTCGTAGGTTTCCGCGATCTCCGTTATGCGAACGTCAATGCGGACGTTCCAGCGCTTATTGATACACGTTACCCGATCGCCTAAATCGTAGTCCGTGCCGTACTTCAAATTCGCGTTCGTGTTGATCTTCGATCCGAAAGCAAGCGTTTCCGCGTATTGCTCCAGCTCTTCAACGCCGCGCGCGGAAAGAAGCGCTAAATATTGCGCGTTGGTAAGCGTTACGGTCTGCCCGCTCTCGTTTTCGTATTCCTGCACGATGTCCGTTGCATTGATGAAAACTTCGTCGCGGGAAAGCCCCGTCGAACTTCCGCCGACTTCGGCAACCTTCCGCGTTGCTCCTTCCTTTTCCTCTCCGCCGACGTAAGCCGTTGTTTTAAGGTTTTCAACGCTGTTCGTGTATTCCTGTTCAACGATGTTGTCGAACTCCTGTGAAAATATACAAGGCGCGTTCCCTGCGGTATTGCCCGCCGTAAGATCGCGCCCTTCGTAAACGGAAAATGTATGCTTGCCCGTGCGGGCATTTGTCAGAACCCGAATACCCAGCTTCGCCGCCTTCGCCGCCGTTTCTGCCGCAAGCTGGGCGTTTGCGTACTGCTCCGAAGTATAGTCGATCTGCCCGCTTCCGGTGTCTGCGTCGGTCGTGGATATGCTGAAATTCGGGATATTGCGCGCCGCTCCTGCGTTCGTGCAAGTCTGCTTCACAATGGCGTATAGAATGTTCTGTGTCGTGTCCTTCGTGATGATCTGCGTTGTCAAAATGCGCTTGCCGATCCACGAAAGAAGGAACTTGCCTTGAACCTCTATTTCCTCCATGCCCTGTGAATTCTTCGTGATGTGAATATAGCGGATTTCCGCCGCTTCGTTGCCGCCGCGCTTGATGATGATATTTTCCTTCACCAGCAAGCGGGCGTGTTCCTCCGTGAAGGGAACAAGCAACTTGAATTCGCCGCAACTCCAATAACGCCGCGTCCATATCAAGGACGAAATCTTTTCGACGATCCCTTGAAGTGTCATATCGCGGCTATAAACGTATAATTCCACCGCGCTACACCCCCAAATACAAGTTATTGTGATAGATCGAAACTTCGAGATTTTCGGCGTTCGCGTCCGCTGAATAACGGAAGAGATTGTCGCCCACGGCGATCTGCAAATACGAACTATCAACGTCGAGATAGCGGAACGCGTCTGTAATCGTGCCGCCACGGTTCAGCTTCACGGCTTTTTCACCGTAGCCCGTGGAAACGGTTAAAACGTCGCCCGCTACAAGCGAAATATTCAGCTTGATAAACTCCCGTGTATCGACGTTCAGCAATACGGGATTTGTAACCGCGCCGATCGCGCGGAACTCGATCCGGATACCGCTTTTCACGTCGCCGGAATTGTAGACGTTCACAATCAGCGACGGCTGGCGATAGCCGATTTCCCAGCCGTCGTAAAGCTCCAGCCCGTCCGGAACGAGGAATTCAAAGCCGCCGATCCACGTTGCTATGTCCTCGCGCGTTTCCGTTTCCTCTCTCCAAAAGGGATTAAGGCAAGACAAGCTAACCGTGAATTGCTCGAAGATCGGCTTTCGCTTGAAGATCGGCGCGTCGTCGATCTTGCACCCGATCACCCGCCGGAAGTCGCCGAAAACATACGTCAACGTTGCTTCGTACTGCGGATTTAATATGCGGTTCAGCTTCCGGCGTAGGTTCTGCGCCGCTTGCTTGTCCCGCTCCTTGATGTATCCCACGATGTCAATATCGCGGCTTTCGATCCGATAGCCCAAGTATGTGTCGCCGTCCTGCCCCATGCTGTTGGTGCTGTAAATAGCGTTCCGCACGTCGGAAAGTCCGGTAACGTCCTTGAAGTTTACGTGATACGAAGAAGCGGGGGAAAACTCTATGCTTTCCCCGCGCTCGTTCGTGTAGATCAATTTTTCTTGTGTCCTCATGCCATAACCTCCCGCGCAATCTGCCGGAACTGCCGCGCCGCCTGTCTTTGCTGTTCGGCGTAGCTCGTTTCGTTCGCATAGATGTTTTGCACGACTTCAACGGAAGGCGTACCGCCGCCGCGCGTGTCGCGTCCCTCTCCGGAACGGAATTCCGGAACGGCGTTCGACGTTTCGCGCCGGATCGAACTTTCAACGTCGCGCATTTCGCGGGCGAAGCCTTCGCCCAAGCCCTGCGCCATGTACGAACCGATACGGGCAAAAACCTTCGACGGGGAATTGATGTCCATTTCCTCTTCAACCGCCGCCACAATATCCCTCATCATAGAGCGGACGCGGCTTTCAAGCCAGCCGGACATATTTTGAAAGCCCTGCCAAATGCCGCGCACCATCTCTTCGCCCGCTTCCGTGAACTGCGATACGTAAGAGCGAAGCGCGGTAATAACGGGCTGAATGATTTGTGCAACCTCGCCCGTGATCTGCGGGATACCCGCGATCATTCCTTGCGCTATGCTCTTGTCGATGTTCGTTCCTTCGGTTACGAACTTTTGATGTTGTGCCGTGAATGCGGTAATAATGCTTTGCGCGATCTGCGGTACTTTCTGCGTGATCTGCACGATACCCGCCACCATGCCGGAAGCTATGTTTTTGCCGAAGTCCTGTCCGGCTTGATTGAAACGCTGGGCTTGCGCCGTCAGTCCGGTAATAACCCGCTCGACGATCGCGTTCACCGCTCCGGACAAGCCTTCAATGTTCGCAATAATGCCGTTGTTCACGGCGTTTACTGCTTCCGCCGCCGTCAGCGCGCCCGCTCCGCCCATTGCGGCGGTCATATCGCCTTCAACGCCGCCCATGTTGTCGGTGAAGCCTACGCCCACGCCGTCCGCCATGTTGCCGCCGATTTCAGCGAATACCGTTGACGGGGAATGAATGCCGAAGAAGTCCTTGATACCCGAAACAAGGGACGAAGCCCAGCCGGATACCTTTTCCCACAACCACGAAGCCGCGCCGCTGATACCTTCCCACAAGCCGTGAAGAAGGTTTGCGCCCGCGTTTATCATTTCGCCGCCCAGCGACGCGAACGCTTGCACAATGCCGGAAACAATCTGCGGAACTGCCTTCACGATTTCAACTATGATCGTCGGCAAATTCTGAATGAGCGCCACGAAAAGCTGAACGCCCGCCATAATGATTTGGTCGATGTTGCCGATCAGCGCGTTTACAATTCCGCTTATGATTTGCGGGATCGCTTGAACGATCGTCGTTATAATCTGCGGCAATGCCTGTATGAGCGCGACAAGAAGATCAATGCCCGCTTGAATGATAAGCGGTATGTTCTCCGTAAGCGCCGTGATAATGCCTTCAATGATCTGTGGGATCGCTTCAACAATCGTTGTGATGATCTCAGGAAGGGCGGTAATTAACGCCGTCAGAAGGTCGATACCCGCTTGAATGATCTGCGGGATTGCGGAAAGCAAACCGTCGATCAAGCTGGTTATCAACTGCGGAAGCGCCGCAACAAGAACGGGGATTGCGTTTATAATGCCTTCCGCCAGCCCTGTTACAAGCTGTAAAGCCGCGTCGATCAGCAACGGGATATTGTCGATCAGAACTTGCACGATGTCCGTTACAAGCTGAACCAGCGAAGGAACAAGCGTCGGCAACGATTGAGCTATGCCCGTAGCGATATTCGCGATCATCTTCACCGCGAATTCAAGGAAGGTCGGTAACATTTCCGTTAGCTTTTCGATCGCGAACGTAACCATACCCAGCAAGCCGTCTGTGAAGTCCTCCGCCGCGCTCTCTGCACCGGAAAGCGCACCCGTCAAGCCTTTTCCGATAAGCTCGACGAACGGCGTTATTTCCTGCAAAAGCTCCGCCGCAAGCTGTTTCAGCTTTGTAATGATCGGTTCAGCAATCGCGCCCAGCGCCGCCATAGCGCTGTTCAGATTTGCTGTTGCCTTCTGCGCGTCGATAATGTCGCCGTTTACCTCTCTATACTTGTCCGCCGCTTCGGAATAAAGCCCGTTCAACGTGGACGTGATAAGGGCTTGCCGCTCCTGCTCCGATGTGCAAGCGTCAAGGCTGGCTTGAAAATCATCTTCGGAAACGCCTGCCCAATTCAGCGCGTCGGCAAGATTGCCCGTGATTGATCCCGTCTTTGCCGTTTCGTTCGCGGCTTCGGTCAAGCCTTCAATCGGCAAGCTGTCGCCGAATGTCGCGTAAACGCCCGTGCAAATGTTTGTCCAGTCCGAAAGCTCTTTTTCGTTCGTAGTCAGCTTCGCAAGGTGTGCGGCGGCTTCCGTTGCCTGTCCGTCGTCGCCAAGAACGCCGTACAACTCCGTATAGGTGTTTTTCGCGTCCTCTGCCGAATGTCCCGCCGTCGTGAAGCTGGTTTCAAGTTTACCCATGTTTTCGCGGGCTTCGCGTGTTTCTTCGGCAAGCCCGAAGAATGCCGCACCCGCCGCCGCAATCGCCGCACCCATAGCCGCGCAAGCTGCGCCGATCGCCTTTCCTGCTTTGCCGACGGTTTCGCCGACGCTCTCCCAATCCACCTTTGAGCTTTTCAGCTTTTTAGAAGTGTCGTCGATTTCCTTTTGAATTTTCACCATGTCGGCTTTGGTGTTGTTCAGATTTGTTTGCATTTTCTGATATGCGGGATTTGTCGGTTCGATACCGTTATCGCGCATTTTCTTCAATGCCTTTTCCGCCGCTTCTGCTTTCTTCGCCTGTTCGTCGAACTGCTTTTGTAATAGCTTCTGTTTCGCGGTCAGCGCTTCCACGCTGTCTGCGTTGTCGGCGAATTCCGCCGTCGTCAGCTTCATTTCCGATCCGATTTCGCGAAGGGAAGAATTTATGTTAGTGCAAGCGGCGCGATACTCTTTTTCGCCTGTAAGTTCGATTGATGTTTTGATCTGCTCTTCTTTCGCCATTTATATCCCTCCCAGCACGTCGTCAATATCAACTTCTTTCGGAACGGGCTTGAAACGATCCGGATTGAATTCACGATGAATTTTGAAAAGCGTCAAAATTTTATACGGTGTCATGCGCCATACTTCGGCTTCGCTCCAGCGAAGAAGCGTTACGCCGATATAAAGAAGGCGGGCAAGGTCGATTATTCCTTGCCCGCTGTTGCGTTTTTTTCGATGTCCTCTTCGTCGTCCTCTTCCTCTTCGTCCCGTTCGGGCGGTTCTGGCGTTCCGTTGTTGCCCATAGAAAAGGATTTGAAGATCGCCGCTTTCACGTCGGCGAAATTGCCCGTATGAATGAGCTTGCCCACCTGTTTTTCGGTAAGCGGTTCTTCGTCGTCCGCCGCGCCCTCATTCAAAAGCACGGTCAGAAGCCAGCGAAGATTTTTAATGCTGTCCTTGCCGGAAAGCACGGTATCAAGGCGATCGAAGCCGCCGAATTTGTCTTGCATTTCGTCGATCGCGTTCAGACTGAAAAGAAGGTGTCTTTCCTTGTCCAGCATGATCGGGAAACGTCCGTCTTTAATTGCGCTCATAGCAGAATAAGGCGGGAAGCCTTTTCAGACTTCCCGCCGTTCCTCCTTTCGATATTCGATTAACCGCCCGCGTTGTTAGGCTCACGAACGGAAGTGAACCAAGCCGTCGCCACGTTGTTCGTAGGCTCTGCGACGTGTTCAGCCTTCCACAATCCGTCGGAACGCTTGATAAACTGTCCGACGATCTCCGGCGTAGTAAATTCGATACTGTCGCCCTTCGTGGTGTAGTTTTCATCGGGGATCGCGAATTTGACCTTGTAAAGCCAAATGTACTTGTACATTCCGCCCGCCTTCTTCGCGCGGAAGCCGATTGCGGTATAGGGCGCTTCGTCGCTGTCAGAACCGTAAACAACCTTGTCCGCGTCCTGCTTCTGTCCAAGCAGGGCGGCAAGATCAGCCGGAAGAAGGTCGTTCACGTTCAGCGTGATTTCTCCGGATACGAATTCTTTTACAACTTCGTCCGCGCCGTCGTCGGCGTAAAGGATCGCTTCGGC
>ENA-OZAL01000252-OZAL01000252.1-human-gut-metagenome-genome-assembly--contig:-NODE-252-length-11257-cov-6.591412_pt1 | contig 11257 bp, 9 predicted proteins | sample MGYA00244206_ERZ653496 | MGnify/ENA primary metagenome ERZ653496 (study PRJEB26926, sample SAMN06165085) | human gut metagenome | biome: ENVO:00009003; feature: ENVO:2100002; material: ENVO:00002003...
TACCTCCCATACTTCTCTTATACGTATGGAGTACGGCAGGTTCAACAAATGATATTATAACATATTATGAATGTGCAGTACTCAGCCTATGAAAAGCTGAACAAGGCATACGGCTCCTACTATAGAAGCAGATTTCGTATGCCTTGCTTTTTATGAAGCATTGCTCAAAACGGCTTGGAATAGCCCTTTACTCATTTTCAAACGGTTATTGCCCATCGCTTTCAGATATGACAATAATTGCAGAAAAAAAGCCAGCTATCATTAGGAAAATTCCTACGGCTATAGCAACACCATAACCCGTACAAAGAATACTTCCAGCGAGAAACAACGTCTCACATAGTTCTTGTGATCTCACACTTCGCATCGCGTTTGCACCTAGACGCTCGCATCGATGACTTTGCCACCGCTTGCTCTGAGCCAACGTTTATTAACAGTTGCATAGGAAACCGATAACTTACCAGAGAGGTCAAAACCGACGCTCTCTACTTCAGCAGTCACATATAGTGCGAATGTTTTATAGTTATGTTCATAACTGCCAATGATTTTGCATTCTGGTGTTCCAGATACACCGCTCTTTTTCTTTACATGTATCGTAATTCGCCCTTCATGTGCCGCCGCTTTAGGGGCGCTATTAAAGTTTGTGGTATCGGTCACATTAAAGGCCACTCCCTGAGCGTCTTCAAAGCGTTTTGTAATTTTGGAATCTGACGGCGTATGATTTCCAGTATCATCAACATATCCAGTGAGGCCGCCTCCGTTGTTCCATGTTTTGGCAAATGACTTGTTGATATAATAATCATCGCTGTTGGTAATAGCGACTCCAGCGATATCATCAATATCATACATGTCGTCCCATGCTCCAAATTCCCATTCCCAATCAACTGTGTAAATATATGAGCTTGCCGAAGAGTTGAAATACAGGGTTTCAGAGAATGTCAAATCGCTCGATGCCGAAAGCGGCGCAACACCATCGGAGTTGTTTGGAATCTCAGCAAAGCCGTAATTTGAATATACTTTAAGAACTGCGGCCTGACGCTCGCTGCGCATTTGATTATAGGTATTTGAATACAGCTCCTCATTTCCTTCTGCCAGCGCCTTATCAAGCTTTTCTGCATACCTTCTGTTTACAGATTCTTCAACCGCGCACACATCTTGCTCGATACGGTCATAAGTACTTACGCCATACGGTGTCGAGAGATATTCATCTTTGTCATAAAGATTTAGGTCTTCTGCAAAAACCATTGCTGATGCTTCAACAACCATAAAGATGGCTAAAAATATCGAAATAAGTCTTCTCATAATATCCTCCAATCTAAATTTTAAACCAAATTGCTGGTAGTGCGACGTTCCAAATGGGGGCAGCTTGATATCTGCCTTACTGTTCCGTTACATTGTATTTGCAACAACCCTTTTGGCGAAGCACTACCCTTACTTTTCCCGTTGATTCTGTCCTCCTCCCCAAACAAATTGTTGGGTATATGGCCCAACGCAAAAAGGGTTTCTAAATGTAGCAGAATTAGCGCCATTGCCTTGTAAACTTCATTATATTTTCTACGGTGTTCATTTCAACAAAATCGGCACGAAAGCCAGATTTCGCGGCACGAATGCAGTATAAAATAGATGGCTGCTCCTTTTGGCGCAGTCACTTTCAAGCTTTGTTCTATTGTTCATCTGCTATTTGAAGCATTACGCCGTCATAAAACCCGTGTGACACCGCAGAACTGTTCCAAACGCAAAAACCGACAGCACACTTCAAATGTACTGTCGGTTTTCTGTTTTCTATTGGTAATTCAGCTGTTGCGCAGGCGCACATAGTTCTGCCAGACAAACTGGATGACGTAATCTCTGCGAATTTCCGCATCCGGCATGGTTTCGTTCACAATAGTTTCCAAAGTCTCTTTTGTCAGCTTCGGAACAGGGTATTGGATGCTCTTCTCTTGCAGCAACTCTCGAAATTGCCCGACGAGCGGATTTGCGATTCTACTCAAATCGCTTGCGTAGCCTCTGGAAATCAGCGCCATGTTGTTGTCAAAGTTCGGCGCCATCGAGAGAATTTCGCCCGTCTTGCGGGAGCGGAGCAGACCATAGTTCTGCGTATGGCGGTCAACGTTGAATACCAGCGCGTCCATGAACAGAATATCCAGATACGATTTCAAAAGCGCTGGATTCAAATTTTGCAGGACATCGTAATTGAAGTCATAGTCCTCGTTATCCTGCACCAGATTCGCCATCGGCTCAAAATTCAGCCGTCCCTCCGTAAAATCCTTTGAAATGACATGCGCGCCGTCCAGCGTATACTCTGCCATATCAAAGCCGAGGTGCTTGCCAAGCGCCGCTGTGAAAATCTCAGAAAAATGCTCTTCCGGCGTTCCGCTCTTTACCATGACCCAAAGCCCGTCCTGCTGCCGCCAGCACTTTTCATAGCTGCCGATGTTCGTCAGCTCCGGCGTTGCTGTGCGCAGTTCCTCCGGCGTATAGTTTTTTGCGATACTGCTGAACCGGCCGCTGAGCGCGAGGTCGGCAAAATAATTCTCGCGGAAGCCAACGTCCGCCCATGTAAGATTAGCTTCATCCGCTGTCTTGACCCAGTAATTATCTGTGATCGTCGCGCCGTGCACATGGAGCGCCGTGTTCAGATCGGATGTATCGCCAAGGCGAAGAATCCGCTTCAGTATTCTGCTGTTTGTGCGGTGTCGGTCAATGGCTCTTGATTCCAGCCACATTTCGAGGTCTCCACCCTTTTGGAAGCAAAGCGGGCATCGCTCCGGCAGAATCGGTGTTACAACTCTGCCATGAAAGGACGCGACCGCAATATCTCCGCTCATGATCCATCCGTTTACCATCGTTCCGCCTCCTTTGCCACAGTTTTTATTATTATATCAGAAGTATGCCCACCCTGCAAGCAGATGGATGCCTGTTTGCAGGGTGGGCGGCATATTATCCCGCCGCGCGCTCCTGCTCCAACAGGCGCATGGCTTCTTCCATTTCTATGGTCTTGTATTCTTTCGCTTGCCCCGCCTGATACGCAGCGGCAGAGCCGTCCATGCAAAGTGCTTCTGCGTCTCCGATATGTACCATGCGGTCACATTCATCAAGATAGAGATAAATTCTGCCGCCTATGTCCATAAAATATCCGCGGCCGTCGGCAATATTCTGATGATTGATCCGGACAATATGCGCGTCAGACAATGCAATGAGCCGTTTCCGCTGCAAATCGTTTGGTTCACCCAGCTTTCTTGCCGTAAACTTCTGCGTGTAAGAAAGCCGTTCCGTTTTCGTTTGCAGGAGCTTCTCCACACGGCCGATCAACTCCTCCACCTTGTCCAACCGGACATATTCTCCCGGCTGGTGCGCATGGTAGTAGCCGGTGCTGAGGTTGACCGCGGCAAGATTCAGATGCGGCGCCAAAATGGAAATGTCGCTGAAGCTTCCGAACGCTGTCTGGAAGCCAAAGCTGTTGATATGTCGCTCGAACTGCCGGTTGCGGCATTGATAGAATACCGCGTCGTTGCTGCCCGTGCGATCCAACTCCACGATATAATTGACGTCCGGTTTGATTCCGGACTTTGTAAAGGCACGTGCCCCGTGTCCGCCGGTTTCCTCATCCTCACAGAACAGAACGTGACAATGAACGCGCTGAATTAGACGCAGGATCATATACACGCCAGCCCGGTCATCGCCGCCAATTCCCTGCGGCGACATCATGACCGTGCCGTCTGCGGAATAGCAGATCGTTTCCGGTTGGGTGCGATGGACGGTGTCCAGATGCGCAACCAGCAGGACAGGCACCGTCCCTTCCGCGTACAAAAAGCCTCGTTGCTTCCGCACGGCATATCCGTTCTCAATCAACTCTGTTTCTAACGCCTGTTTGAGACGTTCCTGTGAAAACTGAAAAATTTCTTCAAACTCCAGCGCCGCAAATTGTGTCAGCTTCAAGCATTGCTCATATAAATTACGCATATTGTTCCTCCAATTCTATTTGTGTATAGCGGCTTCTCTTGCAAAACAGCAAGCCGCGCAAATCCTTACAACAACTACGCGCTGCACAGGTACGGCAATTTGCCAGTTCTGCTTCTTCGCAAGCTGGACAAAGCTGATTTGTCCGCCCGCGCCGGTTGAGCACCGGCCGCAGCGCTTCTCTCGGAAGCAGTTTCCCACAGCAGCTGCACGGCTGCATACACTCCGCGCAGTAAAATCCGTCGCCGTCTAAAAAATGGCCGCTGTTTTTCGGAACCACACTTCCGCACGCCTTGCAAACACACATGTCTTCACATTCGCCGCAGTGCGTTGAGTTGTGTCGATCATAGGGCCGACCGCAGCCAACGCAGCGCGCCGCGCTTCCGATATCCAAATGCCCATAGTCTCCATAGCCCTTCATCAGTGACAACGCGGCATAGCCGTTCTCATAATCCGTGTAATGCAGGCTGCCCTGCACGGTTGTCCAATAAGGTCGGATTTCTGTAAGTGTCGTATTCGTTTTCCAGAGATTCGGCAGGCCAAGGCATCTTGCGATCACGCTTTGCACCATGCTCCGGTAGAGCTTTCGCACATCGTCGTCATTCTGCGGATATAGTCTTGATTGCAGCAGCACACCGTCCCGATAGCAGAAAATCTGCCGCGTCAGTCTCGGCGCGCGGTAGAACTGCTCTTTGACGCCATCGTCGACCGTAAAGAATACCATGCTCACGCCGTCGCCCATATAAGACTGACAGCCGGCCCGCCATCCGCCGTCTGCTAAACAGTGACAGGAATGCCATGCGTTTTTCTTCGCTGACATCTCCAGAAAGTCGCACGGATGGACGGACAATACGCCGGTTTTGCTGATCCGCACCGGATTGAGCGCGTCAGCCAGCCGCGCGAAAACCGCGTTGTAGGGCTTGACTCGTGCGGTATGGAGCGTATCCCCGTGTCCAAGCTCCCGCTCTGTTTCATATTGGTCGATGCCGAATTTTGCGCACAGCCGGTTGATGATGCGGCTTGCCTTCATGCCAGCGTCGCACTTGATATGTCCGCGGTTCCGGATCACCGGCAGCCGGGATTCATCCGGAACGGTCGCATAATCCGCCGTCGCAGCGTCGAGCGCATCCCGAAATTCTTCCAGCCGTTCGCCGGTCAATCCCGCTTCCTCCGCGAGCGTCAACATTTCAAATTTTGTTTCGTCCACGCAGGCCCGGTCAAGCTGCCGCTGCTCGGATAGATCGAACACAACCGCAAGCTCCTGCTCCCGCCAGTTCGGGTGGCGGCGCAGCAGCTCCAGCAGCTGTGTTTTCTGCTGCCGCCACTGATTGAGGTTTGCCTGCACGCCGTCCGGCGTAAAGGCCAGCCTGTATTGATACATGACGTTGTAAATCGCTTCTGTGATATGATCCATGTTTTCAGTCCTTTCTATGGGAGTGGAAGCGCTGCCGCGCTCCCACTCCGTTTTTGTTATGCCGCTTCCATCAGATCCTCTGTCAACACATCCACAAGCAGACGACCCGCAAGGTCGCCCGTGTGAATCGTGACCTGATCATTTCGCAGCTGCACCAGTTCTTTGATGCGCAGTTCATGGCTGTCTGCCGCAAGCTGCTTATCTTTCTGCGTCAGCCGCTTGGCAAGCTGCTTCTGCCAGATCTTCAGGAATGCGCGCACCTCGCCAATATCGTCATTCTGGCGATTATACTGGGTTCGGACCTGTCGTACCGTGCCGCCCGGCTCTGCCTCTATGGTATAATAGGGGGTGTCCGGTTCGGCTGTCTTTCTCAGAAACAGCAGATAGCTTTCCCTGCGCTCCATACGCTCCCAGTAGACATCACTGTTGGCAATGCAGTGGCAGAGCTTCCGGCTGTCCATGAAAATATCTTCCAGCTTATCTGGAACCTGAATCTGGAACTGTTTTCCTGTAAACGCAAACTTTTCCCGGATCGCCTGTAAATTCTGTTCTATATGCGGATATGTCTGAAGGAGCTCTCCGGCACGAAGGGTCAACTGCATTTCCTCTCCGCGGGCGGCCAATTCGTCATGCCGCTGCTGAAGTTTGCGTACACGATACACGATGGGGTCGTTTGTGTCATAACCGAAGCGGAACGCCATGGAAAGGTAGTCCCGCCACAGTTCAATGACACGTTCGCTGCTCAAATTCAATTCGTGCATTTGTCTGCTCAGGTAGTGCTGAATCTGTTCATAGTGCATCCGATCTGCAATAAATTGAAGTTGCTGCGGCTGAATGCTTTCTTTGCACATCCATTGGATCACAAAATCTGAAATCGAAGTTCCTACTTGATTTTCAAATTGCAGCCATTGAAGAAACGCACCACCCCCCTGATTCTTCCGCAGCCGTGCAAGCTCCAGACGATTCAGACGAAGTATGGGCGCAAGGCCTTTTTGTGCAGGTGCTCTCTGAAAAATCCGTTCCATGCCGTAGTAATCCTGTGTGCATTCCGCCGCAAGCCGGAACAGACCGGCTTTTGTCAGTTGCTCCAAATTCGGCATCCTTTTCAGTACGACAAGATATTTTTCCGGGTCCGTCTTCATGTTTGCATGAATCAGTTCCGGGAGACCGGTCCGCTGCAAGCAGGTTTTGGCAAGGTACGGGATCGTTTTCCCATACACGCGTCCGCTTTCATCCCGATAGTATCCCACACTGCAGTTGCAGCCTTTGATCCAACGCGATGCGCGTTGCTTATAAACACCCCAGTAAAATGCCTGCACCGGTTTTGCGTCCGCGTCAAAGATCGCGCGGCGGAACTCATGGTAAAATGCCTTGATATTCCTGTATTTCTCTTTGTCATGGGTTCGTTCCGCCCAGAACTCTCTGACCACAAAGCCGCCCGGATAGGGCTGCATCAGATACAGGATATTTCGCCCTGTGCGCAGCCGGCCCATCTTGCCGAAGGATTTGAACTGCACCGTTTTTCTGCATCTGGGGCATCTGGTAAACGCATTGTGCTTCGGCTTCCGAATCGGAACCTCGCGGTCACAGTAGCTGCAATAGCCGGTTTTGGTGCCGCCGCGCCGGTATTGATAGAACATATAATTCTGCTCGACGCCGACCTTGCTGACCCATCTGTCCCAGTCCTTTGGAAGCGGAGGCACAAGCGCCATTGCTGCATCCCACGGATCGGTTTCTTTCTTGTGCCGGGCCAGAAGCTGCTTTTCCCGAATCCCTTCCTGAAACTCCCGGATCGACCCGATCGCCTCCCATTTGGAATGCAGATATTGACCGATCACAGCAGAATCACGGGATGAGATCTGCGCGTCATAGATGCCAAATCCCTGCTGCGGTAAATTGCGGAGCATCGCGGTACGCCACTTCTTTTCCATAAAGCTGTATGTCAGGAAATCCTGCGCATCATAGTCAAGAAACAGCTCATACACCGGCTTTCTGCCGCCGGCAGCCAGATTTTTTGTCAGATAGATTGCGACCTTCAGAATCCGATCAAACCGCTTGCATCTGGCGTAGTACTCGTGTTCATAGCGCAGTTCTTTTCGGAAATATCCGTTCTCTATCATCGGTTCGTTTTCAGCCTGCTTCAGCATCGCAGTCGTTGCCTGCAGAATGGTCAGTTTTTCTAATTCTTTTCGCTTCATTCGTTTATACCGCCTCACATTCTTCAAAATTGTCATCATACCAGGTATCCGGCAGACGCTCCTTGCCGTCGATCACGCACAGCGAAAGATGCTCGATCTTCGGCCCGTTCACAGTTTCTCTGGCAAATGCCAGAATATCTCCGAGCTTGCCCTTTGCGCGCGGGTGCTTGCCGCGCACGACGGCGTAGCCATTCCATGCCTGCGCACGTTCTCTTTTGACATCACAGCCATCCGGCATCTGCGGATGGTCTGCCATATACGCAAGCGCATGCAGGAAAAACTCCTGTGGCTCCAGCTTTCGGAGCACCCAGAGCTGCGTGCAGGAGATTCTGGAATCTACCGCATCCTCATCCAGATCGCCGCACGGACGAACCAGATAGTATTCCGAGTTCTGAAAATCCCCATAATAGCGCAGGCAGTCCATCGGGTTTGCCGCGCAATGAAACCCATTCGCCTGACAATTTGCCTGTTCCGTTACATTCAAGCCCATCTTTAGCTGATAGCCAAGGCAGACCATACCTGGGCACATTCCTTTATAAGCGATCATCCGGCCATGCCTCCCATCAGATCAAACATAGAAAACTGTTCTTCATCGGGCGATTTCTCCGGCTGCGGCATTTGAATGACCTGCTCCGGTTTTGCAGTCTTTGTCTCAGCTTTTGTCTTCTCCTTTTTGGGCTGACGCTTGGATTTGACTGGCGCACCCGGATACGGTTTTGGAACAAACGGTTCCTCCTTGATCTCATCCTCTTCGGCGTTTGCATCCCGGAAATATTCCTCTGCCCAGTCATAACAGGTATCCTCCGGCACATCGCCGCCGTAAATGCCGTTTGGCTGCGGCTCCATGCCGTTATCCTTCATTTCCGCAAGCAGATATTCCCGCGCTTTCCGGTTGATGAATTGCAGACAATGTGCCATACTCTTGCGCGGGTGCATGACCATCCGCGCGAACGCCGGATCACTGAGACAGAGCGTCTGCACATACTCGGAAACACACTCCTTGAGGTTCCGCCGCGTCAGGCGCTCGGTTTCCTTTTTCATGCGCTCCATCGACGCTTTGACCAGCTCCGTCTCGCTCATCTGCTCAATTTTGGCAATCGCCGCCGTTTCTGCGGCACGTTTTTCCTCCTGCTGCCGCTCCCATTCCGCTTTCCGTTTGGTTTCTGCTTCCTCGTGCCGACGGCGCTTTTCTGCTTCCGCTGCTGCAGGATCTTCCTGCTCTGCTTCCGTTTTGGCAACCGACTCCGCCGCAGGCTCCTTGCTCGTCACTTCCGCAGCGGCGGCAGCTTTTTTCTGCTCGTGCTGCTGGATCAGCTTTACCTGCAAGGTCTGCATTTCTGCCGTTTTGGAATCGTGTCCGTCCAATTCTGTCTGCTGGTTTTCCAGATCAAGCTCTGAAAATACGCCCATGATAAAGCTCCTTTCTGATAGAAAATGGGCGCAGCGATCCTGCTGCGCCCATTCATGTGTTATATCCGATAGATCAGCGTGCTGAATGCGTCGAAGCAGTAGCACACGAATCCCGGATATTCTGCGGTCTTTCGTTTGATTTTCCTCTGGATCTCAGCGGCATCGCGTTCACTGACGCTGTCTGCATCCTCCCAGAGCATTGCCGTAAAGCTGGCGCCGTCCTGTACTTCGCGGACGTGCGCGCCAAGGCTGCGGCAAAATGTGCGAAGCTGCAAAAGTGCAGATTTGGCGTCTGCCTGTGCGTTACTCACCGGTAATCCCATCCACGCGGACAAACGCGCTGCCACCTGAAACAGTCGGCAGACGACCGTCCCATTTTTCAATCTTCTCATACTCGATCAGGACATCTGTAACACTCTGCGCAAGCTTTCGGTTTGCGTCTGCCTGTGCTTCTGCAAGCGCAAGGATCGCGTCGGCTTCCGCTTTGGATGCAACGAGCTTCTGCTTTGCATCGGCTTCTGCCGCGATCAGCTGTTCCTTTGCCTTCGCCTCGGCTGCGCTGACAGCAGTTTCATTTTGAATCTGCTGCTTTTCGAACGTCATCTGTGCAATTTGTTTTTCTGCAATCGCCTGATTGTACGATTCCTCAAAATCCATATCGTCGATATTTACGGCAACGATGCTGATAACCGGATTCCCACCGTATTTCTGGTCGATCGCCGTTTGCAGCTGCTGCCGCGCAATTGGTTCAATTTTGGCTCGGTTTGTTACCTCGTCGGAGGGCAGAGACACCATTGCTGCCTTAATTGCCGAGGAAAGCAGCGTCTGCGGCAATGCGTTTTGCTTGTAGTCGGACACATTTGCATAAATCCATGCGGAGTAGTCCGAATTGATCCGGTATGTAACCGTCACGCCTGCGGCATAAACGACCGTGCGCTCCGAACTCTCACCCCAGATCTGCTCTGCATAGGATACTTCCTGCTGCTTATTGTTGACACGCTTGATGCTCTGCACATATGGGATCTTCGCAGTAAACCCATTTGCAACGGTCACCGCGTCGATCTGCCCGAAGGTCGTTCGCACACCAGTGTAGCCAGATGGAATGATTGCGAAGCTGCAAAGCAGCGTAATCAGCACAAACAGCGCAGCCGCAATCGTCAGAATCAGCCGCTTTACGCGCAGCTCCTTTCTGCGATAGGCTCTTCCGTCGTTTAGTATTTCATAGAAAAAGCTCATACCTTTGTTCCTTTCATTATTTTTCCTTATTCACATCAATAGCACTTCAGGTCGTGACTGCTTTCAGCTTGACCTGGATCGTGATCTCGTCGGATCGCAGAATGACATGGTCGATTTTTGCTTCAAGAACCCCCGGCATGGCCGTTTCCGGTATCTCATATAAGCAGCGGAAGCGGCCGATGACCTTCCTGTCCGTCTTCACGACTACGGGAACCTCGTCGCTGAGAACGCCGATCTGATTTGCGAAATCCAGAACCGTAATTTTTCTCATATGCTGTCTCCCTTCATTTTTGTATTGGCCGCGCCAGCAGCGGAGAAAACGCCACCGGCACGAACTGCTTCATATCCCGATAGTAATACCGCCGCTTTTCCGCATCGTACAGCTCCAGTACATCGGACGGTGCAATGCAGCGCCCCGGATAGTCCGCCGGCAGCTTGCCGTTATAGCGTTCAAAGACACGTTCCAGCACAGCCAGATCCGGTTCATCCTTCGGACAATAGAGCGTTTCGTCGCGCACCAGCCGGTACTCGCTCGCGGGCGGCTGCTGAAAGCCTGCCTTGTGAAGCGCGTCGATCCCGGAGAACGCGAACGGTTTCGTCTTCTCCGTGTCCGTAAATTCCAGCTGATAAATGCGGCAGCCGAGCTGCTTACGCTGTGCGTTCAAAAGCTCTGCCAACCGTGCGTTGCCGCCGGGCTGCAAAAAAGCGTGATATTCTTCATCCGGCAAGCCGAGGTACGCCTGCAAGGACACGCCATCTGGCTGTGCTTTGTGCCATCGTTCCACGCAATCATCTATCTGGGCGATTTCACAAGCGCCATACAGATACCGCTCCCGGAACGTCATTGTTTTTGGCCCCTTCGCAGCATTTTTTCGGAGCGCAAGCTGCCAGTCGTCAAGTCCTTTATAATTAGGGTTCCATGTCAGCCGGCGGCATTGCAGCTCATGCTTTCGCGCCATCAGATAGATCTTCGACGCGCCTTTTTCGACGTGAACATTCCGATACTTGTCCATGTCCTGCGCCTCAATGATCTCCTCCGTGC
>ENA-OZAL01000254-OZAL01000254.1-human-gut-metagenome-genome-assembly--contig:-NODE-254-length-11225-cov-5.009400_pt1 | contig 11225 bp, 11 predicted proteins | sample MGYA00244206_ERZ653496 | MGnify/ENA primary metagenome ERZ653496 (study PRJEB26926, sample SAMN06165085) | human gut metagenome | biome: ENVO:00009003; feature: ENVO:2100002; material: ENVO:00002003...
GGAATGTGGATGCCATGCAGATCTTTCAAGTGGATTCCCCCTTCTCTTTCCTTCCGGCTCCGCGCCGCAGCCGCTTTAGAACGAGCTGTGCACAAAGCCCTGTGAACAGGCCGGTGACGAGCGCCGAAAGCAGCAGCACCGGCAGATAATACCAGATCGCGGCGACGCCCGCGACGAACCGCGCCACGAGCATCTGCCCCAGATTATGCGCCATCGCGCCGAACATGCTGACCACCCAGAGCTGCCGCTCCGAAATGACGTACAGCAGCGCCGCCATAACGAGAAATGCCAGCAGCCCGCCGGCGAGGCTGTAGCCCAGCGCCGTCATTCTGCCGGTGATCAAACAGCCGAGCACCACGCGCACCATCATCAGCGCAAAGGCCCAGCCACGCCCCAGCCAGCAGAGCGCAAATAATGTAAAGATATTCGCGAGTCCCGGTTTGATGCCGGGGATGCCCGTCAGCGGCGGGAGCTGCAATTCAATGACGAATGTGACGAGCGCCGCCGCGGTCAGCACCGCGCAGAGCGTCAGCTCTCTTGTTTTGATCTTCATGCGCTCACCCCGCGATCAGATCGTAGTCGGACGCCGCGCCCTCCAGCGTGACGGCCACGCGGGCGGGCAGGCACACGATGCTCTGCCCCGCGCGCGAGATCGCGCCGGAGTGCACGCAGTCCTGATTCGGACAGTCGCTCGAGGCGACGTATACCGCGCCGTCTGCCACCTCCACAGTGAGCGTATAGCCGCGGCTTTTGTAAGTGCCGCCTTCGTAGGTGCTGAGCGCGCAGCGCTCAACGGTCTCGCCGTCAACACTAATGCTGACCGTCAGCTCGCCCGCCGATTTCGCCGCGAAATACGGCCTTGCGGCGAGTCCGAGCGCGAGCAGCAGCACCGCGAGCACGACGAGCGCGTCCCACTTCGTCGGCTTCAGCTTAGGCGAGCGCTTCATACGTGTACCCGCTTTCGTCGTTCGGCGTGAAGGCATCGGCAAGGCCGTCGGTGTAGAGCACGCGGCCATCGTCGGTGACTAAAATGAGCTCAAAATCCGTCCCCTGGTCGGCAAGATCGTCGCGCAGCGCAAGCGCGCCGTCGGGGCCAAGGACGAAGCACGCCGTCGAGAGCGCGTCCGCCCACGCGCCGTTCTCGCACAGCACGGTCACGCTGACGAGCCCGCTTTCCGCGGGGCAGCCGGTCTTGGGGTCGAGGATATGGTGATAGCGCACGCCGTTTTCTTCAAAATAGCGCTCGTACACACCGGAGGTCACGATGAACTTATCCGCCGCCGATACGACGCCAAGGTAGCTCTCCGTGTCCGCAGGGTCCTTGACGGCGATGCGCCAATCGCTGCCGTCGGTCTTTCGCCCCATGACGAACACATCACCGCCGAGGTCGAGTGTCGCGGACGTGACGCCCTCCTTTTCAAGCTGCGCGCGCAGAAGATCCGCCGCGTAGCCCTTGGCGATGCCGCCGAGGTCGAGCTGCGCGCCGTCCAAAAGCGTGACCGTCCAGCCGTCCGCCGTTTTTTCGAGCGCGACCTTGCCGCAGCCCGTATGACTCAGCAATTCTTTGAGCTCGTCTGCGGACGGCACACGGCGCTCGTCCTTCGTAAAGCCCCACGCGTCGAGCACAGGGGCGAGCGTCGGGTCGAATGCACCGTCCGTCGCGTCAGAGATCGTCAGCGCCGTTTCGATCAGCGCGGGTAAGATATCATCCGCGCCGCATTCGACCGTCTCACCGTTCGACGTGTTGAGTGCATAGAGCTCACTGCCCTCCGCCGTGCGCGAGAGGACGTCTTCGTCCAACGTGTGCAGTTCCTTTTCCGCGCTCTCCAGCGCGGCAGCGGCGTTCTCGCCGTAAACCGTCAGGTTCATCACCGTGTCCATCGCGTACACCGTGCGCGTCTCGCTCTCGGCAGCCGTTTCGCCGCAGGCAGTGAGGGACAGGGCAAAAATCGTCAGCAGCAGCGCTGCAAGTTGTCTTTTCATAGGTTCTCCTGCAAAAACAATTTATCAAGCGTAGCTTATCAAATGTATTTTACCCGCGTCTGTGCGGTCTGTCAAAAGAAAAAATTTGAACCGCCGTGCGGAACGTTTATAAAAGGGGAGAGCCTCTTCTATAATAAGAGACTCTCCACGATCTGCGTCTGCGCGCAGGCAAAATTATTTTCTATCGAGCGAGGCGCGGTACGTGAGCCGCAGGAACGTGGCGTTCAGGATGACGCTCACGACTTCCGCGATCGGGAAGGCAAGCCACACAAGCTCGAGCCGCCCCGTGAGCGAGAGCAGATACGCCGCCGGCAGCAGCACGACGATCTGGCGGCAGACGGAATTGATGAGCGCATAGATGGGCTTGCCGAGCGCCTGACACGCGCTGCCCGCGATGATGCTGAAGCCCGCGAGCGGGAAGTGCACGCCGATGATGCGCAGCGCAACACGGCCGATGGAGAGCATTTCGTCCGTCGGCGAGAACATCCCCAGCAGCGTTTCGGGGATGAGTTCGAAGAGCGCACAGCCGACGCACATGATGCCGATGGCCGTGAAGACTGTCAGGCGGACGGTCTTGCGCACGCGGTCGAATTTCTGCGCGCCGAAGTTGTACGACACGATGGGCACCATCGCGTTGTTGAGGCCGAAGCACGGCATGAAGATGAAGCTCTGGAGCTTGAAGTAAGCACCGAACACCGCGGTCGCCGCCTCGGTGAACGAGATGAGAATTTTGTTCATGCCGAACATCATCACCGAGCCGATGGACTGCATGATGATCGACGGAATGCCGATGGCGTAGATGTCCGCCACCGTCGCGCGGTGGGGACGGATGTCCTTGAGGTGGATCTGCACCTCGGGATTTTTCTTGAGGTTCAGGAAAAGGCCGAGGCCCGCGCCGACGAACTGGCCGACGATCGTGGCGACCGCCGCGCCCGCGACCTCCATGCGGGGAAAGCCCAGAAGGCCGAAAATCAAAATCGGGTCGAGCACGATGTTGCACACCGCGCCCGCAATCTGCGAGATCATCGAAAGGTCCGTCCGCCCCGTGGACTGGAGCAGGCGCTCGCCGTAAATTTGCAGGAACAGTCCGAGCGAGCCGCCGATGCAGATCATCACATAATCACGGCCGTAGGCGATGATCTGCGCATTCTCCGTCTGAAAGCGGAAAAACGGCGTGGCGAGCGAAAAGCCGAGGACAGCAAAGACGGCGGCGGTGCAGAGCGTCAGGAAAAGTCCCGTGCCCGCGGCGCGGTCGACCGCCTGCATGTTCTTTTCACCCAGCGAACGCGCGAGCAGCGCGTTCATACCGACGCCCGTACCCACGGCGAACGCAATGCACAGCGTTTGCAGCGGGAAAGCGAGCGATACGGCGTTCATTGCGTCCTGACTGAGCCGCGCGACGAACACGCTGTCGACAATGTTGTAGAGCGCCTGAAAGAGCATCGATATCATCACGGGCCCCGCCATGTTGGCCAGCAGCTTGCCGATGGGCATCGTGCCCATCTTGTTTTCTCTGGTATTTTCTTCCATGTTTCCTCCCTGCTTAACTTTTTCGTTCCGACATATAAAATTCCGGCGCCGCAGCGCCGGAATCAAAGTTTGATCATTTTTTGTCGCGACCTGTGCGTGACAAAAAATACTTTACAGAGTGCAAGTGTGCGAGCAACGCGAGTGCGCGCAGCACTCTGCAAGCCCCTCTCAAAAATGTGCTTCGCACATTTTTGAATTATTTCTTCAGCTCCCCGTTCGCGGACTTCGTCAGATACGCGTTGATGAAGCCGTCGAGGTCGCCGTCCATGACGGACTGGATGTTGCCGGTCTCGTAGTCGGTGCGCGTGTCCTTGACAAGCTGGTAGGGCATGAAGACGTAGGAGCGGATCTGGCTGCCCCATTCGATCTTGAGCTGCACGCCCTTGATGTCGGAGATCTTCTCCGCGTGCTGCTGAATTTTGAGTTCCATGAGCTTGGATTTGAGCATCTGCATGGCGTAGTCGCGGTTCTGGAACTGGGACCTCTCCTCCTGACACGAAACGACGATGCCCGTCGGCTTGTGGATGAGGCGCACGGCAGAGCTCGTCTTGTTGACGTGCTGGCCGCCGGCGCCGGACGCGCGGTAGACCTGCATTTCAATATCCTCGGGACGAATTTCGACCTCGATATCGTCGGGCAGCTCAGGCATGACCTCGAGGGCTGCAAAGCTCGTCTGGCGGCGGGCGTTGGCGTCGAACGGGGAAACGCGCACTAAGCGGTGCACGCCGTTTTCGCCCTTCAGATAGCCGTAGGCGTTCTCACCCTTGACCATGACCGTCGCGCTCTTGAGACCGGCCTCGTCGCCGTCGAGATAGTCGAGCATCTCGAATTCAAAGCCGTGCTTGTTCGCCCACTGCATATACATGCGGTAGAGCATCTGCGCCCAGTCCTGCGCCTCGGTGCCGCCCGCGCCGGCGTGGAAGGTCAGAATCGCGTTGCAGTTGTCGTATTCGCCGGAAAGGAGCGTCGTGAGTCGCGCCTGCTCCACATCGGCTTCGAGTTTACTGTAGCCCTCTTCGAGCTCTGGCAGCAGGCTCGCGTCGTCCATCTCCGTTCCCATGTCGATCAGCGCGAGCAGATCGTCGCGCGTGGAAACGAGCTTTTCGTAACGGTGAATTTTATTTTGCAGCTGCTTGGAGCGCATCTGGTTTTTCTGCGAGCGCTCCAGATCGTTCCAGAAGCCGTCCTCGTGCGCCTCGAGCTCGAGGCGGTTCAGCTCCTGACGGGCCTGCTCGATCTCCAGCGCCTTGAAGAGGTTTTCAAATGTTTCGTCCATCGCAAGCAGCTTCTGCTTGTAGGAATCGTATTCGATCACAGCCATGGCGTTCTCTCTCCTTACTTTTATCCTTCATTAGCCGAAAAAGTATATCACACACACCGTGCAAAGGCAAGAAAAATCCGCCTCTCGGGACGAAAATTCCCGTGGAAGCGGCCCTTTTTCGCCTTTCCGGCGATAAAAACAAAAAAGCCACGCGTTCGCGTGGTCGATACAACGGATCTCAGCGCTCGCTGATGATCTGCTTGGTGCTGCCGAAGATCATGTCGTCAACATCCTGCTTGATGAAGTTCTCAAACATATTCGTTTTCACGCTCCTTTCCTTCATTTACTTCAGTTTGTATTATAAGCGCGGAAAAGGCAAATTTCAATCGTCAGCTCTCATGGTTTTGCCTAAAAAATTAGCGACTTTTTCATGCAAGTTGCTATATCTACACTTGCATTTCCGTTATTTTCCACTTATAATAAAATAGAAATGATATTTGAAGCGGAGGAGTCGGACTATGGCGGCTTTCGTCACATTTGAGGATGTTTCCAAGGTTTATCACAGCGGGGAGATCGAGATTCGCGCGGTGGACCACATCAGCTTTACGATCGAAAAGGGTGAATTCTGCGTCATCGTCGGCCCCTCGGGCGCGGGAAAGACGACGGTTTTAAACATGCTCGGCGGCATGGACGCCTGCTCGGGCGGCACCATCACGGTCGACGGGACGCGCGTGAGCGGCTTCAACGCCCGCCAGCTCACGACCTATCGCCGCCACGACATCGGCTTTGTCTTCCAGTTCTATAACCTCGTCGGCAACCTGACGGCGCTTGAAAACGTCGAGCTCGCGGCGCAGATCTGTAAAGACCCGCTCGACGCGGCGACGGTCTTAAATGAAGTCGGCCTGTCCGCGCGCGCGAACAACTTCCCCGGCCAGCTCTCCGGCGGCGAGCAGCAGCGCGTGGCCATCGCGCGCGCGCTCGAGATGAACCCTGAGATCCTGTTTTTCGACGAGCCGACCTCCGCACTCGATCCCGAGCTCACGGGCGAGGTGCTCAAGGTCATCCGCGCCCTTGCCGAGGAGCACATGACCATGGTCATCGTCACGCACGAGATGGCCTTTGCCCGCGCCGTGGCCGACAAGGTCATCTTCATGGACGGCGGCGTCATCGTCGAGCAGGGCGTGCCCGAGGCGGTCTTCGGCGACACGCAGCAGGAGCGCACGAAGCAGTTCCTCGCGCGCTACAATGAGCGTCCGTGACGAAAATGTAAGAGAAAATTCAGTTTTTCCCTCTTGCATGACCGGGGGATATTCGGTATGATAAAAAGCGCATCGGTGTTCGATGCGCTTTTTTGATTTCTTCTTTCGGGAGGGTTTCCCTTGAAATACAGCAAACGGATCGCGGCGCTGCTGCTCGCGCTCACGCTGTGCTGCTGCGCGGCGTGCAGCAAGACCGTCGGCAGCTACCGTGTGGTCAAGACACTCAGCACGGAGCAGTTTCGCATCGGCTTTCGCGACGGGGATCAGGCGGCGGTGTATGTCAACGCCGCGCTCAAGGTGCTTGCCGCTGACGGGACGATCCATAGCCTTGCGCTCAAGTGGTTCGGCACGGACAACACGACCTTCGACAGCGATGCCGGTGCACTCGATGCGCTCGGCGACATTCCGCAGCGCACGTTCATCATGGGGCTCAATGAGGAGCGCTTTCCCATGAGCTACGCCGACGGCGACGGCTATAGCGGCTTTGACGTGGAGCTGGCGCAGGCGGTCTGCGCTCGCCTCGGCTGGACGCTGCAGTATCAGTCTATCGCCAACCGCAACGCCTATGTGGAGCTCTCGAGCGGCAACGTCGACTGTGCATGGGGCGGCATGGTGCTTGAGCAGACCGACAGCAAGGACAGCAAGAACAGCAAGAAAAAACAGAAGATGACGCTCACCGCGCCGTATCTGGAAAACCGGCTCCTGCTCATCGTACGCGGCGACTCGAAGTACCGCACCGGCAGCAGTCTCAAGGGCACGACCGTCCTGCTCGGCACGGACGAGACGTACATGAACGCGCTCTCGGGCGAGGAGAAGCTCATGAAAAACTTCGGCGCTGCCCAGCGCGTCACCGGCGGGTCGAAGGCCTGCTTTGAGGCACTCGCCGCCGGAAGCTGCGCCGCGATCGTTGCCGACAGCGCAGCGCTCGCCTACTACACGCACTGATGTCTGCCGCCCGCGCGGGCTGAAGCGCGGGCGGTTTTTGCGCTTTTTCTCACCGGACGGCAAAAAGGAATTCCGCTTTTGCCCCGACTGTGCTATACTATCTCTGTCCGCGCCTGTCGAACCGGCAGAATATTTGCTTGCGCGGGCAGAAACACGGGTACGCCTATGTCGAACAACAAATACAAAACGCTCGTGTCCAACACCATGCTCATCAGCCTCGGCACCTTCGGCAGCAAGCTGCTGGTGTTTTTCATGGTGCGCTTTTACACGAGCTATCTCACACCGGCGGATTACGGCACCGCCGACCTCATCACGCAGACGGCCAATCTGCTTTTTCCGCTCATCAGTCTCGGCATCACGGACGGCGTGTTCCGCTTCGCCGTGGATCACACCGAGCAGCGGCGGAACATTTTCTCCGTCGGCGTGTATACGATCCTTGCGGGCGCACTGCTGCTCGTGGCGCTGCTGCCGCTGCTGGGGCTCTTCCCGCAGTTTGACGGCTTCCTCTGGCTGATCGCACTCTACACGATGTGCTCCTGCTTCCACTCTTTGTGCGCGCAGTTCGTGCGTGCCGAGGGGCACACGGCGCTCTTCGCCGTGCAGGGCATGGTCAATACCGCGCTCGTCATCGGGCTCAACGTCCTCTTCCTCGTCGGCCTGCGCATGGGCATCACGGGCTATGTGCTCTCGGTCGCGCTGGCGGATCTGGCGTGCACGCTGTTTCTGGTCGTGCGCGAGCGGATCTGGCGGCAGCTGATGCTGCGTCCCGGCTGGGCAGCCGCGCGGGAGATGCTGGCCTACAGCATCCCCATGATCCCGACGACGGTGTTCTGGTGGATCACGAGCGTGTCCGACCGCTATATGGTCACGGCCTACCTCGGCGTGGACGCCAACGGTATCTACGCCGTGTCGTACAAGATGCCGACGATCCTGTCGCTCGTGTCGAGTATTTTCATGGAGGCTTGGCAGTTTTCCGCCGTCTCCGAGGCGCAGGGCAGCCGGCGCGAGCATATCCGCTTCTTCTCGAAGGTCTGGTGCTCGTTCCAGTCGGTGATGTTCCTCGCCGGCGCGTGCATCATCGCCTTTGCCGTGCCGGAGATCCATGTGCTCACGACCGAGCAGTATTACGGCGCATGGCTGTATGTGCCGGTGCTCGGCATGGCCATGGTCTTTTCCGCGTTCGTGAGCTATCTCGGCAGCGTCTACATGGTCGAAAAGCGCAGCAAGCGCACGTTCTTCACGTCCATGATCGGCGCGGTGCTCAACATCGCGCTCAACTTCCTGCTCATCCCGTCGAAGCTCGGCGTGCAGGGCGCGGCCATTGCCACGTGCGCAAGCTATTTTGTTGTGTTTGTCATCCGTGCGGTCGATGCGCGCAAGTTCATCCCGTTTCGGTTTTACGTCGTCGGCGTCACGGAAAACTGCATTTTGCTGACGGTGCAGACGCTCTTCATCGTTCTGCAGCTGCCGGGCTGGAAGCTTGCGCAGGGCGTATGCATCGCGCTGCTGCTTCTGCTCAACCGTAAGCCGCTCATGGACGGGGCGGGGAAGATCGTCCACTTCCGCCGTTGACGACCGGATACTTTTCTCGGAGGATTCGAATTTGAAGATTTGGAACAGCCTGTTTGGGAAGCTCTTTATGACCTTCCTCATCTCTATGGTGCCGGTGCTCGAGCTGCGCGGCGCGATCCCGATCGGCGTTGCGCACGGACTGGATTACCGTGCCGCCATCGCGGTGTCTATCGTCGGCAACCTCGTGCCGGTGCCGTTCATCGTACTCTTCATCCGCAAGATCTTCGCGTGGCTGCGCACGAAAAGCGAGCGGCTCAACGGCTTTGTTACGCGCATGGAGCAGCGTGCGCTCAAAAAGTCGGACACCGTGCGCCGTGCGCGCTTCTGGGGCCTGTTCCTCTTTGTGGCCATTCCGCTGCCGGGCACCGGCGCGTGGACGGGCTCGCTCATCGCCGCCATGCTGGAGATGCGCGTCAGGGAGGCCTTCCCGCCGATCGCGCTCGGCGTCGTCACGGCCGGCATCATCGTCGCCGTTGTGACGTATGGCGCGGCGTCGCTGCTGTTTTAGCTCCAACGAGGACCGCTCTGCCGGGCCTCATCGAGAGAGATCACAGCGCATTGCGGCACACAAAAAAATCCCGCTGTCCCATGGGACAGCGGGATTTTTTATGCTTCTCTTTACTCGGCAAACGCCTTTTCCAGCGCCTCGAGCTCGTCACGCAGCTCGTGCGGCAGCTTGTCGCCGAACTGCTCGAAATACTCGCGGATGCCCGCGCAGTTTTCGCGCCAGCTCTCGGCGTCGAGCGTCAGCAGCTGACGGAGCGTCTCGACCGTCACGCCGCAGCCGTCGAGGTTGATGTCCTCGGGCTTCGGCTCATAGCCGATGGGCGTCTCGTCCGCGTCCACCTCATCAAAGCAGCGCTTGAGGATCCACTCGAGCACGCGCAGGTTGTCGCCGAAGCCCGGCCACAGGAAGCGGCCGTTGTCATCGGTGCGGAACCAGTTGACATTGAAGATCTTCGGCGCGTTCGGCAGCTTCTTGCCCATGTCGAGCCAGTGCTGCCAGTAGTCTGCCATGTTGTAGCCGCAGAACGGACGCATGGCCATCGGGTCGCGGCGCACAACGCCGACGGCACCGGTCGCAGCGGCCGTCGTCTCAGAGGCCATCGTCGCGCCGACGAACACGCCGTGCGCCCAGTCGCGGGACTGGTAGACCAGCGGCGCGGTCTTCGCGCGGCGGCCGCCGAAAATGATCGCGCTGATCGGCACGCCGGTGCCCTTGAAAAACTCCTCGCTGATGCACGGGCAGTTTTCCGCCGGGGCGGTGAAGCGGCTGTTCGGGTGCGCACCGCGCGTACCGTCGCTGCCGTCCCACACTTCGCCCTTCCAGTTGCGCAGGTGGCCCTTGGGCGGCTGCTTGGTCATGCCCTCCCACCAGACGGTCATATCGTCCTCGTTGAGCACGACGTTGGTGAAGATGGTGTTTCGGCTCGTGGACGCGAGCGCGTTCGGGTTGGAACGCTCACTCGTGCCGGGGGCGACGCCGAAGAAGCCGTTTTCCGGGTTTACGGCCCAGAGACGGCCGTCCGGTCCGACACGCAGCCAGGCAATGTCGTCGCCGACGGTCCAGCACTTCCAGCCGTTTTTGCGGTAGCCTTCGGGCGGGATGAGCATGGCGAGATTCGTCTTGCCGCATGCGGACGGGAACGCACCCGTCACATAGCGCACCTCACCCTGCGGGTTCTCGATGCCGAGAATGAGCATGTGCTCAGCCAGCCAGCCCTCGCGGCGGCCGAGCTCGGAGGCGATGCGCAGCGAGAAGCACTTTTTGCCCTGCAGCACATTGCCGCCGTAGTTGGAGTTGACCGAGACGATCTTGTTCTCCTCCGGGAAGTGGACGATGTAGCGGTTTTCGGGGTCGAGCTTGGCCTTGGTGTGCACGCCGAGGATCACATCGCTGCTGTCACCGAGCGCCTCGAGCACCTTTGTGCCGATGCGCGTCATGATCGCCATGTTCAGCACGACATAGATCGAGTCGGTGATCTCGATGCCGTACTTGGCAAACGGCGTGCCGATCACGCCCATCGAGTAGGGGATCACGTACATTGTGCGGTCGGTCATTGCGCAGCGCAAAATCTCGTGGAGCTTGGCCTTCATCTCGTCCGGATCCATCCAGTTGTTCGTCGGGCCTGCGGCCTCGCGGGTCTTCGAGCAGATAAAGGTCCGGCCTTCTACACGCGCCACGTCGTTCACGTCGCTGTGATTGAGATAACAGCCGGGCAGCTTTTCCTCGTTGAGCTTGATGAGCTCGCCGGTTTCCACGGCAATCTTTCTCAGGGAGTCGAGCTGGGCCTCAGAGCCGTCGATCCAGACGATCTCTTTCGGGGTCGCAAGTTCGGCGGTTTTCCGCACCAGCTCCAGCACGGACGGGTTTTGTGTCAGTTCCATGTTGACAGGTTCTCCTTTTTTGCATATTAAATAAAATCTCTCGGCATCACGCCGTATCTATACTGCATTTCGTCATGTCCCGAAGATACATTACACCATCCAGCCCTGCCTGTAAAGCCCCAAAACGGAACTTTGCCTGTCAACCTTTTCGCATAGGTGCTTTTGTGCTACAATGTGCGCAGGATATTGTTCGTGCGAAGGAGGAAACCATATGTGGAAAACCGTTGTACCGGCGCTGTCGGTGCTGGCGGCCGAGGCGGTCATCCGCCGGAAGATCAACGCCCTGC
>ENA-OZAL01000258-OZAL01000258.1-human-gut-metagenome-genome-assembly--contig:-NODE-258-length-11107-cov-4.605863_pt1 | contig 11107 bp, 11 predicted proteins | sample MGYA00244206_ERZ653496 | MGnify/ENA primary metagenome ERZ653496 (study PRJEB26926, sample SAMN06165085) | human gut metagenome | biome: ENVO:00009003; feature: ENVO:2100002; material: ENVO:00002003...
GCCCTCCCAGGGGTCATGGCCGGTGCCGGGGGCATCGGAGCCGCCGGTGAGGATCATGCCCTCTTTTAAGAGGCGGCCCCACGGGTTCACGTACTTGCTGCGCTCGCCCACGCGGTCATACATCCACGGCATATCCGTGTGGATGAACAGCGGCTGCGTGTCGATGATAACGGGCAGCTTGCTGATGCGCTGGATGATGTCCTCGTTCAGCACGGTCATGTGGATCATGCGGAAGCGCGGGTCGGGCTTGGGGTCTTCGTTGTAGACCGTTTCAATGGCGGTCGTCAGCATGTCTGCCGCGCGGTCGCCGATGACGTGGGTGCCGACCTGAATATTGCGCTGATAGGCAGCGCGCACCAGCGCGGTGAACTCGTCCTGCGTGTAGTTGCAGTGACCGACGGTGTCGGGATCGTCGCTGTAGGGCTCGAGCAGCGCCGCGGTGCGGCCGCCGAGGTTGCCGTCGACAAACAGCTTATAGAAGCCGTACTTGACCATCTCGTCGCCAAGGCCCGTGCGGATGCAGCAGTTGGGCAGCTCGTCGTAGCCGAGATAGATGCGCGCGGTCAGGCGGCCTTCATCCTTGAGCTCCTGATACGCGTCCATGTACTCCATGAGCTCGACATGGCGGCCCTGGATCGGGTGCACACCCGTCAGGCCGTGCGTGTTGAGCTCGCGGATGGCCTGCTCGAGCACGTCCTTCTTTGCTTCCAGCGTCGCGAGCTTGTCTGGGATGAGACCGGCAATCTTCGCGCCCGCCGCGTCGCACACGACGCCCGTGGGCTCGCCGTCCGCGCCGAAGACAACGTTGCCCTCGACCTCGGGCTTGAAGTTGCGGTCGATGCCCGCCATCTTCAGCGCCAGAGAGTTGGCGGAGAAGAAGTGCATGCAGCTTCTCGACAGCAGCACCGGATGGTCGGCGCACGCCTCGTCGAGGTCGAACTTCGTCGGCATCTCCTTCGTATCGGTGAAAAATTCGTTGTCAAAGCCGAAGCCGTAGATCCACTCCCCCGCGGGAACGGTCTTGGCGTACTCGCGCACGACCTCCTTGAGTTCCTTCATAGATCTCACCTTGTCAAGCGTCAGCTTGACGAGGTTGCTCGCCGAGGAATAAAGGTGCTGGTGCGTGTCGATGAGGCCCGGGAGCACGGTCTTGCCGCCAAGGTCGACGACCTCATCGGCCAGTGCGCACGCCTCTTCATCCGTGCCGCAGTAGACGAACTTGCCGTCCTCCACGACGAAAGCCGAGCACTTGTCGCCCTCTTTTTCCATGGTGTAAACGCTTGCGTTGATATAGGCAGTTTTCTTAAACATCGGGTCATTCCCTTTCCGGCCTGTTCGGGCCTCTCAGGTGTCTGGGCTTGGGGCTGTCGCCCATTCCCTTTATTCACTTGCTTTCTTCAGGTCGCAGTTTTTCTCGTAGGCGGCGATCACGGCGTCAAACACCGCCGCGCGCATGCCGCGCTCTTCGAGCGTGCGCACGCCCTGGATCGTCGAGCCCGCGGGCGAGCAGACGCTGTCCTTGAGCACGCCGGGGTGCTGGTTCGTCTCGAGCACCATTTTCGCCGTGCCGAGCATCATCTGCGCGGCATACTGGATCGCCGACGCGCGCGGCAGGCCGCACGCGACGCCGCCGTCGGCCATCGACTCTAAGAAGATCGCGGCAAAGGCCGGGCCGCAGCCTGCGACCGCGGAGCCCGCGGCATGCAGCTCCTCCGCCAGCGGGAAGAGCTTGCCCGCGGGCGCCATGTAGCGCAAAAACGCCTCCTGCTGCGCCTTGTCGCAGTTGCCGCTGCACGCATAGAAGATCACGCCCTCGCCCACGGCGGCGGGCATGTTCGGCATGATGCGGATGACGGGATAGTCCCCGCCCGCAAGCTCCTGAATGCGCGCGATGTCCGGTCCCGTGACCATGCTGATGAGCACCGGCGCGCTCTTGCGCTCCTTGAGCGCCGGGGCGATGTCCTTGAGCACGTCCACGATCATCTGCGGCTTCACGCCGAGGAAGATGTGGTCCGCCTCGCGCGCGATGATCTCGTTGCTGCTCACAACGGCCCCGATGCGCTCCGCGAGCGCCTCCGCCTTTGCCTTCGTGCGGTTGGCGAGCAGCACCTCCACCTCGCCGCTTCTGGCCGCCGCGCTCGCCAGCGCGCCGCCCATATTTCCTGTGCCGATAAAGCCGATCTTCATCATCTGCCGTGTCCTTTCTACACCCATCAGGAGCCCAAGCGCAGCCCTGTACCGCGCCCCGCCTCTGTTTTCATTATCAGTAAAGGATATATCACCCCCCGCTGCCTTGTCAATCACCGCGCCCGTCAATCACCCGTTCCGCGAAAATTTTATAATAGCATCGTGACCCCATTCTCCTCGATTCCGATCTCCACGACCGGCGCGCCGGGGTCGTACTCGCCGTCGAGCGTCCAGGGAATGTCCTCGGCCGTCTCCGCCGTGACGTGCTTGACGTGGCGGAAGATGAGCCCCTCGGAGTCGTAATAGTCCTTGTTGATGAGCGCTAAAATGAGCGCCTGCATCGCAGCCGGCGTTCTCGGCACGGGCACGAGCAGCAGCTCGAACTTGCCGTCGTCGAACGACACCTCGTCGGGCGAGAGCTTCATCAGTCCCGCGATCGACGTCGAATTGCTGATCGCACCGAAGAGGTATTCCCCATCGAAGACCTCGCCGTCCGCCGTGATCTTCATGCGGTACGGGCAGAGCGTGTCGAGATTCTTGACGCCCTCAAGGAGGTACGCAAAGTGCCCGAACATATTCTTGATATCCTGCTGGACGGTGTAGGTCGTTTTCGTGAACGCGCCGAATGACGCGACATAGACGAAGTTCCGCTCGCCGAATTTGCCCACATCGAGAGATCTCGGCTTCATACGCATGGCGGAGGCCGCCGCCTCGGCGGGATTCGACGAGATATTCAGGCTCGCGGCAAAGTCGTTCGTGCTGCCGCCGGGCAGGTAGCTCACGAGCGGGCGGTATTCTCGCGGAATGCGCATCACGCCGTTCACCGTTTCGTTGAGCGTGCCGTCGCCGCCGTGGCAGACGACGACGTCGAATTCCGGCCCGAGCGATTCGGCGAGCTCCGTCGCTTCTCCGCGGTGCGTGGTCTTGCGCACGGAGACGAGATAGCCCGCCTCGGAGTAGATCGCGGCGGCGTCAAACAGCGGTGCGAGGGATTTGGTCTTTCCCGCGCGGGGATTGACGATAAAGAGCAGCTTTTTGTCGTCCATGGGTTCCTCCTCGTTTGCTCTTCACAGCATCAGACCGGCAAAGCACCCTGCGCCCTGTCGGTCAAAATCACCCTCTGCCAAAAAAGTCAAGTTCTGTTCATCTTCATTAACAGAGAGTAAAGATTATCATAACACACGAAATGAGCGGTTGCAATTCCCAGCAAAAAATAGTAAGCTGTTTTTGGTATCTTTTTAGCAGTCATTTAACGCATTTTGCCCAAAAAAAGGGGGAGCCCATGAAGCAGAACAAAACCTATCTTCACCTCGGCGTAACGCTGATCGCCTCGGCCTGCGCCGTGCTGGTGTTTTACGACACGTTTTTCCAGTCCCGCGTGCTGCTGGACTTTTTCGACAAGCTGATGAGCGTGCTCTCGCCGGTCATCTACGGCCTTGTGTTCGCGTACCTTCTCGCCCCCATCGTCGACTTTTTCGACCGGTATATCCAAAAGGGGCTGCCGAAGGTCAAGTCCTCGCTCGTCCGGGGGCTGAGCATCCTCGTCACGTGGATCTGCGTCATCGCCCTCATCTACCTGATGTTCAGCATCCTCATCCCCGAGCTGGTCGACAGCACGAAGACACTGGCCGACAACTTTGAAAGCTATTATAAAACCGTCTACAACTGGGTCAACAGCCTTGTGGAGAATCAGACGATCTTCTCCGACGACATCTACTCCGACCAGCTGCTCTCCGCACTCAACGGCTACTACGATAAGCTCGTCAAGTGGGTCACCGACACGGTCATCCCGCAGGCGCAGGTCGCGATCGTCGCCGTGACCGGCGGCATCTGGAGCGTCGTTATCTTCCTCAAGAACATTCTCATCGGCATGATGATCTCGGTCTATCTGCTCGCGCGCAAGGAGAGCTTTGCCAAGCAGTCGAAGAAGATCCTCTACGCCATTCTGCCCGAAACGCCGTACCGCCGCACGCTGCGCGCCGTGGCCGAGGCCGACCGCATCTTCAGCGGCTTCGTGCGCGGAAAGCTGCTCGATTCGCTCATCATCGGCATTCTCTGCTTCTTCTGCTGCTCGCTGCTCAAGTTCCCCTATACGCCCATCATTTCGGTCTTTGTGGGCGTGACGAACATTATCCCCATCTTCGGCCCCTTCCTCGGCGCCGTTCCGAGCGCCTTCCTCATCCTGCTCGTCAGCCCCAAGCAGTGCCTTTATTTCATTCTCTTCATCATCGCATTGCAGCAGTTTGACGGCAATATTCTGGGGCCGAAGATCCTCGGCAAATCCACCGGCATTTCGAGCTTCTGGGTCATCGTGGCCATTGTGGTCGGCGGCGGCTTCGGCGGGGTGCTCGGCATGTTCCTCGGCGTGCCGATCTTCGCGTGCATCAGCTCGCTTGTGAACTGGTTCACGAACCGCAGCCTCACGAAAAAGGGCGTGACGGACGACGCGATGTTCGACCCCGCGCCGCTCGCCTCTCCGGATGAAAAAAAGGACTGATCTCCCCATGAAAACCCTGTACCGTGACAACAAAGGACTGCACCGCTGGCTTTTCGCCTGCGGCGCAGTCCTTGTGCTTTTCTATCTTTTCCGCGGAAACCGCGCGGCCGTCAATTTCTGGGTCTATTCGGTCACGCTGCCCTTCGAGCAATTCTTAGGCCGCGCGTGCGCGGCGCTGCCGTTTTCGGTCGCGGAGCTTTTGTATGTGCTCGCGGCGGTCACGGCGGTCGTACTGCTCGTGCTGATGGTGCGCTATCTTATAAAGTCGCGCCAAAAAGGGCGCGCCGCGTACCGCTGCGCGCTCTTCGTGCTCGATTTGTTTCTCACGGTCTACGCCGCGTTCTCGCTTCTCTGGGGCGCGAACTATTACGCGGACGACTTCTGCGACAGAAGCGGCCTTTCGCCCGAGCCCGTCGCGTATGAAGATTTAGTGCGCGTCACGCAGTATTTCGCGGACAATCTCGCCGAGGTGTCGACGCACATCATGCGCGACGAAAACGGCCTCTTCACCGCCGACCGGCAGGAGATTTTAGACTACGCCGACACGGTGTACGACTGCCTGTACGACGAATTTCCGTTCCTCGACATGCCGGACCAGAAGCCCAAGGGCATCTTCTTCTCGAAGATCATGAGCGCGATGAACTTCACGGGCTTCTACTTCCCGTTCACGGGTGAGTCAAACGTCAACATGGACTCGCCCGCGATGCTGCTGGCCTCGACCTGCGCGCACGAGCTCTCGCACCAGCGCGGCATCACGTCCGAGCAGCAGAGCAACTTTCTTGCGGTCCTCGCCTGCACGCGCTGCGACAACGCAAACTACAACTATGCGGGCTGGATGCTCGGCTACATTCACCTCGGCAACGCGCTGTACCGCGTCGACCCCGACGCATGGCAGCAGATTCGCGATTCGCTTCCCGACGAGATCGTGCTCGATCTGCGCTGCAACAGCGCCTACTGGGCGCAGTACAAGGGCCTCACGGCCACCGTCACCCAGTCGCTCAATGATAAGATGATCAAATCCTACGGCGATGAACTCGGCACGCAGAGCTACGGTGCGGTCGTCGACCTGCTCGTGAATTACTACGCCTGAGCACTGCTCGTCTCGCGGTACGATTTCAAGAACTCTCTCGTCCGCTCCTGCTGCGGGTTTTCGAAGACCTGTTCGGGGCTGCCCTGCTCCACGATGACGCCGCCGTCCAGAAACACGACGCGGTCGCTCACGGCGCGGGCAAAGGGCATCTCGTGCGTCACGATGACCATCGTCATGTGCTCGTCGGCGAGAGAGCGGATCACGCGCAGCACCTCGCCGGTCAAAAGCGGATCGAGCGCGGAGGTCGGCTCGTCGAAAAAGAGGATTTCCGGCTTCATCGCGAGCGCGCGGGCAATGGCCACGCGCTGCTGCTGCCCGCCCGAGAGCTGGTAGGGGTAGGCGTTTTCCTTGCCTTTTAGTCCCATTTTGTCGAGCAGTGCCATCGCCTCGGCCTCGACCTCGGCTCTATCGCGCTTTTGCACCGAGATCGGCGCGTCGCAGACATTTTTCAGCACCGTGTAGTGCGGGAAGAGGTCAAACTGCTGGAACACCAGCCCGAACTGCCGCCGCACCTGCGCGAGCGCGGCTTTTCCGGCGTAGACGCTTTTGCCGTTTTCCTCGCGCGCGGCGACGTTTTCGCCATACGCGAGCGTGCCGGAGTCCATCGTTTCAAGCAGCGTCGCGCAGCGCAGCATCGTCGACTTGCCGCCGCCCGAGGGGCCGATGATCGACACGACCTCGCCTTTTTCCACCTTGAGCGACACGCCCTTTAAGACTTCGAGCGCGCCGAACGCCTTTCTGGCGTTCCGCATTTCAAAAACTGCCATTGCTCTCCCCTCCCTTTAGCGGTAATAGCGCAGCGCCTGCTCCCATTTTTCCATGGCGAAGGCGACCACATAGTTGAAGACATAGTAGAACACCCCTGCCGCCACCAGCGCCAGCATGCCCGGCGTATTCGGCGAGGCAACGATCTGCTTGGCGCGCGTGAACATCTCCACCGTGCCGATGACGGATGCGAGCGACGTGTCCTTGACCAGCGTGATGACCTCGTTCGTCACCGCAGGGATGACGCGCTTGACCATCTGCGGCAGGATGATCTTGAAAAACGTCTGTGCCTTGGTATAGCCCAGCACCTGCGCGGCCTCGTACTGCCCGCGCGGGATGGACTCGATGCCGCCGCGGTAGATCTCGGCAAAATACGCCGCGTAGTTGATGACAAACGCGACGATGACCGCCGTGAAGCGCCAGTTGCCCGGCACCGTGACGCCAAGCAGGAGCTTCGGCCCGTAGAAGACGACCATCAGCTGCAGCATCAGCGGCGTTCCGCGCATGATGGAGATATACGCCTTGATGAAGCCGCGCAGCGGCGTCAATCTGCTGCGGCGGCCAAACATCACCGCAAGGCCCAGCGGCATCGAGAATAGCAGCGTCAGCGCAAAGATCAATAGCGATGTGACAAAGCCCTCGGATAATAGCGAAAGCATCGTGGATACAGTCATGGAATGATTCTCCCTTATTTGGTCATAAGCGGGAAAAAGCGGGGGCTTTCGCCCCCGCTCCCTCCCTGAGAAGAGGATGGGCACCTATGAGTTATAATTGGTTTTTACAGTCGCCCGAAGTGATCGTCTTTACTTTTTGATGAGGCACAGGCTGTCGAGCACGAGACCCTGATCGACGTACTTCTGCGCGATCTCCAGCATGGTGCCGTCCTCGGCCATCTTGAGAAGCTCGGCGTTCACCGCGTCGCGCAGCTCGGTGTTGCCCTTGAGGAAGCCGATGGCATACTGCTCGCTGGAGAGGGGCTCGTCGAGGATGACATAGTCGCCATCGTTGTTCGCGATCTGATACTGCGCAACGCCGAGGTCAGCGGCCACGGCGTCCACCGTGCCCTGGGCGAGGTCCATAAAGCCCATGTTGTAATCGCCCAGCTCCACGACCTCCTTGAGGGACGCCTTGAAGTCCTCGTTTTCGTTGATCGCGTCGGCCGCGGAGGACGCGGCCTGCGCCATCACGCTCTTACCGGCGAGGTCCGCGAGCGAGGTGATACCGCTGTCGGCCTTCACGACCATCACGATGGAGTTATCCACATAGGGGTCGGAGAACGTGTAGTCATTTTCGCGGCCGGTGTAGGTGAAGCCGTTCCAGATGCAGTTGATCGTGCCGCTCGAAAGCTCGGCGTCCTTGCTGTTCCAGTCGATGGCCACGGCCTCGTACTCCCAGCCGAGGCGCGCGCACAGCTCCTTCGCCATCGCGAGGTCAAAGCCGTCGTACGTGCCGTCGGCGGCGATGAAGCCGAACGGCGGGAACTCGGCATCAAAGCCGACGATCAGCTTTTGCGTCTCGCCGCCCTGCGCGTCCTGCGCATCATCGGTATCGTCGGCGGTGTCGTTCTTGCTGCCGCAGGCGGCAAGGGCCAGTACCATCACGGCGGCAAGCGCCATTGCTAAGAATTTTTTCATCGTTTCTTCCTCCTGTAAGTTCCGGCGCTTGGCCGTTCGATTTAGTGTGGTAACACGATAACACAATAACGTGTGACAGTAAATACACGCACTTTACAAAGATGGAGCGGTAAAGCGGCCATCTTTTTGCCGCTTTCCACAGTTTCTGCCCGCTAAACGCAAAAAACGAACGTCCGTTCCCCTCTTTTCCCCGCTTTGCGCTTGTTTCTTTTTTTGCCGTGTGCTACAATGCAAGCAAGAATTTTTGATCGCAGGAGGCCATTTTTATGCTGTCTATTGATATCTCCCATGCCGCTTCGTTTCTCTCGTTGCCGTATGAAGCGGCGCTGCGCCCGCGTCTCGAGCGCGCGGCGGGCTGGCTGCAAAACGGCGGCGGAAAGGGCTCTGATTTCATCGGCTGGGTCACGCTCCCGCGCGACTATGACAGAGGCGAGTACGCCCGCATCCTCGCCGCGGCGAAGAAGATTCAGGGCGATTCCAAGGCGCTCGTCGTCATCGGCATCGGCGGCAGCTATCTCGGCGCGCGCGGCGTCATCGAATGCCTCTGCTCCCCGAACTATAACTTAAAGAAGAAGTCCACGCCGAACATCTACTTTATCGGCAACGGCCTCTCCTCCGACGCGCTGCGCGAAGTGACAGAGCTCATCGGCGACGACGATTTTTCCGTCAACGTCATCTCGAAGTCCGGCACGACGACCGAGCCCGCCGTCGCGTTCCGCTTCTTCCGCGAAAAGCTCGAGAAGAAATACGGCAAGGCCGAAGCCGCGAAGCGCATTTACGCCACGACCGACGCACACAAAGGCGCGCTCAAGTCCCTCGCCGATCAGGAGGGATACGAGGAATTCGTCGTGCCCGATAACATCGGCGGGCGCTACAGCGTGCTCACCGCCGTGGGCCTTCTCCCCATCGCCGTCGCGGGCGTTGATCTGGATGAACTCATGGGCGGCGCGCAGGAGATGATGTCGCTCTGCGCGAAAAACGATTACAGCAATCCCGCGTGGCAGTACGCCGCCATGCGCCACGAGCTCTACCGTCAGGGCAAGAAGGTGGAGCTTCTCGCGTGCTTCGAGCCCGCGTTCCGCTTCATGGCCGAGTGGTGGAAGCAGCTCTACGGCGAGAGCGAGGGCAAGGAGGAAAAGGGTCTCTTCCCCGCGAGCGTCGACTTCACCGCAGACCTCCACTCGATGGGCCAGTACATCCAGCAGGGCGAGCGTATACTGATGGAGACCGTCGTGCGCTTTGCGCCCGCGGAGCAGCAGATGGTCGTCCCCTTTGACGAAGTGAATGGCGACGGGCTCAACTTCCTTGCGGGAAAGACGATGGACTTCATCAACCGTCAGGCCATGGACGGGACGCTGCTCGCCCATGTCGAGGGCGGCGTGCCGAACATCATTCTGAATCTCGATGAGAACAACGCCCGCACGATGGGCCAGCTCATTTACTTCTTTGAATATGCCTGCGGGCTGAGCGGATACCTCCTCGGCGTCAATCCCTTTGACCAGCCGGGCGTGGAGGCGTATAAAAAGAACATGTTCGCGCTGCTCGGCAAGCCCGGATACGAGGAAATGGGCGAGGAGCTGCGTAAGCGCCTGCGCTGAATTTTTTGAATAAACCTGAAACTTTCCATTCAGCATTGCAAATTTGTTTCATTTATGCTATGCTGATGCCATCAGAAAGACCATCCCCCGCAAAAGAGGCGGGGATCTATTGAAAGGAGTGATTTCTATGGTCAGACTCATCATGGGTGAAAAGGGCACCGGTAAGACCAAGAAGCTGATCGAAATGATCAATACCACTGCGCAGGAGGATAACGGCAGCGTCGTCTGCGTCGAGGCAAAGTCTACCATGACCTTTGACCTGCACTATCACGTTCGTCTGATCTCTGCCTACGAGTACGACCTGTCCAACTACGAGGCCCTGCGCGGCTTCCTGTTCGGCCTGTACGCGGGCAATTACGATATTTCCCACATCTTCATCGACAACCTGTTCAAGATCACTGGCGGCGAGTGCAACCAGGCGGCTGACGATTTCCTGAACGAGCTCGAGCGCTTCAGCAACGCCACCGGCGTCAAGTTCACCATCTCCGTCTCCGGCGACCCCGCCCTCGCCACCGACGGCATGCAGAAGTATCTGTAAATTATTTGTCCTTACAGGACAAGCGGTGATAAAAGGGGACCTTCTCTCACGTGAGAGAAGGTCCCCTTTTGAACCCCTAAGAGAACGGCAGGGGCGTTTCGATCTCGCCCCTGCACCCCTAACGACCAAAAGGGAGGGGCAAGGCCCCTCCTTTTTGGATTATCCACCCCGCCCTTCTGACGGCGCGGCATTGCTCTGCTCGCCGCTTTGAGGTGCCGCTTTTTAGTTCTCTGCTGTGATATAGAGGTCTTCTGCTTTTTGCTGGGCGGAGACGAGGGTTTCTTTGGCGCTGCCGAAGTTCTGGGCGTTCATTTGTTCCAACGCATCCGTGATCGCGTTGAAGAGTAAATGGTACAGCTTTGTGTAGTCTTCCATGCGTTTCTCCTCCTAAATATCTGATGTAAACATTATCTAATGTATTAGTCTATATGTCAAGAGAAAAACTGCCATAGACTGATGAAAACATGAGAGAATGGGAGCATCAGATATGGTAACATTAGATGTTTTGTCCCTGCTGGAGAAAAAGGGCAAAACGAAATACTGGCTCTACCACCAGCTGGGGATGAGCTATCAGAATTTCAACCGCATGGTCAACAACGAAACGAAATCCATCCGCTATGAAAATATCGAAGCCCTCTGCCAGATCTTCGAATGCACCCCCAACGACCTCTTCCGCTTCACCGAAGACTAAACCGACCGCTGATGCGGTCGGTTTTTTGCCGTCCCGCGGCGAGCGAAGCAATGCCGCCCCCGCAGGCAGTCCGCCGCCGTACTACCGTCACTCGCGCCCCACGGAGT
>ENA-OZAL01000268-OZAL01000268.1-human-gut-metagenome-genome-assembly--contig:-NODE-268-length-10786-cov-4.335663_pt1 | contig 10786 bp, 6 predicted proteins | sample MGYA00244206_ERZ653496 | MGnify/ENA primary metagenome ERZ653496 (study PRJEB26926, sample SAMN06165085) | human gut metagenome | biome: ENVO:00009003; feature: ENVO:2100002; material: ENVO:00002003...
GGGATACCTCACCTATAAAAAGAGCCAGGGCTGAGGGACGGAGATCACGGATCCCCACGTCGGTCCTTCGGCCCTCCTCGGAATGACGGGGTTTAAGAGCTGTCATTGCGAGGAGCGAAGCGACGCGGCGATCCGCTCCTTTTGCCTGCACTCCGCCGCGTGCAGAGTATCCTCCGTTGACAGGAAAAGAGCCGGGAGCGGCTTTGCCGCTCCCGGCTCTCCGGCCTGTGGCCGGTGTCGTTTGAAAAAACGGGTGTCCCATCGGGCCGCCGCACGGACGGCTTTGGCACTGCCGGGGCGCTGCCCCAGCGCCGTCCTCAGCCCTTGGGCGCTGTATCAGCCGCCGTAGCCGTAGCCGCGGTTGCCGAAGAAGTAGCGGAAGAGATCGTTGAGGTCGTCCTGGCTGTACTGGTCGCCGCTGTTGTCATTGGCGTCCGTGTTGGTGTTGGTATCGTTGGAGGCGGTGGTGTCCTCGGGCTGGGCGCCCCAGGTCAGCTGGACCTCCATGGTCTTGCCGGCACGGTAGATGGTGAGGGTAGAGGTGTCGCCGGCGCTGTAGCCCTTCTTGGCGGCCACCAGCTCCTCATAGCTCGCGATGGACTTGCCGTCGATGGCGGTGATGACATCGCCCATCTGGAGGCCCGCCTCGGAAGCGGGGCTGTTCTCCTCCACGTAGCTGATGAAAACGCCCTCACTGATATCATAGCGGTACTGCATGGCCATCTGAGCGGTCAGGGTGTTGGGGACGATGCCCATGTAGGCCTTGTTGGTCACATAGCCGTTGGTCATGATGTCCTTGACGAGGGAGAGCACATCGTTGATGGGGATGGCGAAGCCGATGCCCTCAACGGTGGTGTTGGAATAGCTCGAATACTTGGCGGACACGATGCCGATGACCTCACCGTAGCTGTTGAAGAGCGGGCCGCCGGAGTTGCCGGGGTTGATGGAGCAGTCGACCTGAATCATGTTAAAGGGCGTGCCGTCAACATTGATGGCGCGGTTCACGCAGGAGACGATGCCCTCGCTCATCGAGAACGTCAGCTCGCCGAGCGGGTTGCCGACAGCGGCGACGGATTCGCCGATGGCGACCTTGCTCGAATCGCCCAGCACCACGGGCGTCGCGCCCGTCACGTCGATCTTGAGAACGGCGATGTCGTAGTCCTCATCGCTGCCGATGACCTTGGCGTCATAGGTCTCACCGTTGTAAAGCGTTACCTTCACGCTGCTCGCACCGGAGATGACGTGGTGGTTCGTCAGGATGTAGCCGTCCTGCGTGATGAAGAAGCCCGTGCCGCTCGCCGCGGTCTCCACGGTCTGGCCGAAGTAGTTGGTCGTGGCGGAAACGTTGATGGACACCACGCTGTTGACGTTCGAGGCGTAGACCTCCGACATCGACATCTGCGTCTTGCCGTCGACCTTGACGGTCTGCACCTGCGCGACCTCGCGGTCGCTGACCTGAACGCTCGTCTTGTTGACCTTGGTCGTCGCGCCGCTCACGCCTGCGCCGATGAAGCCGCCGACGAGCGCGCACACCAGCGCCAGCGCCACGATCTTGCCGGAAAGACCGCTGCCGCCCTTTTTCTTCGGGCTGCCGCCGGGATTCTTATCCCACGGGTCCTCGGCGTAGTTCTTCGTGTCGATCGGGGCGTTGGGGTTCTGCTCGTCGCCCTTGCGATAGCTGTAATGATACAGGTTGTTTTCGTCTTCGTACATAATGATGACCTCCTATGGAATGAGCCCCTTGTTTGCGGCCTCTTGACTTTCGATGGTGCTATCATAGGGCATATTTATGTATATTTCTTGAACGCTATTTGACGATTTCTTAAATTCCCGATGACTTTTTTAAGAATCTGTGATAATCGCGCGATTCCCCTTGCGCTTTCCTTTCCGTCATAATAAAATGAAACGCGACTTGAGAAAAAGGAGGCGGCGCACATGCTTCGCATCGACAATCTGAAGCTCCCCGTGGGGGCAAAGGAAGACAAGCTGCGCGCGGCCTGCGCGCACGCGCTGCGCGTGAGCGAGGAAGCGCTTGTTTCCGTTCATCTCCTGCGCCGCTCCATCGACGCGCGCGAGGGCGTGAAGCTCGTCTGCTCTGCCGCGGTCGAGGTCAAAAACGAATCCGGCGTTTTACGGCGCTGCAAGAATAAGAATGTGCAGCCCTACGCGCCGAAGAAATATACGCCGCCCGCGCCTGTTTCAGCGCCGGAGGTCTCCCCTGTCGTTATCGGCGCGGGGCCCGCGGGCCTTTTCTGCGCGCTGCTGCTGGCCCGCTGCGGCGCAAGACCCATTTTATTAGAGCGCGGGCGCGCGGTCGAGCAGCGAAAGCGCGATGTCGAGCACTTCTGGCGCACGGGCGAGCTTGATCTGACCTCGAACGTGCAATTTGGCGAAGGCGGCGCGGGCGCATTTTCCGACGGCAAGCTCAACACCGGCACAAAGGACCTGCGCCACGGCTATATTTTAGAGGAGTTCGTCCGCTTCGGCGCGAGCGAGGATATTTTAGTCGACGCCAAGCCTCATGTTGGCACCGACAAATTATATGTGGTGCTGCAAAACCTCCGCCGCGAGATCATCGACCGCGGCGGCGAAGTTCGGTTTTCCCACAAGGTTGTGGATATCGAGCAGAACAGCGGCAGCGTCACGGCGCTGCGCGTGAGCGCCCCCGAGGGGGAGTACACGCTGCCCACAAAGCACGTCGTGCTCGCGCCCGGCCACAGCGCGCGCGATACGTTCGAAATGCTGCAAAAGCGCGGCGTGCCGATGGAGCCCAAGCCCTTTGCCGTCGGCGTGCGCATCGAGCACCGCCAGCGCGACATGGACTTAGCGCAATATAAGGAGGAGGCGGGCCGCTACGGCCTCCCACCCACGTCGTACAAGCTCTCCTGTCACACGGAAAAGGGGCGCGGCGTGTTCTCGTTCTGCGTCTGTCCCGGCGGCGAGGTCGTCGCCGCCGCGTCGGAGGAAAAGCGCGTCGTGACAAACGGCATGAGCGAATTTGCGCGCGACGGCGAGAACATCAACGGCGGACTTTTGGTCTCCGTTACGCCGGAGGATTTCCCGTCCGGCGATACCCTCGCGGGCGTCCAGTTCCAGCGTGAGCTGGAGGACGCGGCCTATCGCCTTGGCGGCGGGAATTACGCCGCCCCCGCCCAGCGGGTCGAAGATTTTCTCAAGCATCGCCCGTCAACGGGAGCGGGAAAGGTCGTGCCGACCTATCTTCCCTCCGTCCGCTGGTGCGACCTGCACGGCTGTCTCCCGCCCTTTGTGTGCGAGGCGCTCGAGGAGGGCCTTCCGATGCTGGGGCGGAAATTAAGGGGCTTCGATGCGCCCGACGCCGTTTTGACGGCGGTGGAGACGCGCTCTTCGTCGCCTGTGCGCATCGTGCGCGACAACTTGAATTTTCAATCCGCCCTGCGCGGTCTATATCCCTGCGGCGAGGGCGCGGGCTACGCCGGCGGCATCATGAGTGCCGCGGCCGACGGCCTGCGCGTCGCAGAAATGATTTTGGAGGAATTGAACCATGAATGAAAAAATCGGCGTCATCATCGACTTCCTGACTCCGGCATACGAAAAGACGCTGCGCGACACCGCCGCGCGCTGCGGCTACGACATCGTCTTCTTCCCCTCGTCCAAGGCGGCGGAGGGCAATGTGGACGACTGCACGATCCTCTACGGCCATCCGTCCCAGCGCGTCATCGCGGGCGCACGCAATCTCAAGTGGTACGCGAGCTGCTGGGCGGGCGTGGACCGCTTCTGCCGCGACGACCTGTATCAGAATCCCGACTGCCTGCTGACGAACGCCTCGGGCGCTTACGGCACGACGATCGCCGAGCATTCTGTCATGGTCTCGCTGATGCTGCTGCGCCGCCAGATGGAATACACCGAGATCATCCGCGAGGGCGGCTGGCGCGTGCTCCCGGGCGGCATCCACTCGCTCCACGGCGCGCGCGTCACGTGCCTCGGCACGGGCGACATCGGCACGGAATTTGCCCGCCGCGTGCGCGCGTTCCATCCCGCGAGCCTGACCGGCGTCAGCCGCAGCGGCCGCGCGAACGCGGACTTTGACGCCGTTCATCCCGTCATGGAGCTCGATCAGCTCCTGCCCGAGACCGATCTTCTCTTCATGTCCCTCCCCTCGGTGAGCGACACGGTGAACATCCTGAACGCAGACCGCATGGCGCTGCTCCCGAAGGGCGCTTATGTCGTCAACGTCGGCCGCGGCACGGCCATCGATCAGGACGCGCTGATCAAAGCGCTGGATTCCGACCACCTCGCCGGTGCAGCGCTCGATGTCGTCGTGCCCGAACCGCTGCCTGCGGATCATCCGCTGCGCAAGGCCAAGAACCTCCTGCTCACGCCGCACGTCGCGGGCAACATGACGCTCGGCTACACCTGCGAGCGCAACGTGCAGCTCTTCTGCGAGAACCTTGAGAATTACGCCGCGGGCCGCCCGATGCATCACCTCGTCGACCGCAGAAAGGGCTATTGAATCGCGTCGCGTTCCGCCGCTTTGCGGTGGGCGCAGCACATAAAAAGGCAGCAATATGAAAAATTCCCGCATCAAAAACGGTATCATGCGCATTGTGCAGGGTATCATCATCGGCGCGGGCGCGATTTTGCCGGGCATCTCCGGCGGCGTGCTCGCAGTCGTATTCGGCATCTACCGCCCCGCGATGGAGCTGCTCACGCACCCCAGGCGCGCGCTTCAACGCTACTGGCGGATGCTGCTCGCCGTCGGCATCGGCTGGGCGATCGGCTTTTTGGGCGGCGGCAGCGTGATCCTTGCGCTGTTTCACCAGTCGGAAACCGTCGCCACGTGCCTCTTCATCGGGCTCATCCTCGGCACGCTGCCCGACCTCTGGCACGAGGCGGGTACGCAGGGGCGCGGCAACGGTTCGTACATCTCGCTGATCGTCAGCTTCCTCGCCCTGTTCGGCGCGCTGATGGCCGTCAAGTTCAGTTCATTTGCCGAGATGCCCGCAAACTTCTGGGGCTTTCTCTTCTGCGGCGTGCTGTGGGGCTTCAGCTTCATCATCCCAGGGATGACGTCGTCGTCCATCCTGATGGCGGTCGGCCTTCTCACGCCGCTGATCGACGGCATTGCGCAGCTTGATTTCACCGTGCTCGTCCCATGGGGGCTTGGCATGGTCGGCGTGATGGCGCTCTTTGCCCGTATCGTGAGCAGGCTCTTTGATACGCACTACTCCATCGCCTGTCACGCTGTCATCGGCATCGTGCTTGCCTCCACGCTCATCATCATTCCGACGGACTTTGCCTCGACAGCGGAGATGGTCTGGAGCGTCGCGTGCGCCATCCTCGGCGCGGTGCTCGCGTATTTTGGCAGCAAGCTCCAGCCGCAGGAAGACGCGGAGATTGAGGCGAAATAAAAGCAGATACAAAAAGCTGACGGTCAAAAGATCGTCAGCTTTTTACGGTATCATCATTTGTGAGCGCTTCGCTTTTGCGCTTGCGCTTGTAGTGGTACATCATCCGGTCGGCGCGTTTGATCGCATCCTCTACGCTGCCGAGCACCGGATTGAAGCACGCATAGCCGACCGACACGTGCGGCAGGTGCTCGTTTTTCACTCGCTGTGCCGTCAGCTCGCGCAGGAATTCCGAAAGATACTTTTCCGCCGCCGTGTCGGAGATTTGTGCGATGACGCAGAATTCGTCGCCGCCGATGCGGTAGCAGTAGCCGACCTTGGAGAACACGGCGTAGATCGTGCTGTCGACCTCGGCAAGCACCGCGTCGCCCACGCCATGGCCAAAGGTGTCGTTGACGGACTTGAACTCGTCCACGTCGAAATAGTAGATGACTGCGTGCCCGCGCAACGAGGCGAGACGGCTCTCATAGCTGCGGCGGTTCAGAAGACGAGTCAGCGTGTCGATTTTCTGCGTGAGCTCGGAATACAGGATGTAAACCATCAGAACATCGACCGCTGAGCACGCCCACATGATGTGCACTCCGGCACCGTACTGGAGGAACAGCCCACAGAAGAAAAAGACCGGCAGGATGATAACGAGCGCCCGATACAGGCCATAATGGTGCGAACTCTCGCTCAGCAGCTGACCAATGAACAGCAGAACGCCGCTGGCATAGGCCAGCACGTAGACCCAGTAAAACGTTTCGTGATGATAAACGTTTTGTGCGTCGACCGAGAAGATGAAGCCGAAGAAAGCCGACAGCACCTCGAGCCCCGCGTGGACGCCGATGAGGGTATAAATGAGCTTTTTATGCTTGAGCGGCGTCATCAGGTCGCTGCAGAGCACCGTGATGATCGGTGCTGTGGACAGCTCGATGGTCTTGACAAGGATGTGCAGCGTCCGCAGCGACGGATCAGCTCCGTTCATCCAAACGCCGAACCATTCCGATACCATGCATGCGATCACCAGTACGGAGATCGTGTAAACCGTCTGCTTTTTGTCATGCTCCATCAGATCATTGCCGCTCACGAGCATGTCCATGATAATCATAATAAAGACCGAAAGGAAGATGGTAGCCGAGTAGAAATCAAACATGGCGCGAACCTTCCTTTCTGATAGTTATATTCTTACTATATCACAGTTGAGAAAAACCGCAACTAAAAAACGTCGAATCCTGTTGTTTTTCCAAAATTCACACAGAATCTGCCAACAATTCGCTGTACTGCGCAAGGCTCTGCGTGGCGAGTTGCTGCATCGTCGACCAGTCCGCCGCGCCCGCACTTCCCTGCACCGCCACGGTGCGAAACCCCGCGCCCTTCGCGTTTTGGATCGCCGCAAGCGAGCCGGAAAAGACGATCGTATCGTCTTTTTGCGAGTGCAGGCGCTTCATCGCGCGCTCGAACATCGTGCCGCTGTCCGCCTTGCAGAGCGCGACGGATTCTGTCAGCACGAAGCGGAAATACGAGTGAAGCCCCGCCTTTTCGAGCGCTTTTTGCGCGTCCTCCGCGCTGAGCGCCGTCACCGCGCCGAGCCACACGCCCTCCATCTTAAAAAGTGAAAGCGCCTTGTCGAGTCCCTCGCGCGCCGCGCCGTCGGGGGTGAAGAGGGTATCGCCCAGTGTAAAGATTGCGCTTTGCAGCCGCATATTCGGTTCCTCCTGCGTTTGAATGATGATTGCCTCTTATTATAATGCGCCCCGCCGTCATTTGCAATCGCGACGAAGAAGAATATCCTATGCAGCACGGTTCTGTATAAATTTGCGAATGCATTCACAAAAGGAGCTGAAAGACGGGGAATTGACGCACTGCTTTGTGAAAAATGATGAACAAAAATACAGATTCGACGCTGAAATTTGGCACGATTAGGTATGAATATTCTCTTGACTATGTATTTTTATTGAGTTACACTAAACTCATCAACTTTCCGCCGCTGTGTGTGGCGGCATAAGACCACTCTGGAGGACGAAAACCATGAAACATTATCCAAACTCTGTCGGCAAAGCGCTCGCGCTGCTGATGGCCCTGGTAATGACGCTCTCGCTCGCGGTCACGTCCGCGTTTGCCGTCAGCTACCAGGACATGAACCCCAAGGACGATGCGCTGCTGGGAACGAAATTCCCGGTCGACGCGACCATCACCCTTGTCACCGATGAAAACGGCAAGGACGTGTCCCTCTCCATCCCCGTGTCCGGCAAGACGAAGGATGCGCTCGCCGCGGCCGTCAGCGCCGGTACCGTTTCGCTCTCGCTCGAGCGCGACGATTCCCGCCCCTACGTCAACGAGGAGCTGTTCCCCTATGCTTACGCGGGCGGCTCTCTGAATGACTGGATGACCGAGGGCAAGGACGAGCATCAGTTCACGGACATCAAGCTGACGGCGAACGAGAAAAACGGCAAGACCGTCCTCGACGTGAGCTTCCATGTGAACAACTACTTCTACTCCACCAACCGCAGAACCGGCGAGACGACACCCGATTACAGCGTGCCCCATGTGAACGGCGGCTACTACATCGACCTGTGCGGCTACTTTGACCTGACGGCCAAAAATAGCGGCAAGGCGATCGGCTCCGCACCTGTCAAGGTTGCGCCGTATGAAAACTTCAACACCATGTGGGAGATCTACAAGGAGCTCGATACGATCGTGGCAAACGGCACGAAAAACGGTCTCTACGTGGAAGAATTCTCCATGGGCCAGTCCACCGCGGGCCGTGATATGCCCTATCTCATCGTGGCCGACTCCAAGGCGAGCGTGAGCAAGTGGCTCGCCCTGACCGAGCAGGCCGAGACCGATCCCGATGCCGTGCTCGCCCAGATCAAGTCCGGCAAGCTCGACGAGATCCGCGTTCCTGTGATGTATTCCAACATCCACTCCAACGAGGTCGCCGCCACCGACGGCGTACTCGACTTCGCCAAGATGATCACGAGCGAGAAGACCATCGACTACAAGACGCTCACCGGCTTCACCGCCGCGGGCGAAAAAGAGCTCAAGGCCGAGATGGGCCCTGTCGGCGCGGAGGGCAGCGTCGCCATCCCCGACCTCGTTAAGGACAAGGCCAGCTATTTGGGCTATCTGACGGCCGGCAACAACGGCAAGTCCGGCAAGGTCGACCTTGAGAAGTACTACACCGTCGAGGACAACAGCATCAGCGTCAAGGACGAGCTTTTGTCCGACGTGTTCTTCATCCTCGTCCCCGAGGAGAACGTCGATGGACGTACCTATCTGACGAGACATTCCACCAATGGCTATGACCTCAACCGCGACAACTCCTTCCAGACCACGAGCGAGACGGCCAACATGCAGCAGCTCATCGGCACGTTTAACCCCATGTCGCTTGCCGAGTTCCACGGCCGTGTGCAGGCCTTCCAGTGCGAGCCCTGCGATCCCCCGCACGAGCCGAACTTTGAGTATGACCTGCTCGCCAACCACCTCATCACCGGCGGCGAGGCGCTCGGCATCGCGGCGGTCGCCAACAACGATGGCTACAACAGCTATGTGATCCCTCAGCGCGATTACCTGAGCTACACCGGCAACGGCACCGAGACCTACTGGGAAGACCCGTGGGACGATATGTCCACGAGCTACACTCCTCAGTTTGCCATGCTGCAGGGCACCGTTGCCTATACCGTTGAGCTGCCCGCCTACAACGACGATACCGCGCAGGCTGCGCAGTACGGTATCCTCGGCAACGCCGCCTATGTTGCCGCGGAGAAGCTTTCCTATCTCGAATCCCAGGTCACCATCTTCCAGCGCGGCGTGCACAACCTGAACTCCGACGCTTACAGCATGGTCGGCCAGTGGTTGTGCGACCAGAACGACGTCGAGGGCGCGGAGATGGACGTCTTCCGTCCCGAGTACAACGGCACGGGCCAGAACGGCAACTTCTATCCCGAGTGCTACATCATTCCGCTCGACGGCAAGAACCAGACCAACCTCCAGGCCGCTTCTGACATGATGGAGTGGCTCACGAGAAACGATGTCAAGGTCAACGTGACCGAAAAGGAATTCACCTATGACGGCGTTACCTACCCCGCCGGTACGATGATCGTCTCGATGTATCAGGCCAAGCGTTCTGTCGCCAACGGCGCGCTGTATGACGGCACGCTCATCAACGGCTGGACGATCCTCTACTCCGAGGGCATCACCTCCTTCAATGAAACGCGCGGCTTCGACATGGTCACCGTGGCCGAGCCCGCCGCCTACAAGAGCATCTCCGCCGTCTGCGGCGACGCGATGGACCACGACGACGCGCTCGCTTACACCAAGGCGCTGACCTCCTACTTCACAGGTGACAAGAACAAAGACGTCATCCTCTCCAATGCCTCCGAAGACTCCACCGCCGCCGTCAACGAACTTCTCAAGGCCGGCAAGACCGTCGGCATGGTCACGAGCGGCGACCACATGGGCGATTTCATCTGCTCCTACGCCGACTATCAGACCGTCGCGGGCAAGTATCTGCTCTCCGCCGCGGGCGTCGACAAGACGAGCGTGAAGGCGAAGATCATCACCAAGTCCCCGACCGTCTACGTTCCCGGCACGCCTGCTGAAAGCGAGAAGGGATTTGTCTACACGCCGCAGATCAGCCAGAGCGCTGGCTGGAACTATGATACCGCCGCGATGAACCTCATGGGCTTCACCACAACCTCCGACGTGACCAAGGCGGACGCCGCCGCAGGTGCGGCGAAGCTCGACGCCGCCGCAAAGACCGCCGTGAAAAACGGCCTGCCGTACATCGGTTACAGCTATTCCGCGGCGTCCTCCGCCTCTGACCTCATCGCCAGCGTGGAATACACCGAGCTGGACGGCGCGATGGACTGCCTGACCCCCGTTGTCTATCCCAACAAGACCCTTGTGAACGCGAGCTACATTGCTGACGGCGACGATATCCTCTACGCCTACGGCCTCGGCTTCTTCTCCAAGGTCCCGTCCGGTGCGACGGTCCTCGTCAAAAGCGACAAGACCAAGACGCCCACCGAGGGCTTCATCCCCACGAACACTGCCGAGCGCGCAGCCGGCTTCAAGGCGTACATGAACGGCGGCGTGCAGGGCTTTGCCTATCAGGAAAACGGCATGAACGTTGTCCTCTTTGCAAACTCCCTCACCCACAAGGTCCACCAGAGAGATGAGTATGCCTATATCAGCAACTTCCTCTTCTCCTCCGTCCTGAGCGACAAGAACTATGACGGCTCTGCGTCGCTTCCCTTTACCGACGTCGCCGACGACGCCTATTACGCCGACTCCGTCGCCTGGGCCGTTGCCAACAACGTCACCTCCGGCGTGAGCGCCACGAGCTTTGCTCCCAACGCGAGCTGCACGCGCGGCCAGATGGTCACCTTCCTGTGGAGAGCCAACGGCAGCCCCGA
>ENA-OZAL01000271-OZAL01000271.1-human-gut-metagenome-genome-assembly--contig:-NODE-271-length-10665-cov-6.710462_pt1 | contig 10665 bp, 11 predicted proteins | sample MGYA00244206_ERZ653496 | MGnify/ENA primary metagenome ERZ653496 (study PRJEB26926, sample SAMN06165085) | human gut metagenome | biome: ENVO:00009003; feature: ENVO:2100002; material: ENVO:00002003...
ACGAGATTGCCTCTTGTCTCGTGGGCTCGGAGATGTGTATAAGAGACAGGTTGTTGAGCTTGGCGGAGCAAGAATCCTGATGATGCACGGCCATACGCACGGAGTCAGCCCGTATTCGTATGACAAAGCTGCATGCAGGGCGGAGGAACTGCATTGCTCCGTGCTGCTGTTCGGACACACGCATATTTCAATCGTGAACAATGACGGGAGAGTGCTTGCGGTGAATCCGGGCAGCCCGTCCTGTCCGCGCGGAGGCAGAAGTCCCTCGTTTGCTCTGCTCGAAATTGAGAACGGCGATGTGCGGGCGGAAATTATAACAATGTAAAATTTTACGCCGAATTTATTTCGAGAAAACGAAAAAGGAAAAACATACCAAAATACTCGGAATTCAAAGAGGCGCGGTATTTTAAACTACAAACAGGACAAAAAATAAATATATTATTGAACCCCGCAGAACGGCAAATGCTGATTTGCGGTTTTTTTGTCTGAATTTCGGGCATTTGAAGCCCGTTTTTTGCCGCAGCAAGCAAATTTTCGGGAAAAACACGCACGCGAACAAGCTCGAATTATAAAAAGTATAATATCGATATTTCTTTCGCCTGCTTGCAAAAAGCATGGTTGCGTGTTATAATCACAATTGGCATAGGCGAATGCAAAAAATGAAAGTATTTGCCGTTCGTGCCGATTTATATCGAAGTCATACAATGAATGAGTATAGATTCGAAAGGAGCAATCACAGTCAATGTATAAGATTACGCTGAGAAAAGAACTCAATCCGACCGTCACCATGATGGAAATCGAAGCTCCCCTCGTGGCGAAAAAGGCAGAACCCGGTCAGTTCATCATTCTGCGCGTCAACGAAGACGGCGAGAGAATCCCCCTGACCATTGCGGGTTATGACAGAGAAAAGGGCACAGTAAGAATCATTTTCCAGATTGTCGGTGCAACAACAACTCTGCTTAATGCAAAAAAAGAAGGCGAATACATTCAGGATTTCGTCGGTCCCCTTGGCGTTGCAACCCATATCGAAGGGCTGAAGCGCGTTTGCATCGTCGGCGGTGGCGTGGGCTGCGCAATCGCTCTGCCCATTGCACAGAAGCTGCATGAAATGGGCTGCGAGGTAACAAGCGTTATCGGTTTCCGCAGCAAGGATCTGCTGATTCTTGAAGATGAGTTCAAAGCTGCTTCCGACAGGCTCTTTGTTATGACAGATGACGGTTCTTACGGCAGGCACGGCAATGTTTGCGTACCTCTCAACGAAATGTTCGCAAACGGCGAAAAATTTGATGAAGTTATCACCATCGGTCCGTTGATCATGATGAAATTCGTTGTTGCAGCCGTCAAGCCCACGGGCATTCCCTGCACGGTTTCAATGAACCCGATAATGATCGACGGCACAGGCATGTGCGGCGGTTGCCGCCTCACCCTGCATAGGGACGGCGAGCGCATTACAAAGTTCGCATGTGTTGACGGCCCCGACTTCAACGGCTATGAAGTTGATTTTGACGAAGCAATGAGCAGAGGTGCGATGTATCGCGATTTCGAACGCCATGCGCTCGAAGAAACCTGCAATCTTCTCAACAAGGAGGTAAAATAATATGCCTAACATGAGCCCCAAAAAGAACGAAATGCCCACCCAGGCACCCGAAGTACGCGCGCACAACTTCAACGAGGTTGCAACAGGCTATTCCGAAGAGACCGCGCTTGACGAGGCGCTCCGCTGTCTCAACTGCCCGAAGATGCCCTGCGTCAGCGGCTGCCCGGTCAATATCCATATCCCCGAGTTTATCGCAAAGATTCGCGAGAACGATTTCGAGGGCGCATATCAGGTCATTCAGCAGACCTCCTCTTTGCCCGCAGTCTGCGGCAGGGTATGTCCTCAGGAACTCCAGTGCGAAAGCAAGTGCGTTCGCGGCATCAAAGGCGAACCCGTCGGCATCGGCAGACTTGAACGCTTTGTTGCAGATTGGCACAATGCACATTCCACCGAAGCTCCCAAAGCTGCGCCTTCCAACGGCCACCGCGTTGCAGTTGTAGGTTCCGGCCCCTCCGGCCTTACCTGCGCGGGCGACCTTGCCAAGAAGGGCTATAAAGTCACCGTTTACGAAGCTTTGCACACCGCAGGCGGTGTTCTTGTTTACGGTATTCCCGAATTCCGTCTGCCCAAGGCAATTGTTCAGAAGGAAGTTGACAACCTGACCGCTATGGGCGTTGATATGGAAACCAACACCGTTATCGGCAAGACTCTCACCATTGACGAGCTGTTCGAACAGGGCTTTGAAGCTGTTTTCGTCGGTTCCGGTGCAGGCCTTCCCAACTTCATGAACATCCCCGGTGAGGCATACAAAGGCGTTTACTCCGCAAACGAATTCCTGACCCGCAGCAACCTCATGAAGGCATACAAGGCTGATCCCGTGACCCCCATCATGAAGGGCGGAAACGTTGCGGTCGTCGGCGGCGGCAACGTTGCAATGGATGCTGCAAGGACTGCGCTGCGCCTCGGTGCGGACAAGGTCTATATCGTTTATCGCCGCTCCCTTGAGGAACTTCCCGCTCGCCGTGAGGAAGTTGAACACGCAATGGAAGAGGGCATTGAATTCAAACTGCTCAACAATCCCGTTGAGATTCTCGGTTACAACAACCCCGATGACAAGCGCGATCCCAAGAACGGTTTCGTCACCGGCATGAAGTGCATCCGCATGGAACTCGGCGAACCCGATGAAAAGGGCCGCCGCCGTCCCGTTCCCGTGCCCGGCAGCGAGTTTGTGCTTGATGTCAACACCGTTATCATCGCAATCGGCACCAGCCCCAACCCTCTCATCAAGTCCACCACCAAGGGTCTTGAGGTAAACAAAAAGGGCGGAATTGTTGTTGAAGAAGGAACAGGTCTCACAAGCCGCGAAGGCGTTTACGCCGGCGGTGATGCCGTTACCGGTGCCGCAACCGTTATTTCCGCAATGGGTGCGGGCAAGGCGGCTGCAAAGGCGATCGACGAGTATCTCAGCAATAAATAATCGATTTAAAGCTGCAGTTTCGGCATAAAAACCGAAATTCGGCAATGAAAAAGATACTTGGCACAGTATCAATTTGATACGGTATCAAATACGCTCCGCTGCCCGAAACACGGCGGCGGAGCGCGGAAAAACAAAACCGAACAAAAACAATTTGCAGATTAAATCTCTGCCGACCGAAAAGCTTTGCGCGCGCATCATGCGTGCGGCATCGGTTCGGCTCGGGAGACCTGCAGGGACTTTCCGGGCTTTTGTTTTTCAAAGGGATTTAAAAACAAATTTGTTTCAAAACAAAATCGACAGTTTCCGAAATTACGAGGAAACAGCGATTTCAAAATATCTATTTTAATAAGGAGACGGAAAATGAACAAAGAGTTCGATTACAACGTGCTCGATGAAATTCTGAAAGAACACAATTACGATGAATCCCACACCGTTACCATTCTTCAGGAAGTTCAGGCACACTACAGCTACCTGCCCAAGGAAGCTTTCCCTTATCTTGCGGAAAAGCTCGGCGTACCCGAGGCAAAGATTTACGGCGTTGCAACATTCTATGAGAATTTCTCCCTTGAACCCAAGGGCACGAATATCATTCGCTGCTGCGACGGCACGGCCTGCCACGTTCGCCATTCCACCGAAGTTCTTGACTATCTGCGCAAGGAACTCGGCCTTTCCGCAACGAAGAGAACAACGGATGACCTTAAATTCACCGTTGAAACAGTTTCATGTCTCGGCGCATGCGGTCTTGCACCGGTCATCACCGTAAACGGCAAAGTCTATTCCCAGATGACAAAGGAAAAGGCAGCCGAAGTCCTTAAGGAACTCAGGGAGGAGAATTAACATGCTTAAAAACAGGCAGGATCTTATCGCGCTTCGCGAGGGCTGCATGGCTGCGGCTCAGCTCCAGAAAAGAAGGATTCTTGTTTGCGCCGGCACGGGCTGCGTATCCAGCGGCTCACTGAAGATCTTTGACAGGCTCAAAGAACTCATCGAAGCAAACGGCATCAGCTGCCCCGTCGAACTCAAGGTTGAACCCCATGAACCCGGCATCCATGGCGGCGAGTGCGCATGTCACGCTCAGGCAGAAAATGCCGATAACAGCATCGCAATGAAAAAGAGCGGCTGCCACGGCTTCTGCGAAATGGGTCCCCTTGTTCGCATCGAACCCGAGGGATACCTCTACACCAAGGTTAAGCTTTCCGATTGCGAAGAAATCGTTGAAAAAACGATTCTCAACAACGAGCCCATCGACAGGCTTGCATATAAGCGCAACGGCGAAATCTACAGGAAACAGGAAGAAATTCCCTTCTACAAAAACCAGACCCGCATCGTTCTTGAACACTGCGGCCACATTGATGCACTTTCCGTCAAGGAATATCTCAGCATCGGCGGTTACACCGCTTTTGAAAAGGCTCTGTTCGACATGACTCCCGATGATATCGTTAACGAAATCTCCGAGTCCAAGCTCCGCGGCAGAGGCGGCGGCGGCTTCCCCACCGGCAAAAAGTGGGCACAGGTCAAAGCACAAAAAGCCGAACAGAAATACGTTGTCTGCAACGGCGACGAGGGCGACCCCGGCGCATTCATGGACAGGAGCATCATGGAAGGCGACCCGCACCGTATGCTCGAAGGTATGATGATCGCAGCAGTTGCCTGCGGCGCAACCGAAGGTTATATCTATGTCCGTGCCGAATACCCCCTTGCGGTATTCAGACTCCGCACCGCAATCGAACAGGCAAAGGAAATCGGCCTGCTCGGCAAGAACATTCTCGGCAGCGGCTTTGATTTCGATCTCCATATCAACCAGGGCGCAGGCGCATTCGTTTGCGGCGAAGGCTCCGCATTGACCGCTTCCATCGAAGGCAAGCGCGGTATGCCCCGCACCAAGCCCCCGCGCACCGTTGAACACGGTCTGTTCGAAATGCCCACCGTTCTCAACAACGTTGAAACCTATGCAAACGTTCCTTCCATCATCTCCAAGGGCGCAAAGTGGTTCTGCACCATCGGTACCGAATCCAGCCCCGGCACGAAGGCGTTCGCAATCACCGGCAATATTGCAAACACCGGTCTTATCGAAGTCCCCATGGGCACCACTCTGCGCGAAGTCGTCTATACTGTCGGCGGCGGTATGCGCGGTGAAGGTCAATTCAAAGCCGTTCAGATCGGCGGTCCTTCCGGCGGCTGTCTGACCGAAAAAGATCTTGACCTGCCCCTTGATTTCGACTCCCTCAAAAAAGTCGGCGCAATGATCGGTTCCGGCGGCCTTGTCGTCATGAACGACAAAACCTGCATGGTCGAAGTTGCACGCTTCTTCATGCACTTCACCCAGAACGAATCCTGCGGCAAGTGCACCCCCTGCCGTGAAGGCACCAAGCGTATGCTTGAGATCCTTGAGCGCATCGTTCACGGCAAGGGCGAAGAAGGCGACATCGAGCTGCTGCTCGAACTTGCGGACACCGTATCTTCCACCGCTCTTTGCGGTCTCGGAAAATCCGCACCCAACCCCGTCGTCAGCACGATTAAAAACTTCCGCGACGAATACGAAGCGCATATTTTCGAAAAACGCTGCCCCACCGGCAACTGCGCAAGGCTGAAGAGAATCGTGATCGATCCCGCAGTCTGCAAAGGCTGCTCCAAGTGCGCAAGGCAGTGCCCCGCAGGCGCGATCAGCGGCGAGCTTAAGAGCCCGTTCCATATTGACCTTACAAAGTGTCTCCGCTGCGGCGCATGTATCACCGCCTGCCCGTTCCACGCAATCAGGGAGGAATAAACAATGGAAAAGAAATTTATGTATGTTGACGACATCGCCGTTGAGCTTAACGGCGAGAAGAACGTCCTTGAAGTTATCCGCAAGGCGGGCATCGACATGCCCACACTTTGCTACCACCCCGAGCTGTCCATCTACGGCGCATGCCGTATGTGCATGTTTGAAAACGAGCGCGGCGGTCTTGATGCTGCATGTTCCGCACAGCCCCGTGCCGGCATGAAGGTTTACACAAACACCGAAAGGCTCCGCAAGTATCGCAAGAATATCATCGAGCTGCTGCTTGCAAACCATTGCCGCGACTGCAACACCTGCGAAAAGAACGGAAACTGCAAACTCCAGCAGCTTGCAAAGCGTTACGATGTTCGCACCGTTCGTTTCCCCAACACCGCAAAGACCTATGTTGACGATTCTTCCGTAAGCATCACCCGCGATGCAAGCAAGTGCATCCTCTGCGGTCAGTGCGTCCGTATGTGCAACGAGATTCAGTCCGTCGGCGCGATCCACTATGCGCACCGCGGTTCTCATATGCTCATCAGCACCGCCTTTGAACGTCCCATTGCCGAAACCGTATGCGTCGGCTGCGGTCAGTGCGCGGCAGTCTGCCCCGTCGGTGCAATCACCATCAAGCAGGATACCGCAAAGGTTTGGAAGGCGATCGCCGATAAGAACCTTGTTGTAACGGCGCAGGTTGCTCCCGCCGTCCGCGTTGCGATCGGCAAGGAACTCAACATGCCCGAGGGAACCGATGTCATGGGCAAACTCGTTGCCGCAATGCATCGCATGGGTATAGACAAGGTATACGACACATCCGTCAGTGCCGACCTCACCATCCTTGAAGAAACCGCAGAATTTGTTGAACATCTCGGCAAAAATACCGGAATGCCCCTGTTCACTTCCTGTTGCCCCGGCTGGATTCAGTTTGCAGAGAAGAAGCATCCCGAAATCATGCCCTATATCTCCACCTGCAAATCCCCGATGCAGATGCTTTCCGCGCTCATCGTCGAGCAGCAGAAGGATTGCGAAAAGAAACATTTCAACATCGCCGTAATGCCTTGCACCGGCAAAAAATTCGAGGCTGCACGCAGCGAATTCACCCATGACGGCAAGCCCGATGTTGATGCTGTTATCACAACTCAGGAGCTCATCCACATGATCAGGACTGCCGGCATCGAATTCGATACCGTTGTTCCCGAAGCTATCGATGCACCTTTCGGCATTTTCTCCGGTGCAGGCGTCATTTTCGGCGCAACCGGCGGCGTTACCGAGGCTGTTCTCCGCAGGGTTTCCGATGACAAGTCCATCAATGCAATCCGCAGCATCGGCAATTGCGGCGTTCGCGGTACCGAAGGCGTGAAGGAATTCACCGTTCCCTTCAACGGCGGCGAACTGCGCATTGCGGTCGTAAGCGGTCTCGGTAATGCCGAGAAGCTTATCAAGCAGCTTCTTGCAAAAGAAGTCAGCTTTGACTTTGTTGAAGTTATGGCGTGCCCGGGCGGCTGCGTAAACGGCGGCGGTCAGCCCGTAACCATTGAAAACGCAAAGAAGGTCAGGGCGGACGGTCTGTATTCTGCTGATATGACCAACACGCTTAAGACTTCCGACACCAACCCCCTCATGGATAAGCTCTATGCCGATTATGTCAAGGGCAGGAACCATGAGATGCTCCACGTTCACTATAAACATAACTGAGTCATTGTGCACGGTTTGCGCATGAATCGGTAACATAGAAAGTGAATTTCACAGAAATTAACTTTCACAGAAATTGACTTTTCATAGAAACAGACTTTCACTCCGTCCGAATTTGATTTCGGACGGAGTGAATTTATTGCCCGGAGTGAGCTTTTTATGAGAAACGGGCTGCTTAAAGTTCTTATTCTGCTCGATGATACCGGAATTCGTGAGTTAGAAGTGCCGAAACGAATTTTCAGGGTAATGTAAAATAATAAACAGAGCAGAAAGGACAGTTCGCTGTTCTTTTTTGCATTTTTGATGAAGACGGGGGTTGAAAAAACAACTTGAATGGTATAATATAAAGAACAGAAAATACTCGGACGGAGGTAATTCCGAAATGAAATTAACCAAAGAAAACTTCATGCTTTTTAACGATAATTGGGCCCTCGTCACAGCGGGCAGCCTGACGCATTACAACACGATGACGATAAGCTGGGGCAGTCTCGGCTGCATATGGAACGGTGAGGATTCGGCGCGCCCGATAGTTTCCGTTTATGTCAAACCCTGCCGCTATACGCATGATTTCATTGAAAAAAACGAAATTTTTACGGTCACATTCTTTGATAAGAAATATAAGCCCGATCTCGGCATTCTCGGCAGAGAGTCAGGCCGCGACGGCGATAAAGTTGCAAAAACGTCACTCACTCCGATTGCGGTTGGCGGCAGTGTCGGCTTCAGGGAAGCGGAAACAACAATAGTTTGCAGAAAAATATATAAACAGGATTTTGATACCGCAAACATGCCTAAGTCGGTGATTGAGGCTTATTATCAGACCGAAGCACCGCACACGATGTATATGGGTGAGGTGCTTGAAATAATCGAAAAGAAATAAGAAACATACGGATAAGGACAGAGCTGCTCTGCAATAATATCTGCGCCGACAACTGCGGCGATAGTAATCATGAAAGAAAAAATTGCTGATAAGGATTGGAATTTTACACCGCTTGCACATGAATACTTTCATTGCGGCGGAAAAACGGGAGTGCTGCTTCTGCATGGCTTCACAGGCACTCCCGCAAACATGCATTCAATTTGGAGATGTCTTGAAGCCGATGAACAGGAATGCCGCTTGAACACAGCGGTCGAAAACGAAAACGGATACACAATTTACGCTCCGTTGCTGTCGGGTCATGGGACAAATCTGCGGAACATGCGGAAATCATGCGCACGGGATTGGATAGATGATGCGTTAAAGGCTTATGACCGATTGACTGCGGCGGGATGCGAAAAAATCTATGTTGCCGGGTTAAGCATGGGTGGACTGATTGCTGCAATTGTTGCCTCCGAAAGACGAGTTGACGGCGTGATTATGATCTGCGCACCGGCGAAGATGAAGCTTTATCTGCATATTTGCAGATTTATTTCGCTTGCGGTGCCTTATATTATAACGGGTGAACCTCACTGGCAGGAGGATGAGGAAGCGCAAACTTATATGGGCATGGCCACAGCAAGAATTTCCGATTTGAATAAAATACGCCGCCGCGCAAACAAGGCAGTTTCAAAAATAACCGCACCGCTGCTCGTAATTCAGTCGCGAGAGGATAACAAGGTTGCGCACGGCAGCGCGGAACGGATTCTTCGGAGTGCAGAATCAGCCAAAATTGCGGAAGCTGTGTTTTTTTCGGGTGCGAAGCACGGAATAACATACAGCAACAAGAGGGGTGAGGCGGCCGAATGTGTAAAAAACTTCATTGCAGTGCAAGAGTCAGCGGAATAAAAATGCACCTTTTGAGAGCTGCCGACTGTGCCGAATTTGCAAAAAAAGCGGAATTTGCGAATATACTTTTTAGTATAATGAACGAAAAGAGGGCAAAAAGGGGTTATAAATGTCGAAAGGGAATTGCAGCATTCCGGGAGGAGTATGAACAACACGGAAAGCATGGTGGCGTAAAAAGGGGCGGAAAGAAAAATGGAAAAAGGTGTTGACAAAAGCTTGCGGGGGAGGTATAATAGCAAAGCTGTCGGACGAGAGAGACAAGCGAGCGAAACCGAGGTGAGAGCCGAGGGGTGCGAACGGAAGTGAGCAGCGCGAGCGAGTCAAGAGGAAGGCAGCCCGGTGAGAGGACGGAAGTTCGGGAACCGGATGTTCCTTGAAAACCGTATAGTGAACCAAGAAGAGATGCTCGAGAGAGCAGATCAAGCGCAAACAAACAAAAGTAATTTTGAGACGACCGGCGGTCTGTCGGATGACGAAGTCGCGAGACAGACGCAAAAGAAAGAAGAGCAAAAGCGCGAGCTTTTAAAGGATTTTAACTCAAGAGTTTGATCCTGGCTCAGGACGAACGCTGGCGGCGTGCTTAATACATGCAAGTCGAACGGAGTTAAGGGTTTCGGCCTTTAACTTAGTGGCGAACGGGTGAGTAACGCGTGAATAACCTGACTCAAAGAGGGGGATAACAACGGGAAACTGTTGCTAATACCGCATGAGACCACAACACCGCATGATGAGGGGGTCAAAGATTTATCGCTTTGAGAGGGGTTCGCGTCCCATTAGGTAGTTGGAGGGGTAACGGCCCACCAAGCCAACGATGGGTAGCCGAGCTGAGAGGCTGATCGGCCACACTGGAACTGAGACACGGTCCAGACTCCTACGGGAGGCAGCAGTGGGGAATATTGGGCAATGGGCGCAAGCCTGACCCAGCAACGCCGCGTGAGGGAAGAAGGTTTTCGGATTGTAAACCTCTGTCCTATGTGACGAAGGAAGTGACGGTAGCATAGGAGGAAGCCCCGGCTAACTACGTGCCAGCAGCCGCGGTAATACGTAGGGGGCGAGCGTTGTCCGGAATTACTGGGCGTAAAGGGTGCGTAGGCGGTTTGGTAAGTTGGATGTGAAATACCCGGGCTTAACTTGGGGGCTGCATCCAATACTGTCGGACTTGAGTGCAGGAGAGGAAAGCGGAATTCCTAGTGTAGCGGTGAAATGCGTAGATATTAGGAGGAACACCGGTGGCGAAGGCGGCTTTCTGGACTGTAACTGACGCTGAGGCACGAAAGCGTGGGGAGCAAACAGGATTAGATACCCTGGTAGTCCACGCCGTAAACGATGAATACTAGGTGTAGGGGGTATAGACTCCCTCTGTGCCGCAGCAAACGCAATAAGTATTCCGCCTGGGGAGTACGGCCGCAAGGTTGAAACTCAAAGGAATTGACGGGGGC
>ENA-OZAL01000275-OZAL01000275.1-human-gut-metagenome-genome-assembly--contig:-NODE-275-length-10597-cov-3.365396_pt1 | contig 10597 bp, 7 predicted proteins | sample MGYA00244206_ERZ653496 | MGnify/ENA primary metagenome ERZ653496 (study PRJEB26926, sample SAMN06165085) | human gut metagenome | biome: ENVO:00009003; feature: ENVO:2100002; material: ENVO:00002003...
AATTCATGCACTGCCTGCCCGCGACGCGCGGCGAGGACGTGACTGACGAGGTCGCCGACAGCGACGCCTCCCTCTGCTGGGAGGAGGCAGGCAACCGCCTGACGGCCATGCGCGGCCTTCTTGTCTACTTTACACGCTGCCGCAAGGAGCCGAGCGGTTTTCAGATCGCGGCGGCGAAGGAGGAGCTTGACAAAGTGCTCTGCGACAAGCTCGGCTGCGTCGAGGCCTACTGCGGCGTTTCGAAAGCGGAAAAGAGCTGAGAAAAACCATGGAGAAGAATCAATTCCGGCTTGCAGACGTCATTTTGTCGGTCATCTGCGTGGTGTTTGTCGCCGAGGCGGCGGCGCCGGTCGCGTCGATCGGCAACAGCCAGTATTTCTGGTGGATCTTTATGATATTGGCGTTTCTGCTGCCCTACGGCCTCATCGCCGCCGAGCTCGGCACAGCCTACGCGGGCGACGGCGGGCTCTATGACTGGATCCACGCGGCGTATCCGAACGGCAAGTGGGCGGCGCGCGCCTCGTGGTACTACTGGATCAACTTCCCGCTGTGGATGGCGTCGCTTGCGGTGATGTGTCCCGAGCTCATCACGTTCATCACGGGGCGGAGCCTCGGGACGTTCGGCTCGCTGGTGGTCGAGCTGCTGTTCATCTGGATCGTCACGCTCGTCGCGTGCTATCCCGTGTGCGACAGCATCATTATCCTGAACGTGAGCGCTGTCATCAAGATCGTGCTGGCGCTGCTGGTCGGCGGGCTCGGCGTGTGGTATATCAGCCGTTACGGCTTTGTCAACGACATGTCGGCGTGGACGTTTCTGCCGTCGTTCGACTTAAACAGCCTCTCGTATATCTCCGTCATCATCTTCAATTTCCTCGGCTTTGAGGTCGTGTGCACGTATGCAAACAACATGAGCGACCCGAAAAAGCAGATCCCGCAGTCCATCGTGACCGGCGGCATCGTCATCGCGGCCATCTACCTCTTCTCGGCGTTCGGCATCGGCGCGGCAGTGGATGTGCGTGAGATCAGCGTGGATTCGGGGCTTATCGACGCGGTGTCGCTCATTCTGGGCGGCAGCGGCGGCGTGCTCGTGGGCGTGGTGGCGCTTTTGTTCCTCGTGACGCTGTTCGGCAACATGATCTCGTGGTCGATGGGCGTCAATTCGACGGCGGCGCTCGCGGCGGACCACAACGACATGCCGCGGGTGTTCGCCAAGCGCTGGGCAAAGAACGACATGCCCGTCGGCGCGGCGGTCACGTCGGGCATTGTTGCCTCGTGCGTGTGTGTTTTGGGCGTGCTCATCGAGATGGCGTCGCCGGACTCGTCACTCTTCTGGAGCTTTTTCGCGCTGAATCTCGTGATGCTGCTTTTGAGCTATCTTCCCGTGTTTCCGGCGTTTTTGAAGCTGCGGCGCGAGGATGCGAAGACGCCGCGCCCGTTCCGCGTGCCGGGGTCTGACACGGCGCTCAAATGGATCGCCTACGTGCCGATGGTGCTCATCGTCATTTCGATCATTTTCACTGCGGTCCCGCTCTCGTTTGACGCAGAGACGCTTGCGAGCTTTCTGCCCATTACGATCGGGTCGATCCTCAGCGTGGCGATCGGCGAGGTGCTGATCGCGCTGCGCGGGAAAAACGCGCGCAGCTAAGTATGGTTTCATCATAAGGAGACAAGGTTATGGCAAAACGAATCATCGGCACAACGCCGAAGCAGGACGGGTATCGCATGCCCGCCGAATTTGAGCCCCAGCAGGGCGTGTGGATGCTCTGGCCCGAGCGAAACGACAACTGGCGCGACGGCGGTAAGCCCGCGCAGAAGGCCTTTGCGGATGTTGCCAAGGCCATCGCAAAATTTGAAAAGGTCACGGTCGGCGCATCCGTGCGCCAGTATCAGAACGCGCGCGCCAAGCTCCCCGAAAATATCCGCGTTGTGGAGCTTGAGAGCGACGACGCGTGGGTGCGCGACTGCGGGCCGACGTTCCTTGTGAACGACAAGGGCGGTCTTCGCGCGGTGGACTGGGAGTTCAACGCCTGGGGCGGGCTCGTCGACGGGCTGTATTTCCCCTGGGACAAGGACGACCAGATCGCGCGCAAGATCTGCGAGATCGCGGATGTGGACAGCTACCGCACAGAGGGCTTCGTGCTCGAGGGCGGTTCCATCCACGTCGACGGCGAGGGCACAGTGCTGACGACTGAAATGTGCCTGCTCTCCGAGGGCCGCAACCCCGACAAGTCGAAAGAAGAGATCGAGCAGATGCTTTGCGACTACCTTGGCTGCGAGAAGGTGTTGTGGATCAAGGACGGCATCGACCCTGATGAGACGAACGGGCACATTGACGATGTCGCGTGCTTCATCGCGCCCGGCGAGGTCGCGTGCATCTGGACGGAGGATAAGAACCATCCGTTCTACGAACAGGCGCAGGCGGCGTACAAATTCCTGAGCGAGGCGACGGACGCCAAGGGACGCAAATTAAAGGTTCACAAGCTCTGCCTGACGAAAAAGCCGTGCCTGCTCGAGGGCGCGGATACCATCGACGCCGTGGAGGGTACTATCCCGCGTGAGGACGGCGAGGTCAGCATCGCGTCGTATATGAACTTTTTGATCGTCAACGGCGCGGTCATCTTGCCGCAGTACGGCGACGAAAACGACGCAGTCGCCATCGAACAGGTGCAGAAAATGTTCCCCGACCGCGAGGTCGTGGGCGTGCAGACGAAGGAGGTCGCCTTCGGCGGCGGCAATATCCACTGCATCACCCAGCAGCAGCCCGCGGTGAAGAAGTAAAAAAGAGTGCCGTCCGTGCAATAAATGTACGGGCGGCGTTTTTATGGTGCTTATGCAGTTTGCTCGCGGGCGATGCGGATGAATTCGGAGAGCATGCTCCACGGATACGAGCGGCTCAAGTACCCAAAGCAGATGGGATAGGAAGCCTCTGGGCAGAGCGGGAGAATGTGCAGGTGCGCAAGCTGCTCGGGCGAGAGCGCCGTGTGCAGCAGATTTTCCGGGCAGAAGCATGCGCCGACGCCCTGCTCGCAGAGCGCGAGCAGCGTTTCGACGTTTTCCGACGTCGCTTTGCTGACGGGCGAGACGCCCGAGGAGCGCAAAAGTCCGCGCCCGATGCGCCCGCCGATGTCTTCCGCGGAGCCGAGGACAAAGGGGCAGCCGCGCAGGGCACTTAGGTTTCCCGCGGCGATCTCGCCGCGGTACGTGTCGAGGTCGATGCCGCACTGCGCGAGCAGCCCATCGGACAGGCACAGCACGATGTGCTCCAGATAGTAATCCTCAAGCACCACGCCGGGGAGCGGGCGGGGAAAGCCGGCGATGGCGAGGTCAATGCCGCCGCTGAGCAGCGCCTTCTGGATCGCGTCGTTCGAGCCTTCGAGCAGCGTGATCTCGACATTCGGATACTGACGCTGAAAGGCGGGAATCAGGCGCGGCATGATGGCGCGGCCGCGCGTGTAGGCGATGCCGACGCGCAGCTCGCCCTTCTGATTTTCGGAGATATCGCAGAATTCGCGTTCCATGGCCTGTCGCGTCTGGCCGATGGATTCGGCATAGCGCAGAAACGTGCGGCCCGCATAGGTGAGCTCAAGCGGCGTGCGGCGCACAAGGAGCGTGCAGCCAAGCTCCTTTTCAAGTCCCGCAATGTGGGACGAGAGCGACTGCTGCGTGATGTGCAGCGCTTCGGCGGCACGGGTGAAGTTTTTCTCCCGCGCGAGCACGAGAAAATAGTCGAGGGAATGAAAATTCACGGGAACGCTCCTTTCACAGTTGCTTCTTGTAGAATATATCAATTTTAACAGTTTTACAAGCGCAAAGGCGGCAATTATACTGTGGGCAGTGGGTGCGGACGGCAGGAAAAAGATTCCCTTTTTCCGCCGTGCGTGCTAAGATAGCGATACTGTGTTGAAAAAGGATAGGGAGGACTTGGATGGCTGCGATCGTTTTATTCTGCCTTGCGCTGCTCGTGTGCATCGTGCTGGGGACGAACATCCTCTACGCGCTCCTGGCGGGGCTTGTGATCTTCGCGCTGTACGGCAAAAAGCAGGGCTTTTCGTGGAAAGAACTCGGGAAGATGATCTGCTCGGGCGTGAAGACGTCGGCAAGCGTGCTGCTCGTCTTTCCGCTGATTGGCATTCTGACGGCGTTCTGGCGCGCGTGCGGCACGCTGCCGTTCATCATCTGCTGCGCCGTCGACCTCATCCGGCCGGAGATCTTGCTGCTGATGACGTTTCTCCTAAACTGCGGCGTCTCGATGCTGACAGGCACGGCGTTCGGCACGGCGGCGACGATGGGCACCATCTGCGTGAGCGTCGGCATTTCGATGGGCATGGACCCCGTGCTGCTCGGCGGCGCGATGCTTTCGGGCGTATACTTCGGCGACCGCTGCTCGCCGGTCTCGACGAGCGCGCTGCTCGTGAGCGAGCTGACGGAGACGAACATTTACGACAACATCAAGCGCATGCTCAAGACGGCGCTCGTGCCGGTTCTTCTGAGCTGCGGCGTCTATGCGGCGCTCGGCATGGTGAAAAGCGGCAGCGGCGCGGCGGGCGAGCTGTGGTCGCTCTACGGGCGCGAGATGACGCTTCACTGGGTCATGTGCCTGCCGGCGGTGCTCATTTTGATCCTGTCGGTCCTACGCGTGAACGTGAAAAAGGCGATGTCGGCCAGCATTCTGGCGGCGGTCGTGCTGTGCATTTTCCTGCGACATCTGGACGCGGTGACAATCCTCAAGACCGCAATCTTAGGCTACACGGCGTCGGACGCCGAGGTCGGCGCGATGCTCAACGGCGGCGGCATCATTTCAATGGTGCGCGTGGCGCTGATCGTGATGATCTCGTCGGCGTATTCCGGCATTTTTCGCAAGACGGGGCTGCTCGACGGGCTGTGCGGGCGCGTGACGGCGCTGAGTGAGAGGACCTCGCCCTATGCCTCAATGCTGCTGACGGCGGTTCTGGCGAGCCTTCTCGCCTGCAACCAGACGTTGACGATCATCCTGACACACCAGCTCTGCGCGCCGTCGCAGAAGGATAAAGAAGAATTTGCCATCAACCTTGAAAACAGCGCCGTCGTCGTCGCGCCGCTGATCCCGTGGTCGATCGCGGGGGCGACGCCGCTCTCGACCGTCGGCGCACCGATGACGGGTATGGCGTTTGCGTGCTTTTTATACATCCTGCCGCTGTGCGAGCTCGTGCGGCGGACGGCGCAGCAGCGCGCGGCGAAAAAAACCGCCGCGCAGAAATGAGAAAGGAAGTTTGCATGAACGGAGAGACTTTACTGGCGGAAGCCATCGAAATGAAAGACGAGATCGTCGAGAACCGGAGAGCGATCCACCGCGCGCCGGAGGTCGGCGCGCACCTGCCGCAGACGGTTCAATTTATCGAAGAAAAGCTGCGCTCGCTCGGCTATGAACCGCGCGAGCTGGGCGGCGGCGTGGTCGCGGAGCTCACGGGCGAGGATACGGGGCGCTGTATCCTGCTGCGCGCCGACATGGACGCGCTCAAGGTGCAGGAGAAGACCGACCTGCCGTTCCGTTCGGAAAACGGCAGCATGCACGCCTGCGGACACGACATGCACGCAGCCATGCTGCTGGGTGCTGCAAGGCTGCTCAAGGCGCATCAAAGTGAGATTAAGGGCACTGTGAAACTTGTCTTCCAGCCCGACGAGGAAGGCTTCACGGGCGCGAAAGCAATGCTTAAGGCCGGTGTGCTGGAGGCGCCGGAGCCGCAGGCGGCGATGGCGCTGCACGTGAACTCCGGGACGCCGTCGGGCCTGGTGCTGTGCGGCAAGGGAACGTTTATGGCGGGCTGCACGCTGTTTCGCATCACGGTCAAGGGCGTCGGCTGTCACGGGGCAATGCCGGAGACGGGCGTCGACCCAATCAACATTGCCGCGCACATCTACCTTGCGCTTCAGGAGATCACGGCGCGCGAGCTGCCCGCGAAGACGCCCGCCATCGTGACAATGGGCAAATTCAGCGCGGGGCACGCGCCGAATATCATCCCGCAGGAGGCCGTGATCGAGGGCACGATCCGCACGTTCGACCGCGACGTGACCGCGCTGATCCTGCGCCGCATCGGCGAGATCGCGGACGCGACGGCCAGAGCCTTCCGCGGCAGCGCGAGCGTCGAAGAGCTTGCGAGCGCGCCGCCGCTCAAAAACGACGAGGCGCTGACCGAGCAGATGGCACGCTGCGCCGAAATGCTGTTCGGCGAGAAGAGCGTCTACCGCCTGCGTGAGGGCGGCATGGGCTCGGAGGACTTTGCGTCCTACACCTACGAGCTGCCGTGCGCGTATCTGTTGCTCGGCGCGGGCACGGCGCAGGAGGACGCGCGCTACGGAAAGCCCATGCACAACGAGAGCGTCGTCTTCAACGAGAACATTTTACCGCGCGGGAGCGCACTGCTCGCCTATGGCGCGATGCAGTGGCTTGAAGACCGGCAATAAAAAAATCCGCTTACGAATTTCGTAAGCGGATTTTTTTATAATCGGTTGTCGATGACTTAGCCGACGAGCGCCTCGGTATCCATGGCGATCATGAGCTCCTCGTTCGTGGGGATGAGGAGGACGGTGACCTTGGAGTCGGGCGCGGAGATGACGCGTTCTTCGCCGCGGACCTTGTTGGCGTCCTCGTCCATCTTGACGCCCATGAACTCGAGGCCGGAGGCGATGGCCATGCGCTGGGAAGCGCTGTTCTCGCCGACACCTGCGGTGAAGATGATGGCGTCCACGCCGCCCATCGCGGCGGCATACGCGCCGATGAGCTTCTTCACGCCGTAGTTGAACATATCGACGGCGAGGCCGGCGCGCTCATTGCCCTGCTCGAAGGCCTCTTCGAGATCGCGGAAGTCGGAGCTGACGCCGCTGACGCCCATGACGCCGGACTTCTTGTTGAGGATTGTGAGCATCTCGGTGATGTCCATGCCGTACTTGTTCATCAGGTACTCCAGGATACCGGCGTCAATGTCGCCGGAGCGGGTACCCATGGGAAGACCGGCGAGCGGGGTGAAGCCCATGGAGGTGTCGACGCTCTTGCCGCCGTCGATCGCGGTGACGGAGGAGCCGTTGCCGAGGTGGCAGGAGATGAGCTTGAGCTGCTCGATGGGCTTGCCGAGCATATCGGCCGCGCGCTGGGAAACATACTTGTGAGAGGTGCCGTGGAAGCCGTAGCGGCGGACCTTGTCCTTCTCATAGTACTCATAGGGAATGGCATAGGTATAGGCCACGGGGGGCATGGTCTGGTGGAAGGCAGTGTCGAACACGGCGACCATGGGCACGCCGGGCATGAGCTCCTGGCAGGCCTTGATGCCGATGATGTTGGCGGGATTGTGCAGAGGCGCGAGGGGATTGCACTCCTCGATGGCGGCCATGACCTCGTCGGTGATGACGACGGACTTGGCAAACTTTTCGCCGCCGTGGACGACGCGGTGGCCGACAGCGTCGATCTCCTTCATGGAGCCGATGACGCCGTTCTTCTCGTCGACGAGCGCGTTCAGCACGGCCTGGATGGCCTCGCTGTGGGTGGGCATGGAGACGGGAGCGGCCTTGATGGCTTCCTTGCCGGGAAGCTGGGGCTTATAGGTGAACAGACCGTCGATGCCGATGCGCTCGCACAGACCCTTCGCCAGCAGCTCGCCCGTGGTGGGGTTGAGCAGCTGATACTTCAGGGAAGAAGAACCTGCGTTGATGACCAGAACATTCATAAGTATACTCCTTTTTCCGAGGGCGCTTGCATTGCGCCCGAATTTCCGATAAAATAAGAATCAAATTGATCGGATGTACAATTCGATACAGAATATATTATAACAACTTTTTTCGCAAAGACAAGTAAATTTAACAAAACGTAACTCTTTTGTAACCGCTTTGAGAGGACTTCCATGAGGGTATTTGGTATAATATGCGAATATAATCCCTTCCACCGCGGCCACAAGTGGCAAATTGATGAATTGCGCCGTCTGGCAGGCGAGGAAGAGTGCGCCGTCGTGTGCGCGATGAGCGGCGATTTTGTCCAGCGGGGCGATTTTGCCATTGAACGCGCGCATGCGCGCGCCGAGGCTGCCGTGCGCGGCGGGGCAGATTTAGTCCTTGAGCTGCCGCTGCCGTGGGCCATTTCGTCGGCGGAGGGCTTTGCCCGCGGCGGCGTGAGTATTTTGGCGGCGACGGGCGTGGTCGACACGCTGGCCTTTGGCAGCGAATGCGGTAACGCGGCGAAATTGCAGCGCGCGGCAAAGGCACTGCTGCGGGCGGATTTTCCCGACGCGCTGCGAGAGGAGCTTGCCAAGGGCCTGTCCTTTGCCGCGGCGAGGGAGAGCGCCGCGAGGGCGCTCATCGGCGAGGATGCCGCGGTGCTCCGGGAGCCGAACGATATCCTCGGCGTAGAATACTGCAAGGCGCTGCTGCAAAGCGGCAGTACCATCGCGCCGCTGGCAATATTGCGAAAGGTCGTCGGGCACAACGGGGGTGCGGCGAAGGGCTTCGCCTCGGCGAGCCACATCCGCGAGCTGCTCACGAACGGAGAGGACGCCTCCGCGTATCTGACGGCGGAGAGCGCCGCCATCTATGCGCGCGAATGCGCAGCGGGCCGCGCGCCGGTGACGATGCAGAATGCGGAGCGAGCGGTGCTTTCCCGGCTGCGCGCGATGTGCGAGGAGGACTTCGCCCGCTATGACAGCGGGAATGAAGGCCTTTATCGCCGGTTTTATGACGCAGCGCGGACGGCAGCGTCCGTCGACGAGCTGCTCTCCGCGGTGAAGACGAAGCGCTATGCCTATGCGCGGCTGCGGCGGATGCTGCTTGCGGCGTATCTGGACGTGACGGCGGCGGATGTGCCGCCGGAGGTCCCCTATCTGCGCGTGCTGGCGTGCAATGAGCGGGGACGAAAGCTGCTCAAAACGATCAAAAAAACGGGAAGCGCACCGGTGCTGACCAAGAGCGCCGATGTGCGCGCGTTGAGCGAGGAGGCGCAGAAGCTCTTCGCTCTGACGGCGCGCGCGGCGGATCAATACGTGCTCGCCTATCCCGAGCTGCGCGCGGCCAGAGGCAGCAGCGCGTGGACGGAGGGGCCTGCGATCGTTTGAGCAAGGAACCGAGACCTCGAAAGGAGAACAGAATGAAAAAATGGATGACGCTGCTGCTTTGCTGCGTGCTGGCGCTGAATTTGACCGCCTGCGGCGCAGGAGCGCTCGGCGGGCCGGAGGACAACGCGCCGCCGCAGGCGAGCGTGCTGCACTTTGAAGTCGCGACGCAGATCTACGAAAACGAGTACAAGGCCGACGACGGCACGGTGCTTCTGGCGGAGCGCTACGAACTGCCGGTGCTCGAACTGCGCACGGAGGACGGCGAGCTCTACACGCTGGCGGAGAACGTGACGGCGAACGGCGGTGCGGGAAAACCCGCGCAGGTCACGGCGCAGAACACCTTCAACACGGAGATGAACAATGTGCTCGCGGGTCTTGAGTCCGAGGCGGCGCAGATGGCCGCGGAGGCCAAGGAGCTCTACGCGGAAAACGGCACATCGGTCTTTTTGAACGGAAGCTACTGGACGAACGAGCTGAGCCTGACGCAGACCTACATGACCGAGGGGAAGCTCCTGAGCATCGCGGCGGAGAACTACACCTACTACGGCGGCGTGCATCCGAATTCCGCCACCCGCGCGTGGAGCTTTGATCTGACGACGGGCGAATTCCTGACGCTGGACGCGCTGGCCTCGGAGGAGGGCGATTTGCAGGGAAACTCGCTGCAGGAGAGCATTTATTGGAATATCTACGAGCAGATCGCGCAAAAGGGCCTCAGCGAAGGATATTTTGACGATTATGACTCTTATTTGCAGGATTTCCCCACGCTCGCGACGCTGAACTTTACGGAAAACGGCCTGACGGTCACATTCGACCAGTACGTCATCGCGCCGTATGCGGCGGGGCCGCAGGTGTTCTCGGTGCCGTACAGCGAATTCTACAACGCGCTCAGTGAGCATGCGAAGACGATCCTGAGCGTGTCGCAGGAGCAGACCGTGACAGCGGATTTCAAGGCGGCGGCGACACTGTGGTCGTGGTTTTATATGGACGATCCGCCGATGGATTACAATGTGACAGCCGAGGTCGACGGCAATCTTTATGATCTGGCGGACATCAAGGGCGTGGAAACGCTGGAGGGCCTCCGTGCGCTGCTGCTGCGGTATGTCACACCGGAACTTGCCGACGAATGGATGGGCAGCACTGAGCAGCGTTACCGTGATATTGACGGCAGACTCTATGTCATGTCCGCAGGCCGCGGCGGCAACGAGAGCCTGGGCGGATACACGTGCACGGCTGCGCTCGACGGCGACAGCGGCGTGCTGACGCAGACGGTCACGCTGCTTGCGTGGGACGACACCGCGCAGGCGTGGGCGGATACCGGCAAAACGGAAGCCTACGAATATCCATTTACCCTCGTCGACGGCCACGCAGTGTTCTCCGCGTTCCCGTGCCCGTACTGATGAAGAAGATAAAAGAAAAATGCTGGCTCATAAGAGCCAGCATTTTTTATGTAGCTTACCGGTAGCGCTCGCGGTGTGCGTGCATGATCTCAGCCAGCAGCACACCGTTGTCGGGCGGGGTGTAGGTGA
>ENA-OZAL01000276-OZAL01000276.1-human-gut-metagenome-genome-assembly--contig:-NODE-276-length-10584-cov-7.873587_pt1 | contig 10584 bp, 9 predicted proteins | sample MGYA00244206_ERZ653496 | MGnify/ENA primary metagenome ERZ653496 (study PRJEB26926, sample SAMN06165085) | human gut metagenome | biome: ENVO:00009003; feature: ENVO:2100002; material: ENVO:00002003...
GCAGCGTCAGATGTGTATAAGAGACAGGCACCTGACGCAGACCGACTCGGTGGAGGAAATCTACCGGAAGATGAACGAACAGGTCACACGCATCAAGGAAGCGTCCGACGCGAGCGATTTTGACAAGACGGCGAAGCTTCTGTCGCTGATTCCGGGCGTGGTCTTTAAGTTCGTGGTCTGGGTGCTCAAGGTGATGGACTACTTCGGGCTGCTGCCGAAATTCCTGCTGGAAGTCAGCCCGTTCCACGGCTCGATCTTCTTTACCTCGATGGGCTCGCTCGGCATTCCGCCGATTGTGCATCATCTGTATGACTTCGGCAACCTGCCGGTGTTCTGCGCGTTCGGCTGCAAATACCGGAAGAACGAAATTGATCTGGACGGCAATCTGGTCCAGCGCAAGTACGTGGATTTTACGGTCAACACCGACGAGCGCATCTGCGACGGGTTCTATTTCGCGACCGCGCTCAAGCACATGAAAAAGTACTTACAGCACCCCGAGCGGCTCGACGAACCGCTGGACGAGGTCGTCAAGGACGTCGACTGACGCACACACATACAACGAAAGGCTCCCCGATGGGGAGCCTTTTTTTGCGCGTTTTTATGGGCAGGTAAAAAACGCGCCGGATTAGCCGTGTGCTGATAAGACAGTAATTTAAGAAAATTACAAAATCGGCATCTGCTAAGCAGGATTGGACAACAAAACAGGCGGCACTCAGCTTCGGTTGGGTGCTGCCTGTTTTTGTACATCTAAGGGTTGAAAATCACCGACTTTCTGCTCTGTAAAGCAAGGATAGTAAAAAGGGTGAAATAGTTATCGCTCTCATGCAGTTCCTTTGTGAAACAGCGAATCGCTGTATAAGGTATACGGTTCGCTGGGAAGTGCGCATATTTACGGTCGTGCAAAATACCCCACAAAACCGTAAAGTCGATAGAGGGGTATTTCGATGCAGAGTATGTTCGACACTGGGGAAACTGAAAATCAGCTTATATTCGTAGAAAAGTTACATTTTAGGGCGATAAATTCTGGGTATTGTATTGAAAACAGAGCTATCCTTGTGATATAATGTGTGTACACACTTTCGAGGAGGTGCAGCATGGCTATACCAAAGCTGAAAAAGCAGGATGTTATTGATGCCCTGAAATTTATCGACGAGAACGGAGTTCCCGAACATAATACAAGCGTAAAATATGTACTTGTGTCTGAGAATGGGAAAAAGTATCCGCCGAAGTATGTAGTAGCCGTTGCTGACCATTTGGCAAACCGCACGGATATTTCGACAGAATCCTTTAACAGCGTTGACGCAAAGAACTATCTGGAAAATCTGGGCTTCTCCATCGAGACAAAGCAGCAAGAAAAATTTGAGTTATCTATCACTGCCGAAAGTGTACAGTCAACGGATGAACGCTTTACAATGGATAATTTGAACCTCGGTGATAACTATAAGCCGCTGGACGCCTATTTCAAGAGGGCAAATGGAGACGTAATCAAGCGAGCCTACAGCAAAGGCGAAAGAAGAAATTCCAATCAAACCTTGCCCCGCATTGCCTGTCAGGTGTTCGAGAAGCAGCTTGCTGCATTATCGGTTGAGGACAAGGAGAACTTCCCTGTCTGCAAATATAACCCGGACAGCGACGTAATCAGAGGTATTTATGCGAGTGTTGACGATTTCAAGAAGCACCGCAACACAATAGAGTACCTGACATACGGCTATGACAACGGACGGCAGTTTGTTATCTATTGCTGGAATATCTTCTCTACGATTATCTTCGTTCAGGAATGTTTGAAGCGTTTCGGTGAATCGGGAGATCAGTTTATTTTGACATACCGCGAAAAAGATGAGAAGGAAACCGCAGCGGCAGAAACGGAAGCTGCTGTTCAGGAAGAGCTTGTTCAACAGTTCAAGGGATACCGAAATCCGTTTTCTTCCATGCTGATTGAATCAAAAAATCTGATTTTCAGAGGTGCGCCCGGTACCGGAAAATCTTATCTTGCCAAAGAAATCGCTGCGGACATCATCAGCAATGGGTACTTTGACGATTACACACTTCTTACTGACGAGCAGAAAAAACAGGTTGAGTTCGTTCAGTTCCATCCGAGTTATGACTACTCTGATTTTGTTGAAGGACTAAGACCGAAAATCAATGATGATGGGACAATGGGCTTTGAATTGCAGGATGGCATTTTCAAGAAGTTTGTTGCCCGTGCCAGAAAGAACTATGAGGACTCCCAAAAATCCAGAGAAACCGTAGAAAAGGAAGTCACGGTTCAAGAATCCATGACAGAGTTTTTCTCCGGCGTTGAGTTTGGCGTTGACACATTTAAGACGATCAATGGAAATGAATTTACCATTACCGGCGTGGATGACGGGCATATCCATATTTCTATTCCCGGAAACGCATCTGTCAACAGGCTTGCTCTGAGTTTGGATGAAGTTCGGAAGATGCTGGAATCCGGGCAGAAGTTTGAAAAAATAAAGGATATCACGTCCTTTTTCGGAAAGACGTTTGCTACGCAAGGATATTCCTATGACTTTGCCATCTATAAAGCAATCAAAGCAAAGAAAAGTACAATTTCAAAAGCAAAGGCAAAACAGGAGGAACTGAAAAAATACATATTCATCATAGACGAAATCAACCGCGGTGAAATTTCAAAGATTTTCGGTGAATTGTTCTTTGCAATAGATCCCGGTTATCGCGGTAAAGCCGGAGAGATCTCCACGCAGTATTCCAATCTGCACTCTGACCCCGGCGAAAAGCTCTATATTCCTGAAAATGTCTATATCATCGGCACCATGAACGATATTGACCGCTCTGTGGACAGCTTTGATTTTGCCATGCGTCGTCGCTTCCGATTCGTAGAACTCAGAGCGGATGAGCGCCTTGAGATGCTTGCGTCGCTGGAAAACGAGGAGTTGGAGGCTGAGGCAATCAGAAGGATGGCTGCGCTCAATAAGGCAATCGCAGAGGTCGAGGATCTGAATGAAAATTATCAGATCGGAGCGTCTTACTTCCTGAAGTTGAAAACACTTGATTTTGACCAACTTTGGACTGATTATTTGCAACCGCTCCTACAGGAATACATTCAGGGAATGTACGATGAGGAAGGAATTATGAATCGGTTCGCAAGGGCATACGGCTATCAGAAACCTGCCAGAGGTGATGCGAATGAAGCTGCTCAGGATCAAGGATAACTCCCAGCAGAAAAAAGATGCCTTTTCTCAAGTAGCGAGGCTGACAGGCAAAATTGCAGATAAAACATTGGAACAGCTTGAGCGTGAAGGTGTGTTCGTATTTCCTGAAACCGTAAAGGATGCAGAGGATATTACGCAAGATCAGATGATCCTCCAAAGCGTCAATGATACCTATCGCTCTGGTAATGTGATGGGCTTTCTTGGCTACGGTGATGAGCGGCTTGTGATCGCGTCCCGTTTTTGCGGAGAGGGTGAGGATTACTTTTTCCAGTATCTTTTAGACAAAGTTCTGGACTTTCCAAATATCGTAGATTTGGATGCAGATGCCAATCAAGACAATCGGCTGTTCAATTTTCTGCTGTTTCTGTTTCCGTATTACCTCAAAGCAGCGATGCGGAAGGGCTTGTTCAAAAAGTATATCCGCCACAGGTACAATGATGGAAATGTAAAGGGCACGATTGATATCGCAAGACATATAGAGAAGAACACCCCATTTGTAGGAAATGTTGCATACAGCCAGAGAGAGTTTTCCTACGATAACAGTCTGATGGAGCTGGTGCGGCATACCATAGAGTTTATCAAAAGAAAGCCTTACGGCAATAAACTTCTTATCAAAGTGAAAGACGAGGTAAAACTCGTTATAGATGCGACTCCGGGATATGAGCCGTATGACAGGCAGAAAATCATTGAACAGAATAAAAAGAATACCGTCCGCCACGCTTATTTCAGAGAGTATCTCGCATTACAAAGGTTGTGTCTCTTAATCCTCCGACACCAGAAACATCAAATTGGCACGGGAGCGAGGCAGATATACGGTATTCTGTTTGACGGTGCATGGCTGTGGGAGGAATATATTAACTTGCTCATTGAAGATATCTTCTACCACCCAATGAACAAGAGCGGCACAGGCGCTCAGAGACTGTTTGATGGAAATGTAGGCTTGATCTATCCCGATTTCATCAGCCGGAATAGCGAACCACGGATCATTGCTGACGCGAAGTATAAACCCCTTGACAACATTGGCAATCGAGATTATTTACAAGTGCTTGCCTATATGTTCCGGTTTGATGCAAAGGCTGGTTACTATCTCTATCCAGAAGCGGAAGGGTCTGACGATTTGAAATTGTGGTTGAACCGTGGTTTGACCTATGAGAAAAATGTTATGGCGCGTGACGACATCAGCGTTATCAAGCACGGCTTGAAAATTCCCATAGATGCGCAGAATTATTCAGAGTTTACAGCAAAGATGAAGGTTCAGGAGCAGGAATTTACAAGCGTATTCTATGCGTGATTTTGTAGGAGAACACAGAACTGCATATCAATAATCGATCGGTTTTGATTAGAAATAATCCGTAGGAGTAAAGAGGAATCCCGATGCCAGACAACAGGAATCGCAAGCGACCGATACAGGTCAAATTTTTCGTAGATGAAAAAGAACTCGGCTTGATAAAGGCGAGGATGGCGCAGCTTAGGATAGAGAATATGAGCGCTTACCTTCGCCAAGTGGCAATCGACGGATATGAGAAAAAACCGGATATGCCCGAACTCCGTGAAACCAAAAATCCCTGACTCACTTTTCAAGGTGGAGTGATGTTCAGCTCCGCAGGAACGCAGCCAATTTCCTTGAAATTGTTAAAGGGTTTGGGATGTTTCCCAACAAGGTTTTGCAAAAGGTAAGCACGGCTGAAATTTTGCAAAACGCGCGAGTGGGTACCACTGTGCATTGCTTGCCGGAATGGCAAGCTCCGGTGTGGGTACTCACTGGATTTGCTTGCTATTCTGCAAGGAAATCCCGGTCGTGCCACGCCGGATTTCGCAAGTGTACATACACTTGCTGTGCTTGCTATTCTCCGTTTCCCATGTTAGCAAGCGCCATTTTCCAAATGGAAATCGGCGGCAACCGCCGCCTTGTCTGCCAAAAAGCGAAACGGACGGGCGCTGTCAATGGCGGCGCAGCCGTTCATCTTGACCATTGACGGCGTTCGTCCGTTTTGCTACTCCGACTGAATTTTTACATAAAATGAACTGAAGTGAAGGAGGCTTGACGAAGTGAATCCGAAAGAAAATGACAATGAGATCATCGAACTGACCGACGAGGAACTGGATGAGATTTTCGCCGACGATGATTTTGATAACGGCGAGGAGGACGCTGAAATCCGCTCGTTTTATTTCTCCAATCCTGACCCGTATGCCAAGGTCAAGCCGCGCCCCGACGATGCCCCAAAGAGGGAGTTTTCTTTCGATGAGAAGGGCAACATCGTGGTGAAAAATCCGTCCGCCTTTTGGCTGCCCGATGTCAAAATCGTGGAGGAACACGGCGGCACGGAATACACCGTAACCGGCAGCTACGAGGGTACGGAAACCCTCGACAAGAAGCTCAGACGCATTATGGAGCAGAACGCTGCCGATGATAAAAGTGGTATCACGGAGGACGCCGATGAGTAACGACGTTTCTCTTGATATAAACCAAGAATCCAATCCTGTTCAGACAGTTGCCCCACCGAAGGAGGACAACAATATGTTAAGGGCAACCGACAAAATCACAGCGCTTTATTGCAGACTGTCCGTGGAGGACACCAAAGAAAAAGGCGGCAAGGATGACCCGTCGAACTCCATCCAGCATCAGCAGATCATGTTAATGGAGTATGCAAAATCTCAGCACTTTCCGAACCCGACGTTCTTTATTGATGACGGGTACAGCGGCGTGGATTTTTCCAACCGCCCCGGCTTTCAGAAGATGCTTTCGGAAATTGAAGCCGGTCATGTGGAAGCGGTGATTACGAAAGACCTTTCAAGACTCGGTCGTAATTCATCACTGACAGGGCTTTATATCAACTACACGTTTCCTCAGTACGGCGTGCGGTATATTGCCATCAACGACCACTTCGACACCATCGATCCCAACAGCACCGACAGCGACATGGCAGGCATCAAGAACTGGTTCAATGAGTGGTATTCCAAGGATACCAGCCGCAAAATCCGTGCCGTCAACAAGGCGAAGGGTGAGCGTGGAGAGCGCTTGACTACCAATGTTCCCTACGGCTACAAACGTGACTCTGACGATCCTAAGAAATGGGTGATTGACGAGGAAGCGGCACGGGTCGTGAAGCGGATCTTTGCGCTCTGTATGGAGGGAAAAGGGCCGAGCCAGATCGCCGCCTTGCTGGAAAAGGAAAAGGTGCTGAATCCCACCGCCTACAAACAGCGGGAGGGCAGAAAAACACCGCATCAGACTCCGGAGAATGAGTACCGCTGGCACGAAAGCACCGTTGCTTATATCCTCGAATACATGGAGTACACGGGCTGCACGGTCAATTTCAAGACCTACACCAACTCCATCTGGGATAAGAAGCAGCGGGAAAATCCAATAGAGAATCGCAAGATTTTCTATAACACCCACCCGGCGATCATCTCTCTGGAAGTCTTTGATAAGGTGCAGGAGATCAGGCAGCAGCGGCACCGCAGAACAGCGACGGGAAAGAGCAATATGTTTTCCGGCTTGGTGTTCTGCAATGACTGCAAGCAGAAGCTCTACTACTCCACCACCAGCTATTTTGAAAAGCGGCAGGACTTCTTCATCTGCTCTACTCATCGTGCCAATAAGGACAGGTGCAGCGGACATTATATCCGTGCCGTTGTGCTGGAACAGATCGTCTGGAAGCACATTCAGGAGGTTATATCGGTAGTCACTCGCTATGAGGCTTATTTCCGTTCCGAAATGGAGCAAAAGCTCCGTATGCAGAGCGAAGAATCGCTGCGACTGTATCGAAAACGGCTGGCACAGGCTGAGAAGCGAATCGGAGAGCTTGACCGCCTTTTCATCCGCATTTATGAGGACAATGTCGCCGGACGGCTGGACGATGAGCGCTTTGGCATGATGAGCAAGAACTACACCGAGGAACAGAAAGACCTCAAAGCCGAGGTCAAGGGTCTGCAACAGCAAATACATGAACAGGAACAACAGGCAGAGAATATAGAGCAGTTTGTTCAGCGGGTAAAGAGGAACAGTACTCTCACGGAACTGACGCCCTATGCCCTCAGAGAGCTTGTCAAGGCAGTCTATGTAGATGCACCGGACAAGTCCAGCGGCAAGCGCAGACAGAAGGTACATATCGAGTACGACCTTGTGGGCTACATTCCCGTGGATGAGCTGCTAAAAGCGGAACAGGCATGACCGAGATCATGCCTGTTCCAAGAATTTTGATTTTACTGTCTTACCAGCAGGGAGCCTTCTCGACGGTGTTGCCGTTACCGGCGGAGAGCCGCTTCTGCGCCCGGACTTGCCGCAGCTGCTGGAAAAGATCAAGGCACTGGGGTATGTGATTAAGCTGGACACGAACGGTGCGTTCCCGGAGCGGCTGGAGGCAGTCGTGTGCGCAGGGCTTGCAGACTATGTCGCCATGGACGTCAAAAACAGCCCCGCACGCTACGCGCAAACTGTTAGCATGGCGGAGCTTGACCTTGCACCCATTGAGAAAAGTGTCTCATTTTTGCTGCGCGGCACCGTAGACTACGAATTTCGGACGACCGCCGTTGCAGAGTTTCACGACGATGCCTCATTTTTAAGCCTTGCAGACTGGCTCGCAGGCGCAAGGCGATATTTCATCCAGTGCTTTGAACCGCGGCAGACTGTATTGCAGGCAGATCTTCACGCGCCGAGCCCGGCGCAGCTGCACCACTGGGCAGAGCTGGTGCGTCCTAACATAGCCGATGTGTCTTTGCGCGGGATTTAGGAACCTCTGAATCAATCAGCGGTTCCATTGGTCAATATATTGTTTTTACCAAAAATATGAGGCACAATATATTGTTGTTTTCTATTGACAGACCAACCCAATACAGGTTAGAATGGGATGCAGCGCTAAGCGCGGCATCCCATTTGCATATCAGCGGCACATGAAGAAGGAGGACCTATTATGTACCGAGTAATGAAAAGAGACGGAAGCATGATGGAATTTCACATTGCCAAGATCGGCAATGCCATCACCAAAGCCTTTGAGGCGGTGGGGCGGCAGTATCATCCGAGTGTGATCGAGCTGCTGGCTTTGCGCGTAACGGCGGAGTTTGAGCCGAAGATCCGAAACGATCTGATTTCGGTAGAAGATATTCAGGACTGTGTGGAGCGTGTTTTGAGCGAGGCCGGCTATTCAGACGTTGCCAAGGCGTATATTCTCTACCGCAAGCAGCGAGAAAAGCTGCGCAACGTCGGAAGCACGCTGCTCAATTACAAGGAGCTGGTAAACAACTATCTGCGGATCAACGACTGGCGCGTGAAGGAAAACTCCACGGTCACCTATTCTGTCGGCGGTCTGATTTTGTCCAACTCCGGCGCCATCACGGCAAACTACTGGCTGAGCGAAATTTACGACGCGGAGATCGCGCAGGCGCACCGCAGCGCCGAGCTGCATCTGCATGATCTGAGCATGCTCACCGGCTACTGCGCCGGATGGAGCCTCAAGCAGCTCATTGAAGAGGGGCTCGGCGGTGTTCCGGGGAAGATCAGCTCCTCCCCTGCCTCGCATCTTTCCACGCTCTGCAACCAGATGGTAAACTTTCTTGGCATCATGCAGAACGAGTGGGCGGGCGCGCAGGCGTTTTCCTCGTTCGATACGTATCTTGCCCCGTTTGTCCGCGCAGACAAGCTGTCGCAGCGCGAGGTCAAGCAGTGCGTGCAGTCGTTCGTTTACGGCGTCAATACGCCGTCTCGCTGGGGCACGCAGGCGCCGTTTTCCAACATCACACTAGACTGGACGGTTCCAAAGGACATGGCAAATCTTCCTGCCATCGTCGGTGGGCGTGAGCAGACGTTTACCTATGGCGAATGCCAGAAGGAAATGGACATGGTAAATAAAGCCTTCATCGAGCTGATGATCGAAGGCGATGCAAACGGACGCGGCTTCCAGTATCCCATCCCGACCTATTCCATCACCAAGGATTTTGACTGGGGAGACACGGAAAACAACAAGCTCCTGTTCGAGATGACGGCCAAATACGGCACGCCGTATTTCTCCAACTATATCAACTCCGACATGGAGCCGAACGACGTGCGCTCGATGTGCTGCCGCCTGCGGCTCGATCTGCGGGAGCTGCGCAAAAAATCCGGCGGCTTCTTCGGCTCCGGCGAGTCGACCGGTTCGGTCGGCGTTGTGACGATCAACCTGCCGAGGATCGCGTATCTTGCCGAAGGCGAGGCGGATTTCTACCGGAGGCTCGACAAGCTGATGGACATCGCCGCGCGGTCGCTCAAAACAAAGCGCACCGTTATCACAAAGCTGCTTGAAGGCGGACTCTATCCCTATACCAAGCGCTATCTCGGTAGCTTTGAGAACCATTTTTCAACGATCGGCCTTGTCGGCATGAATGAGGCGGGGCTGAACGCGAAATGGCTCCGGAAAGATCTGACCCACCCGGAGACGCAGGCGTTTGCGAAAGATGTGCTGAACCATATGCGCCAGCGGCTGAGCGACTATCAGGAGCAGTACGGAGATCTCTACAATCTGGAGGCTACTCCGGCAGAATCCACAGCCTACCGCCTTGCAAAGCACGACAAAATGCTCTACCCTGATATCATCACGGCGAATGAAAACGGCACGCCGTATTACACGAACTCCAGCCATCTGCCGGTCGGGTACACGGAGGATATCTTCTCTGCGCTCGATGTACAGGATGAACTGCAGACGCTCTATACCTCCGGCACGGTATTCCATGCCTTCCTCGGAGAAAAGCTGCCGGACTGGAAGGCGGCGGCAAGCCTCGTTCGGAAAATCGCAGAAAATTACCGCCTGCCGTATTACACGCTGTCGCCGACGTATTCCGTCTGCAAAAACCACGGCTATCTTGCAGGAGAGCAGCCGGTCTGCCCCTTCTGCGGAGAAAAAGCCGAGGTCTACAGCCGCATCACCGGCTATTACCGCCCCGTGCAGAACTGGAACGACGGCAAGGCGCAGGAATTTAAGGATCGCAGGACATACGACATCGGCGCGTCGAAGCTGACGCACTGCGGCGTACAGGAGCAGGCGCAGACGCCGGAGCCGCCGGCGGAGCAGCCGTGCGAAGCGGTCGAGCTGTTTGCAACAAAGACCTGCCCGAACTGCAAGCAGGCCGAGCAGCTGCTGGATGCGGCGGACATCCGCTATACGGTGCGGTTTGCAGAGGAAAACCGCGACGCCGTCCGCGCCCTTGGCATCCGGCAGGCGCCGACGCTCGTAGCCGGCGGGCAGAAGTGGACCGGCGTGAGCGGTGTGCGGGAGTTTATTGCCACAAAGGAGAACGCAAATGTATGAGATTCTGATCGTTGGCGGTGGCCCGGCCGGTCTGACGGCGGCAATTTATGCCGCCCGTGCCGGTAAGCATGTGGCTGTTCTGGAGCTGTCTCTTATACACATCTGACGCTGCC
>ENA-OZAL01000277-OZAL01000277.1-human-gut-metagenome-genome-assembly--contig:-NODE-277-length-10578-cov-5.038772_pt1 | contig 10578 bp, 10 predicted proteins | sample MGYA00244206_ERZ653496 | MGnify/ENA primary metagenome ERZ653496 (study PRJEB26926, sample SAMN06165085) | human gut metagenome | biome: ENVO:00009003; feature: ENVO:2100002; material: ENVO:00002003...
ATATTTTACCAACCTCGACCACCTTATCACCCTTCATTATCGTGAGTTGGAAAAGTTGAAAAATCTCAAAAAAGCGTGCCTTGAAAAGATGTTTGTCTGAGATGTAAAAGCAAATTTTAGAAGTTAGGAGGAACTCGAAATGATTTTTAATAAAGAGTCGGATTTTGAAGCGGCTTTGATAAAAATACTATCCGAAAAAGGGTGGGAAAAAGAAGTCCTTAAAAATTACTCTGAACAAGATTTGCTGCGAAATTGGGCAAATATACTCTTTGAAAACAACAGAGATATTGACAGACTGAACGATTATCCTCTAACCGATAGCGAAATGCAGCAGATTTTAGAGCAAATCGAAGCTCTCAGAACACCGTTAAAGTTGAATGGCTTTATTAACGGAAAAAGTGTTTCTATCGTAAGGGATAACCCTGATGATAAATTACATTTTGGTAAAGAAGTCAGCCTTAAAATTTATGACCGCCGTGAAATTGCCGCCGGTCAAAGCAGATACCAAATTGTGCAGCAGCCTAAATTCCCAACAAAATCGAAATTACTTAATGACCGCCGTGGAGATTTAATGCTGCTCATTAACGGTATGCCTGTTATCCATATTGAACTCAAAAAGAGCGGTATTCCGGTTAGTCAGGCTTGCAATCAAATAGAAAAGTATTCTCACGAGGGAATATTCAGTGGACTGTTTTCTTTGGTTCAGATTTTTGTTGCAATGGAACCAAACGAAGCTGTTTATTTTGCAAATCCGGGTCCGGACGGCAAGTTTAATCCGGATTATTATTTCCATTGGGCAGATTTTAATAACGAGCCGATTAACGAATGGAACAAGGTGGCATCTACTCTTCTATCTATTCCTATGGCACATCAGCTTATCGGCTTTTATACGGTTGCTGATGACTCAGACGGCGTACTTAAAGTAATGCGTAGCTATCAGTATTTTGCGGCAAGTGCTATTTCTGATAAAGTTGCAAAAGCAAAATGGGAAGGTAACAATCAGCTCGGCGGATATATTTGGCACACAACCGGTTCCGGCAAAACAATGACAAGTTTTAAGTCAGCTCAGTTAATCGCAAGCTCAAAAGACGCCGACAAAGTAATTTTCCTTATGGATAGAATTGAACTCGGCACTCAGTCACTGAAAGAGTATCGTGGCTTTGCCGATGAAAATGAATCCGTACAAGCAACCGAAAACACAAATGTGTTGATAACAAAACTCAAAAGCAGCAATCCGGCAGACACACTTATCGTTACTTCCATTCAGAAAATGAGTAATATCAAAGACGAAGCCGGTGGATTGAACGCTCGTGACATTGAACTTATCAGCGAAAAGCGTATTGTGTTCATAGTAGATGAAGCTCATCGCTCTACTTTTGGGGATATGTTGCTGACAATTAAAAACACATTTCCAAAGGCAATGTTCTTTGGCTTTACCGGTACGCCTATCCAAGACGAAAACCAAAAGAAAAAGAATACTACAAGCACTGTATTTGGTAATGAGTTACACAGATACAGCATTGCGGACGGAATCAGAGACAAAAATGTTCTCGGTTTTGACCCATACAAGGTTTTGACTTTCAAAGATAAAGATGTGCGAAAAGTAGTTGCCTTGGAAAAGGCAAAGGCACAAACAGAGGAAGAAGCAATTTCTGACCCTGTTAAGAGCAAAATCTTTTATAAGTATATGGACGTAAACCAAGTTGGAATGGTTGGACACTTTGACGCCAAGGGCGACTATATAAAGGGCATCGAAGATTATATCCCAAATGTTCAATATACAACAACGGAACACACTACGACAGTAGTAAAGGATATACTCGAAAACTGGGTAACATTGAGCCATAACAGTAAATTCCACGCAATATTTGCTACAAGCAGTATTCCGGAGGCTATCAATTATTATCGATTGTTCAAAGAGTTAAATCCGCAACTGAAAGTAACGGCTTTGTTTGACCCAAGTATTGATAATAACGGCGGTGTTCAATTCAAAGAGGACGGACTTGTTGAAATCATTTCCGATTACAACGAAAAATACGGTCAGGATTTTGCTATTCCGACATTTGCAAAAATGAAAAAGGACATAGCCGCAAGACTTGCCCACAAAAAGCCGTATGAACGAGTAGCGACCGAACCGGCAAAACAAATTGATTTACTTATCGTCGTTGACCAAATGCTTACGGGCTTTGACTCTAAGTGGATTAACACTTTGTATATGGACAAGGTGCTTCAGTACGAGAATATCATTCAGGCGTTTTCTCGAACTAATCGCTTGTTCGGCCCGGATAAACCGTTCGGAACAATTCGCTATTACCGCAAACCTCACACTATGGAGCATAATATTAACGCTGCCGTAAAATTGTATTCAGGCGACAGACCACTCGGATTGTTCGTTCAACATCTCGTTGAAAACTTGAAGCAGATGAACGAACTTTTTGAAAGTATCACCGAGTTGTTTACCAATGCGGGAATTGAAAACTTTGAAAAGCTGCCTAATGACACTTTGGTGTGTAGGAAGTTTGCAAAGGATTTCAATGAATTTAATAGCTATTTGGAAGCAGCTAAAATTCAAGGCTTCAAATGGGATGTTCCTGCATATGTAGATGAAGAAACCGGCGAAGTCGTTGATGTAGCCATAGATGAGAATACTTATCTTATTTTAGTTCTCAGATATAAAGAGTTGACCGGTGGCGGTGGTGGTATCGGAGGCGATGATGTTCCTTATGACCTTGCGGGATATATTACAGAGATTGATACGGGCTTAATCGACTCTGACTATATGAACTCAAGATTTGATAAGTATATTAAGTTGTTGAGTGTTGAGGGAACAACTCAGGAAGCTATTGAACAAGCCGAAACAGAGCTGCACAAGACATTTGCAACGCTTTCTCAGGAAGAACAGAAATATGCAAACATTTTCCTGCACGATATTCAAAGAGGAGATGTTAAGGTTTCAGAAGGTAAATCACTGAGAGATTATATTAACGAGTATTTGTCAAAAGCGAGAAACGACCAAATTCACAGAGTTTCATCTGCTCTTGGGTTAGATGAGAACCTGCTTAGAAACATTATGAGTTTGAAGCTTAATGAAAACAATCTCAATGAATTTGGCAGATATGACGAACTGAAGAAAACGGTCGATAAAGCAAAGGCAAAGGAATACTTTGAAAAGGTCGAAGGGACTAAAATAATTCCGCCCAAGGTTAATGTTAAAGTTGACAAATTGCTTCGAGATTTTATTATCAGTGGTGGTTATGAAATTCAAATGCCAACAGAAGATGAATAATTAAGCATTTGTGATGTGATGCTTTGCAAGGAAGTCTCGCAAACGCTTCATTTCTTCGAGGTCATCGGACATAATCACATTCACATAGGTTCTGTCCTTTGACATTTTCTCGTTAATAAAGCAAGCAAGAGAACAACCGACACCGCCCGCAACGGCAACAACAAGCATTGCTATCTCGTTATTCGCAGAGACAACTCTTTTCGTTATCCAAAAATAAATGAAGTCGGATATGATAACCGCAATGCCTGCAAGTATCCACCGACTTCTCTGTACCAATATTGTTTTTGTCGTACTAAGGGCATTGTCCGCAACTTTCGCTGCGAACAACACTGCTAAATTTATCAAACTAATCATACAAGGTTCATCCCTCCTTATTCAGCCACTTTCTTCGCCACAACAACCATTCTTCCGTTGTTATGAGAATACTCGCAAGTGGAAAGCGTAATCAATTTGTCGCCGTATTCTGCGTTTACTCCCGTATCATAGATTGCAAGTTCCTTGCACTTGGCAATATAAGCATCGAAATCATCTTCTGTATCTGCATTGACAAAATCATAATATCTGAAGCTGTTTGGGCTGTCTGTATATACTTCTGTCTTGAAAGCTGCCACTACTTCGTATTTACCTTTCTCGGTAAGCGTATCAAACTGAATGGTTTTGTGCTTTTCCCAAAAAGATTTATCGGCATATTTCATCAATCCGGCGAACATCGAATTGTCGTTCATATGATGACCGTAGATAACAAGGTTATCTGACGGAGCATCCACATCGCAGTTTTCCTGTACATACGGACAACCGTACACTGTATAACCTTTATCAAATCCGTGTCTTAAATAGAAATTCGGATTATCCTTTGACTGCATAACCGGATAATTGATTTTGGTATCCTCAACCTTTATCCATCCTACCATATCGTTGTTCTGCATATACAGTTCCTGATAGTCTGGCAAAAAGTTCTTATCTTCGGAATATGACATCGTATCCTCCGTATCATCTGTATCCTCAACGGTTTCAATCAAGTTATCATAGAGTTCTGCCTGCATTTTAGAGTCGCAGTAGTCTTTGACCAAGAAGCCAACACTCACAGCAAATACAACGCTTAAAAGCGATATAACCGTAATTCTCATTTTCTTACTCATCGTTTTGTACCTTTACCTTTCCATATCTTTTCTTTTAGGTGGAGTCAAATCTCTACAATATTCGGGATACCTGAGTTTGATACCTTCCATAAAGTAAGGAGCATATCCGCAACAGAACAATTCATCCGGTGTGAAAAGATTTTCTTTTCCCTCCTCCGTGAAGCCGTTCCAAAGATTAAAGGCAAGGTGGCAGACCTTGACTGTTCCACTGGTCTGCCAACCGCCATACATTCCCTCCGGCACAATGCAATCGTTCTTAAAATCAAACATTTTTCCGATATTCATTCTGGTTTCTTCTGAAATGCCCATCACGTAGAAAAATGCCTGATGATAGCAGTCATTGTGCCTGCATTTTTCGAGATTTTCAAAGACAAAATCTCTGTGTGCTTTGTTTCTGAATTGAATTTTAGCCATAGAAAACACCTCCTTATAAGCCTTCACCGGGCTTCGTCGTCATCAAGCGGTACAACTTCGTATTCTTCGGGAACTTATTTGCAAACGGTACAAGAGAACTGCCCACCTTGATAAGTCCGTGTCCTGCGTCAACATTTGTGATATACGAAAGCTGAAGGTCTGAGATATTCAGAAGTTTTGCAAGTTCCAGTCTGTCGGTAGAAGCCTGATTAAGCATAATGATAAACTCGCTGTTCGCAAGCATTGTTCTTGCAGTATGGCTCTGCAAAAGGTCGTCCACATTCTGAGTGATACCGGTTGCGTATGCACCGTACTTTCTTACACGCTTCCAGAGTGTAAAGAGGAAGTTTGCAGAATACTCGTGCTGGAACAAAAGATAAATCTCATCAATGAAGATAAAGGTCTGCTTACCCTTTGCTCGGTTCTGTGTGATTCGGTTCAAAATACTGTCAAGGACGACAAGCATACCGATAGGCATAAGCTGCTTGCCGAGGTCGAGAATGTCATAACAGATAAGTCGATTGTGAGTATCTACATTTGTCTGCTTTGCAAAAGTATTCAGCGAACCGTGAGTAAACAACTCAATAGCAAGAGCGATTTCCTTTGCTTCCGGCTCATCCTGTTTGAGAAGTTCATCTCTGAAATCCTGCAAGGTCGGAACCTGACCGGTATAATCGTTTTGCTGATAGGTGCGGTAAACGCTTGCAGTACAACGGTCAATGATGGACTTCTGCTTTGCTCCGAGATTTGTACCGCCGATAAGCTGTTCGCAAAGGGACATAATAAACTCGGATTTCAAGATAACAGGATTTGCTCCGTCGCCATAGTCCTTGTTCATATCCATTGCATTGATATGGTTATTCGATGTTGCGGAGATATTGATAATCTCGCCACCAAGTGCATTTACAAGATGGGAATACTCCCTCTCAGGGTCGATGATGATTACATCAGCATCGGAAGAAAGGATAATATTTTCAATCTCCCCCTTAGCCGCAAAAGACTTACCGCCACCGGATACACCGAGAATAAAGGAGTTACCGTTAAGAAGCTGTTTTCGGTCGGCAATTATCATATTTTTACTGATAACATTCTGACCGTAATAAATGCCGTTCTCGTGGTAAATATCCTGAACCCTGAACGGAATAAACACTGCAAGGCTCTCGGTCGTAATAGTTCTGAATGTGTCTATTTTCCTTGTACCGTATGGCATAACGGTATTGAGTCCGTCCATCTGCTGAAATTTAAGAACCGCAAACTGACAAAGATGTTTTCTCGCTGTTGTGAGCAACGCTTCCGTATCGTTGTCGAGCTGCTCTTTGGTATCTGCGGTATGCACCATTGTGAGCACTGCGAACATCATTCTCTGGTCACGGGTGGTAAGGTCATCAAGGAACTCTTTCATTTCCTTTTTTTGCTGTTCCATATCATAAGGAACAGTTGCCGAAAAGTTGTTGTTCATATTCTGCTTTCTCTGCCAGTTCGTAATGTTGGTTTCTACACCGAGCAATCTGTTTTCGGCTTCTCTGACTGCTTCATCGGTAGGAACAGGTACAATATCAATGGACATCATCAGATTTCGGTTCATATCCGTAAGTTCCGCCACCATACTGTCCTTGATATAGGACGCATATTCACGAAGAAAGATAACCCTGCCATAACGGTTACCGATTTTGAAATAATCACTTTCAAATTCTAAAGAGTCCGGGCAGATATAGTCCTTAAAATCGTGTCCTTTCTTTCGTGTTTCCTTAATATCAAAATGATATGAAGTTTCTTCCCCCACACGGAAGAAGTCGTGAATAATGCGAAGTCGCTCATCCGTTTCAAGTTCCACACACTTACTGCCAAGTCGTGAAAAGTGTGAAATCAAATCTGCACCTACACGGGCAAAATAGGTTCTTGCGTCATCCACATTCTTTTTATTGATGGAGATGGTCACATACTTATCCTGCACCGTTGAATTTGCTCCCGTTGCCTTATCAAGAAGCATTTTGTTGTATTCCTCCCGATATTCGTCTAGTTCGTCTCCGGTTTCAGGGATAAGGATTGTTTTCTCAAAGTCCAAACGGTTCAGTCGTCTGTTGTTGATAGTGAGTTTTGTGGTTGCTCCACTGTCAAGAGAGTTAAGTAGTTCCGAATACTCAAGGAACATCGCTTCTTTATCTTCTCGGCTGGCAACCGCATAGTTAATATCCGTGAACTTAAAGGATTTAGAATACTTGTCTTTGCCCACTCTGAAAATACCGTCATCATAGATGGCAGTAAGCGGAATACAGTCCTGCACACCCTTCGGCACAACAAATTTTTCCTTATCCTGCTTAAAGATGTTGTTTAATGTCTTAATCATTATTCTTGTAAGCCTCCTTTGTCTTTTTCTCAATGCTCGGTTTCATCAGTTCTAAATAGGTGTTTGTGGAGTGAAACACTAACTTCTTTGGCATAAGAAACTCGGACTTAATCCACGCCCAGATAAATTTCTCTGCTGTCATTCCGTTGTATTTCACAAATCCGAGAGCCGCAAACGGTGCTGCTCCCAAAATACACACCCACGATACTGTTTCAGTTCCAAGATGCGGTTTGAGTAAGAAGTACAATCCTACCGCCACACCACACGCAAGGATAGAAAAAATGAACTGTCTGAGCGACAGTCCAAAGAACATTGATTCTGTGTAATTTCGTATTTCTCTGTTTATTTTTACTTCCATCAGAATTTCCTTTCTATGACAAATAAAAAAGCACCGCCATAACTGACAGTGCCACATCGTATCGTGCATTACCAAAGGTTTAAATAAGTAAGTCCTCTTGGTAAATTATCTTCTTCATTTTCTAAACTTTGCTGTATGTGATTATAAACATTATGAATACTTTCCAAATACAGAATAAAGGACTTTTTGTTCGTATCCCTATTACGATTTTTTAACTTGATATACTCATCACGAACACAATTCCATCCCTGCTCATATTCAAGTATTTCTTGAAGTTTGCAGTCTGCATTTTGTGATAGGACTCTATCTTCAAATGAATAGCGATTGTTTTTCTTCCAATTCTTGATATATCTATATCCATTGTCCAAATTGTCATCATCTAAATAATAAATTATCGCAAAATCACAGCTTCTGATAATCTTGGAATGTTTTTTATCAACAACCTTTATGGTAATAGAAGAAGTGGAGTCTTCGGGTTCTCCGTACTTTGTACCTTTGAGCGACTTGGAAAAAGCTCTCATAAACTGCTCTTTCAGTTTTTTGGGATTGTCCCATAAATCGCTCTTTTGCAAAATTAGATTGTAGTCAAAATCATAACCTCTGTTACCATCTTTTATCTTAGTGACGAGGTGTCGATTTGCACTTCCAATCAATTTGAATTGAAAAGTCGTATCATATTCGGTTTTCATTATTTTTTGAACCTTTTTTATGATACTTTCAATTTCCTCTTTATAAGGCTTGTATTCTGCTTTGCTGACATATTCGTACATATACTTGACCATCCTATCTTTACTTCCTCAATCCGACCATTTAGCAAAGCTAAATCATTACAGTATATCACGATTTTTTCACTTGTCAATTATTTTTATTTTTTTTTGTGTTTTTCAGGCAAGAATTTTGCCTGAAGATTTGTTGCAAAAACCTCCGTTATAAGCCCATCATTTCTCTGATAATACGGTCACTCATCTTTACTGCACCGACAAGAACAAGCATATTAAATACAAGTTCTCCGATATATGACCATACCTGTGTGACTGCCGCAGCGTCCGGGTTTACTACCGGCGGACTTGACGCAAACAGTGAGAAGATTATGCAGGCAAGCACGATTACTGCACCTTCAAGCAGTACCGCACAGTAACTTTTAATAAAACTCTTGCCCACATTCTGCGTTGGTTCTCCGGCAAAGGTAGATAGCGGTATCGGTGCTAATGCCGTGTACATATACAGTTTGAAAAATCTTCCGTAAACCGTCATTATCAGAATGAATGACAACACCGTAATAAAAAGACCGCCTATCAGAGTCACTGCCCATAGCGGAATGCTTTCAAAGAATCCGCAGTCCTCAATGGTTGTTACCATTTCGGATGGGAGCGTCGTCTGATTCGGTGTTCCAAATCCCGATGATGTCATAATGGTTGAAATGATACCTTGAACGATATTGAATAAAGCAAGCATAAGCTCCATACCGTAGGTTATGACACCTTTGGCAATGGCAAAGCGAACAAACAATTTCAGTGCGTGTTCCGGCTTTTTTACATCGGTAAAGCTGCCGCAGGTACGGACAACGCCTACCACAAAGAACAGCACCAACAGTGCAAGTCCGATTGCCTGAACTGCTCCGTTGATTGTTACCATCACATTCCATATGCTTCCGCCTTTGAAATCCTGCGGCGTTGTGGTTAAAAGCTGCCATATCTCGCTTAATTTATCGTTCCAAGTTTCAAGAGCGTTTTCGAGGTTTTGAACTACCCAGTTATCGCTCATTCATTCGCACCTCCTTGTAAAAATGGGAGCATACCCGTTTTGCCGAGTATGCCCCGTGATAACTGTTGCTTCTTAGCCTGTGATAAGAGTAAGGATTTCTTTTGCGAAAGTAATGATGATACCTCCGGCAAGAGTAAGAAAACCGTTTGCTCTCTGGGACGGGTCGTGGGACTTCAAAGAAAGTCCGACCTGCACGATACCGAAGCCGAGCAGGATAAGTCCGATTGCACGGATAAGTCCGAAAATGAAATCGGACAGATTGTTTACTACCGTGATAGGGTCGTTTGCCGCAAATGCGGTTACACCTGTGCCGAGTACAACGGTCATCGCCAATACTGCTACGCAATAAGCTCGATACCCTTTCTTGACCTTTCCGGTCATCGGCAGTTTAGAGGTTGTTTTGTTTTCTGTGTTTTTCTTAAAAAATCTCATTGTAATTTCCTCCTGTGATTAAAAATTGTTATCTACTTCAAAATCCTCATCGGACAAAAGTTCGTAAGTGGTTTCTCCGTAATTGCTTTCCTCAACCTCATCCGGGTCAATAGCAAGAACGGAAATAGATGAGTGCGGTATCGTCACTTCTCCGTGCTTGTACGGTTTCTCTTTTCCGTCTGTGGTCAGTACCACATTCGGGTGCTTCAAGATGTCATACTTAAAATCCATAATCGGTCGCTCCCCTCGGATAAATAAAATCGCATATTGGTTATTCAGCATACGCACTTCATCCGGGGTCATAAGCTCCCGTCCGGCAGTCTGAAAGTTGGTAGTGTAGCTTCCGCTGCGGCCTTTGGATTGGCCGTAGGTGTTCGTGTCAATGGTCTGCTTCCCCAGCAGCTTGGACACATACTCATGGGTGGACTGCTCATTGCCGCCGAGGTACAAAAAAGTGTCACAATTACCCACAATACTTTCCCATTGCTTGTCAAAGAGAGCTTTCAGCTGGGCCAGATTCTGGAGGATGATGCTGACGGAGATCTCCCGGCTGCGCATGGTGGCAAGGAGCTTGTCAAAATCATCCGGCAAGGCTACGTTTGGCCATTCATCCATAATGCAGTGTACCGGAATCGGAAGCCTTCCTCCGTACTTCCGATCTGCCACATAATACAGTGTCTGAAACAGATTACTGTAAATCATGCCGACCAGATAATTCATGCTGGTGTCTGCATCCGGAATACAGCAAAACAGTGCTACTTTTTTCTCCCCAATACTGTATAAGTCCAGTTCGTCCGTACCTGTCTCTTATACACATCTGACGCTGCCGACGATCTTA
>ENA-OZAL01000281-OZAL01000281.1-human-gut-metagenome-genome-assembly--contig:-NODE-281-length-10537-cov-5.894963_pt1 | contig 10537 bp, 7 predicted proteins | sample MGYA00244206_ERZ653496 | MGnify/ENA primary metagenome ERZ653496 (study PRJEB26926, sample SAMN06165085) | human gut metagenome | biome: ENVO:00009003; feature: ENVO:2100002; material: ENVO:00002003...
GTGCGGGAAAGTACCATGCTGCCGCCCAGATGGAAAATCATCGTGCGCGTCCAGCCGCTCTGCGTCGCGAAGAAGCCGCCCAGCCCGAAGCCACCGATAATCAGCAGAATCGTCATCAGCCCCGTCAGCACGTCGGGCTGCCAGCCGTTTTTCTGCGCGCGGTAAATCAGCCAGCCCGTCCAGACGAGTGACAGCGCCATCAGCAGCAGCGGAACCGCACGGGGCGCTTCCATGACGATGGACGTCCAGTTGCAGCCGAAGAGATAGTAGAAGTTCGCGGTGTTGACCGTCGCGTACGGGTAGGACGAAAGCGTCTGCGCGTACTTGTCAATCAGCCACGAGATGCCGCCTTGGTTCACGCTGAACGGCAGAACGACAATCACCGCCGTCACAAGCGCCAATCCAACGCCGATGAGCATCGGTTTCCAGCACTTGCGGTCGCGGATGAGCGCCATCACAATCGCCGCCAGACCGAGGAAGCCCAGCATCAGCGCCTGCGGCTTCACCAGCACGGCGAGCATGTAAATCGGCATAACCGCCATCCAGTTGCCGCAGACGGCGAAATACGCCACCAGCATCAGCAGCAGGCTCAGCACGCTGTCAATCTGGCACCAGGCCGCGCTGTTGAGGAAAATGGCGGGGTTGAACGCCATCAGCAGCATCAAAATGCCCGCCTGATTGGCGCTTGCGTTCTTCTTGCGCGCAATGCGGTAGGTAAGCACCGCCGCCACCAAATCGCACGCCATCGGGATGAGCTTATGCACCGCCGCCGCCGACAGGGGCAGAACCCGCATCAGCGCTGCGTTCAAGCCCATGATGTAGACATACGCGGGCGGATAATCGCAGAAGTTTGTCGTTTGGTAGAAATTCGCCGGGCCGACGCTGAGCAGCGTGTTGCCCCACGCGAGGAAGCAGTTTACATCCACCTGATAGCCGCTGACGCTGTTTGCGACAATCAGCCGCGCCGCTGCCGCGATAATTAAGCCGATGATGGCAAAGAGCGGCATGGCTTCGCGCTTCTTTGCATCCAGCGGAACGGCGTTCTTCTTTTGCAGGAAGCGCAGCAGATACACGCCCAGCGCCACATACGCAATGCCGACTGCCGTCATCCACGGCCACGCGGGGGAGGCAGCAGCAGTATCCGCCAAGTCGTCGGACGGGTCGTCCTGCACCGCGGCTGTCGGCTGATACCAGCGGCTCGCCACAATGCCCTCCGGCGGCGCATCGACCTTCACCAGCGACAAATCATCGAACATGGCTGTGCCGAAGCTCTCGCCGCTGTACCCGCCCAGACGTGCATACACAGTTACTTCGTGCTGATCCGTGTCCGTCACGCCGTAGAGTTCAACGTACTGCCACTCGTCCGGCGAATCGTATACGCTTTCGGAGAAGACATACACGTCTTTGATGGACAGGTTGCCGCCCAAACCCTCATCGAGCGTATCCCATGCTTTGACATAGCCGGACAGGCGGTAGAAGCTGCTCGGCTCTACCGCGACTGTCTGGCAGAAGCGCGCGTCGTTGTGGTCCAGATTCTCAATCTGAACGCTGTGCGCGCCCGACATGGCGTTGTCGGATACGGTATAGAAGGTCACGCCCTCCAAGTTCAGGTACGCATCCGTTTTCCAGCCGACGGGCAGCCCGTCCGCGCCGATTTCCTCAAAGCCCGGATTTTGCAGCAGATTCGTGCTTCCCTCCGCCGAGGCGGTGCTGAATATCCCCAGCAGCATCAGCAGAGACAGCAGAAGCAGCAGCGGCCGCCGAGCCAGTCTGTTTCTCTTCATCGTGTCACCCCCGATATTGGACGTTCGGAATTGGCTTTTTGTTTCCACTGATTGATTTATACTATTCCAGATTCACCTGCGACATCTGCTTGCGCCTTTTCCCTTCTGGCGTCTGCTCATTCCACTTAGCGCAGCGCTGCTACGCTGCGTTTCATTCACGTTAGCCAGAATGAAAAATTCGCGGCGCATCTTGGCGCATTCTTATCTGGAAATCGTATAATCAGCATGGAAGCATCACAAAACCCGATGAATCACGTCTCGAAATCCACAAAATCCATTTATGTGCTGATAAGGAGGACAACCCTCATGAGCAACGCTCTCACTGCCCGCCGTTCCATCCGCAAATTCCTTCCTACCCCCGTTTCGCCCGACACCATCCGCGCTATCGTCGCCGTCGCCGCGTATGCGCCCAGCTGGAAGAATTCCCAGACCACCCGCTACACCCTGCTGACCAAGCGCGAGGAAATTGACCGTGTAGCGGACGAATGCACGATGGGCTTTCAAAAGAACATCGATACCCTGCACGGTGCGCCCGCGCTGGTTGTCCTCACGACCGTGAACGACCGCAGCGGCTACGAACGCGACGGCTCGTTTAGCACCAGCAAAGGGACGCACTGGCAGTCCTTCGATGCGGGGCTGGCGGCGGAAGCCTTCTGCGTCGCCGCGCATGATGCGGGGCTTGGCACGGTCATCCTCGGCATCTATGATGAAGCGAAGGTCAAGGAAGTGCTGAATCTGCCGGAAACGGAGAGTGTGTCGGCGCTGATTCCGATTGGCGTGCCTGCGGAATCTCCTGCCGCCCCCAAGCGCAAGGATGTTTCGGAACTTCTGCGCATTCGATAACCGTTTGACAAAAATCAGCCAATTCGCGCTTGTACTCAACTGCCCGTTGTGCTATGATAAAGGAAATGAATGACCCGCCTGGGGTCACAGGGAAAGGAGTTCCCCATGATGAATCTGAACGAAACTGCGGCGCGTCACGGCTTTTGCGTTGACCGTGTGCGTGAAAGCGAAGAGCTGCACGGAAAGATGGTGGAAATGCACCACAAAAAGACCGGCGCACAGCTGGTTTGGGTGGATAACGGCGAGGTGAACAAGACGTTCTGCGTCGCGTTTAAGACCCTGCCGGAGGATTCGACCGGCGTATTCCATATTCTGGAGCATTCTGTCCTCTGCGGCAGCGCCAAGTATCCCGTTCGTGAACCGTTCGTCGAGCTGATGAAGAGCAGCATGGCGACGTTCCTGAACGCGATGACTTTCCCCGACAAGACGATTTACCCCGTCTCCAGCCGCAACGAGCAGGACTTCCTGAACTTGGCGGAAGTGTATCTGGACGCGGTGTTCGCGCCGCGCATCCTGCAAGACCCGAACATCTTCTATCAGGAAGGCTGGCACATTGAGCTGGACGAAAACGGCGCGCCGCTGTACAAGGGCGTTGTGTTCAACGAGATGAAGGGCGCCATGAGCGATGTGGACGAGCAGATTTACCAGAAGACGCTGGATGTCCTCTTCCCGGACAACTGCTACGGCTGGAATTCCGGCGGCGACCCGAAGCATATTCCCGACTTGACCTATGAGCAGTTCCTGCGCATGTACCACCGCTATTATCATCCGTCGAACGCGCGCATTTTCCTTGATGGCGCGATTCCGCTGGACAAGGTGCTAACGCTGGCGGAGGAGTACCTGAGCTGCTTTGACCGCCTGGACGAGAAGCACGAAATCCCCATGCAGAAGCCCTTCGCCGCCGAAGCGGAACAGGCGTATGAAATCGACGCGGGAGAGGATACCGCCGACAAGACCATGCTGACGCTGGCGAAGATTGTCGCGCCGTGGTCGGATACGGTGCGCGTCACGGCGACGGAAATCCTCTTTGATGTGCTGACGGGCAGCAACGACGCGCCGCTGAAGAAGGCGCTGCTGGCGACGGGCAAGTGTCAGGATGTAGGCATGTCTCTGGACAACGCGATGGTGCAGCCGTACATGATGCTGACCCTGCGCAACATTGCCGATGGCAGTGAGCAGGAGCTGCGCCAGATGATCCGCGACACCGTGCAGCAGCTGGTTAAAACCGGGCTGGACAAGGACGCGCTGACTGCCTCCATCAACAGCAGCGAGTTTTCTGCCCGCCAGCCGGGCGAACCGTCGGGGCTGCTCCGCTGCATCCATGCGCTTGATGCGTGGCTTTACGGCGGCGACCCGATGCAGCCGCTCCTGTCCGAAGAGCGTTATCAGAAGCTGCGGGAAATGGCGGCGGGCGACGGCTTTGACCGCCTGATGGCAGAACTTCTGCTGGATGAAAGCACGATGAGCATCATCCGCACCGTGCCGTCCCACACGCAGGGCGACGAACTCCGCGCGGAGGAAACGGAGCGCCTGCGGGCGATTCAGGCATCGTGGACGGAGGCGGACAAAGAAGCGCTGTGCGTGCAGAACGAGAAGCTGACCGCGTGGCAGCAGACCCCCGACACCGCCGAGCAGCTGGCAACGCTGCCCGTGCTGTCCTTGAGCGAAATCAGCGCAGCCCCGCTGCTGATTCCCGCGGCGGAAGCGCAGTGCGGCGCGGCGAAGGTCATCACGCATGATTTGCCCATGAACGGCATCACCATCATGCACTGGTATATCTCCTTGACCGATTTCACCCTGGATGAACTCAAGCGCCTGTCGATACTGCCCGAACTGCTGGGCAAGCTGCCGACGAAGCGTCACGATTCGCTATCCCTCTTCCAAGCCATCAAGCGCGATATCGGCAAGCTGACGTTCCAGCTGCGCGTCATGTCCCGCTGTGCGGAAATGGCGACGCCCGTGCTGGACGTGAGCTGCTCCGTGCTGGATGCGAACGTGGACAAGGCAGCCGCGCTCGTGCGGGAAATTCTGACCGAAACGTGCTTTGACGACAGGGCGTGTGTGCAGACGCTGATTCTCCAGTTGAGCGAGATGGCGAAGCAAAAGGTCATCAGCGACGGCCACAGGATGGCAATGTACGCCGCATCGGCGACGATGAGCGCGGCCTCGGCAGCGCGGGAAGCCTTGAACGGTCTGAGTGCCTGCATGGTGCAGAAGGCGCTGGCGGAGAATTTCGACGCGCAGTACGCGGATTTCCTTGCCCTCTGCGAGCGGTTCAGCAAGGACAGCGCGGTGCAGTCCCGCGTCACGTTCAGCCTGTCCACGAATAAGGCGCTTGACCCCGCCGCGATTCTCTCCGCCTACCCGGTCGGCACGCCCATCCCGGATGCCGCGCCGTATGTCAGCGACCTGCCTGCCAAGTGCGCCTACCGCATCCCGTCGCAGATCAGCTTTGCGTCGCTGGGCTATGATTACCGCCGTGCGGGCAAGGTGTACAGCGGTATTGCGCGCGTGATGAGCAACATCCTGTCCCTAAGCTACCTGTGGAACGAAGTCCGCGTGCAGGGCGGCGCATACGGCGCAGGGCTGAACACCAGCGAGACGGGGCGCATGGTCACTTACTCCTACCGCGACCCCTCCCCGGCGCGTACGCTGGGCATCAACCGCAGCATGTCGAAGGGTCTGCGTGACTTCGTGGCGGGCGACGAACGGATTGACAAGTACATCATTTCCACCGTCGGTGAAAGCGAACCGCCGCTGGGTTCGGAGAATCAGATTCTTGTCAGCGACGAAAACCTGCTGTGCGGCATCACGCCGGAGGATCTCTGCCGTGAGCGCGCGGAAATGCTCTCCACCACCAAGGACGCGCTGCTCAAGTGGTGCGGCGTGCTTGACCAGATGGCAAAGGACGGCGGCGTGTGCGTCGTCGGACATGACGGCGCGATTGCCGCTTGCGAGAAGGAAGATTTGACGGTTCTGTAAGGGATATAACGTAAAAAGACCCGCTGTTCACCCCCAATGCAGGGATGGGCAGCGGGTTCTCGTATGCTATACTATTTTCACTTTCTCCATTCCACCCGAATCTCAAACGGCATCTGCGCATCTGTCGCTTCATCGCTGTCCCAAACGTGCACCTGATAGCTTTCCGGCGCGCCCAGCACGACGAAGTACAGATACTGCGTTTCCTCCGGAATATCGAAGGACACCGCGCCCTCATCTTCGGCGCAAACGTCGCTGTACACGCGCGTGCCGTCCGTCAAGTATGCCACGAAACCGTAGCGCCAGCCCGGCGCGGCATCCACCGCGTTGTAAATGCGTGTGTGACCCGTCAGGTTCTCCGGGGTGGCTTCGTCCCCGATATAGTACAGACCGGGGTCATCCACCGCCAGCGCTGAACCGGGCTGCAAGCCGCGGAACGACACCGTCACCCGGTTTGCGCCTTGATGGTCGAGCGGAATCGCGCTGAAGCCGTTCGCTTCCGGGCAGGATGCATAGGCGATTCGCTGCCAGCCATCCCCGACATCGTACAGCGTTGCGTCATAGCGCCCTTGCCACGCCGCGCTGTATGGTGCAGCCGTCGCAAAGTCGAACGTGACCGCATGGGATGCATAGCGGTACAGCGCGTCGTAGAACGCGTTCAGGTCGTTAGCAAGGTACAGGCGCATGAACGTCTGATATGCATCCTCCGGGTAGGCGCTTTCCCGCCAAATCCGGCTGTACGCATCCAAGCCGTACTGCTCGGTCAGCGCGTAGAACCACCAGTAGTTCTGATAGCGGGTGTACTCGTTTTCCAGCGCACGGTGGTACTGCTGAAACCACGTTTCCATCTCGTAATCGGTGAACATTTCTTCCGGATAACTCTGCCAAGACTGCCACTGCGCGCCGATTTCCCACAGCGCATTGCCCGCGTTCTCCGCGTAACCGTAGCGGAATCCAGCGCGGCTGTCATCCGGCGCACCGCTTTCCAGCGCCTGACAGTATGTCAGATACTGAAAGCAATGCCCGATTTCGTGCGCAATCACTGACCCGGCGGGCTGACACGTCGCGGGCGAAATCCACAATGCGCCGATGCGGTTGTCGTACCCCGCCCCCGTCGCGACCCAATCCGCCGTATACAGCAGGTAGATTTGCAGCTTGTCGCCGCCGGGCAGGGGTTCATCCGCCATGTGCAGCCGATCTACGTTCTCCGCGTAGAACAGCTCCGCCTTTTCCAGCAAATCCGCTGTATCCACCCGCATGTCCGGTGCGGCGTTCAGCGGATTCTCGCAGAACCCCGCCTCCCAGAACAGCAGGAAGTGCTCGCTTTCGGCGCTCCGGGCAAAGCTCCAGCGGCTTTCGGAATCGTCGTAGTCCATCGCCGCGTTTTCCTGCGGTTGATAGAAGCCCGGATGCGCCGTCTCCGCCAGCGAAGCGGGCGTCAGCGTCGAAAGCAGCAGCAGAGACAGCGCCAGTATTCGCCTGAGTTTCATATCCTTATTCAAACCATCCCTTCGGCAGCACATCCCGCTGATGCAGCAGCATGTCGTCGAAGAGCTTCTGACCGTCCTCCAGCGTCACGCCGCCCAATTGCGGGTCGTTCATGAACGTGGAGAAGCCGAGCTTGCGGTCGCAGTGCAGCGCCGCCTGCAAGGTGTTTTCCTGATTGTAGACGTGGCGCGCCACCAGCGGCAGGATGTTCGCCGGCATGTCGCCCGCGCAGATCGGGTCGATGCGCCCGCGCGAGAACAGCGCGTTCGTCTCCACCACCGCGCCAATCGGCAGGTTCGGAATCTGCCCCTGATTCGGCACGTTCACGTTGCTGACTATGTTCCCCAGCCCCAGCAGCGCCTTGAGCAGCAAATGCCCTTCCTCACCCGACGGCGTGAGGTCAAGCGGCTCTTTTCCGCTGAGCAGGTCGTCCGAGCGCTGCATCCGCTTCTTCAGGTCGTCCTCGCGCCATGACACGGGCGTCAGGTCGAATTTCCACTGGTGCGCTGTCTCCGGGCTGTGCAGATACCACTGCGGCAGGAATTCCACCAGATGGCGGTCGCCCGCTGCTGCAATCGCCCCATAGCGCTGGAACAGGTCGAACTTGACCTTGTGCGCGCACGCGAAATGGCTGTTCATCCAGTTGTCCGACCCCAGCTGAATGCCTTCGGGATGCTCCTCCACAAAGCGGGCATACAGCGGCATCAAATCCATGCCCTGATAGCTGGCAGAAGTAATCCAAGTGAAGTGGTTAATGCCGGTGACAGTGGTGTACAAGTCCTGCCGCTTCACGCCGGGAATGTGCTCCTGCTCATCCAGCATCGCGCATAGCACCTTCTGCGTGCCGAACACCTCGTGGCAGCAGCCGAACGCCTTCACCTGCGGGAATACCTCGTACAGCGTCCGCACGCAAAGCGTCATCGGGTTCGTATAGTTGATGACGAACGCGTTCGGCGCGAAGTCGCGAATCGCTTCGGCAATCTCAACGAACATCGGAATCGTGCGCATTGCCCGCATGAAGCCGCCCGCGCCCACCGTGTCGCCCACGGACTGATATACGCCGACCCGCTCCGGCAGGTGTACATCGCCGCGCATATGCGCAAACGTTCCCGGCAGAATGCTGATGACGACGAAATCCGCGCCCGTGAGCGCCCCCTGCAAGGAACTGCTGACTTCAAACGTCCACTTGGATGCCGCGTCGGGATGCGCCGCCAGCATCGTGCCGATTTTCTGATTGCGCTCCGCCGCCTCGCGGTCAATGTCGTACAGCCGTACCGTGCCGCTGATTTGCCCGTCGGAAATAATGTCGCGCATGAAACCCCACGCCCATCCGCGCGAGCCGCCGCCGATGTAAGCCACCGTCAAGCCTGTCACCTTGTTGTCTTGATGCGTATACATTGCACTTTTCCTCCTTGATGGCTGGTTTTCAGCCTGTATCGACATGATAGCACAGATGCGCGGGTTTTGCAATGCGAGAAAAAGATTCATATTTTCCATCATTAAGCATTTATCTGCTGCAAAAAACAGCTTTCCCTTTCGGGAAAGCTGCTATCATTTTCCACTTTAGTCCTGCCCAAGTAATTCTGTCGATTCATCTTCGAGAATGTTGCCCAAAGGCATTCCCTGAATGCGGCATTGCGCCAGCGCTTCCTGCGGCGTGGCATATTCGCCAATCAGCGCATACGCCGAACCTTCTTTTTTGTACACGCCGAATCGCGCTTCACGCCCGTCAGGCAGTACTGTATTTGCCGGGTGATACATCGAATCCGTCTGAAAACGATATTCCTGCCCTCGCCAGCCAAAATCCAAGCCAAACCAATGCCCGTCGGATGGCGACCATTCCCCGGTATATTGAGAAAGAAACTGCTCACGGGTCATTTGATTCGACCTCCTCTGTCACACCCGCCAAAATCCACTGAATCGTCTCATCATCCAGCAGCAGATACTGCGGCGTGACCCGCGGCTGCCACTCCGGGACGCACGCCGCCAGCGCGTCCGCATGGTGGATTGCCAAGGTATAGCGTTCTCCATTCACGCCGGGGAAGCCCGCTTTTCCGTCCGCACTTTCCGAGTGCTGCGACCAAAGCTGTGTCAGCACCGCTTCCCATGCGTAATATGCTTCCATCTCTGGCGACGCTGCCGGAATCGCGGCATCCTCATCCTCCTGCCGCCACAGCACCTGATACTCTTCCGGCGTTCCCTGCCGAATCTCCGCCGTCGTCGTCTGCCAGCCGGAATCGAGCGTGAAGCCGGCGTTTTGCATAGGCGTGCTTGCCGTATGCGGCACGATATGCTTTTCGGCATAGAGATAGAGGATTTCGGCGCGGCTTCCGTCAGCTGCCGTCTCCGTCACCTGCTGCCGCTTGACGTAGAGTGGGGTCATGCTTTCGTGATAGTCGAACGAAGCGACAAGTCTGCCGTCCGCCAGCTTGGACAGCTGAATCCCGTATTCGCTCGTCGGAATCGGGCGCGTTTCGTTCATCAGCCAATCGAAGCAGTATAGATTTGCCAGCCCAAGGATGCACACAATCAGCGCACCCAGCAGGATATTGCGGAGGGTGCGGCGGCGCTTCTGCTTCCGCAGCGTCTGGGCGGCGGCGTCGAACGCGGCGCGCGAATCCAACTCGCTTTTCTTTCCGGCGGGCAGGTCAGCTTTGAGCTGATTCATGTATGCGGCACATTCCGCGCACGTCTGCACATGCGCCGACACCATGTGCTTGCTCCCGTCGCTGGCGACATCATCCAGCACCAGCGGCATCAGGTCGCGGACGACCTCACAGTCTTTCTTCATGCGTTTCGTCTCCTTTCATTGCGTCCAGCAGCATTTGCTTCGCCCGGTACACCGTTACGCGCGCCCAGCTTTCGGATTTTCCGAACAGCGCCGCAATCTCCTTACTGGACAATTCGCAGAAGGTTTTCAGGGTGAACACCTCGCGATACGGTTCCGGCAGACGGTGGAGAGCTTGATGCGCACTCAGGGCGAGACTGTGTTCCGCAACCATCTCCGTGAAATCCGGGACGGACTGCTCCGGCACATCGTCGAGCGGCAGCGGCGACTGCCTGCGCATGATGCGCAGAAACTGATTCCGTGCAATCGCGCAGAGCCATGTGCCGACCGAACTTTTTCCTTCGTACCGCTTCCAATTTTTCATCGCCTGATAGAACGTTTCCTGCGTGAGTTCATCTGCAAGGTCACGATCGCGGCACAGGCGGATCAGGTAGCCGTACACCATGTCTCGGTACTGCTGATATGCTTCTTCTGCGTCAAGCATCTCCAGCACCTCCCTTCATGAAGTTAGTCGCGTGGGGAGACGAAACGTTACACGGAAATGCAAAAAAACATCCGAACCATGCTCCAAGAGCCAGCGGTTCGGATGTTTTTGCTGTATGGTGCGGGAAACAGGACTTGAACCTGCATGAAGTTAGCCCTCACTAGAACCTGA
>ENA-OZAL01000283-OZAL01000283.1-human-gut-metagenome-genome-assembly--contig:-NODE-283-length-10521-cov-4.969043_pt1 | contig 10521 bp, 9 predicted proteins | sample MGYA00244206_ERZ653496 | MGnify/ENA primary metagenome ERZ653496 (study PRJEB26926, sample SAMN06165085) | human gut metagenome | biome: ENVO:00009003; feature: ENVO:2100002; material: ENVO:00002003...
ACGCCGCCAGCGTTCGTCCTGAGCCAGGATCAAACTCTTTCGTTTAATCCTTTATTCCTCAATCAGGTTTCCCCGACCAAGTTTCACTCATTCGGAATTACTGTCTTGTTTGCGTTGTTATTGTTCTGTATCGTTTTCAAGGTTCGTACCGGTCTCGCAAGCGCCTTTGAGGCGGCTCGCGCAACCAGCTTTGTCAGTATACTACTTTTTCGCCCTCCCGTCAAGGGGTTTTGGGAAGGTTTTTGCGGTTTTTTTGCTTCTTTTTCATTTTCCGAACGATAATCACAATTTTCAGCACTCATCGTTCGGAAATCTGCGAACCTTTCAGGTGATTTCCTTTTGGTTTATTCGTTCAACTCATGCCGGGCAGGAGTCACCCTCCCGCCCGACACGTCCGCATCAATCCACCGCGTGATCAAGCATCACGTTTTCACCGCTCCAAATTCGCTTCGCCGTCCACGGAATCTCCGGTTTCGACCAGAACTCCGCCGTCGGCGCAAGCCCCAGCGGCAGAAACACGGTCAGGCATAGATACAAACTGCCGACGCAGATGTACCCCTCCGCCAAGTCCGGCTGACAGCCATACACGCCCGGCTGAAGCCACCCCTGCACATCGAACATCGCCGGATGCTCCGTTACCTTGCGGATGCACGCCGTCAGCGCCGTCCGAACCTGCTCCGGCGGCAGTTCATTCGGCAGAAAATCTTCCAGTGCTGCCTGTGACAGCAGCTGGAACGCGCCGAAGCGGTAGGTAATCGACCGCCCGATGACCGGGTAACTGCCGTCGGCGTTGATGTTTTTCTCCAGCTCCGCCGCATACCGTCCCGCGCGGTGCTCCACCTGCTTCAGCAACTCGTCATAGCTACGCCCAACATCCGCGAACGTCCGCAGCACATCAACATACATCGGCTGAATGACAAAGCTGTTGTAGTAATCCCAGCGGAATTTCGGGCCGTCGCCGTATACGCCGTCACCCAGATACCAGCTTTCAAACATGTTCACAGCGTAATCCACGCGCGTCAGGTCGTAGTCGCTTTCGCCCATCACGCGCAGTGCCGCCTCCACCATTGCGGAGAAGAAGAGCCAGTTCATCACAAACGGGGTGAATTTCCGCGTCGCACGCAGGGCACCCACCAGATTCCGCTTCGTCTGCTCATCCAGCGCATGGAACAGCTGCTTTGGGGCGCGAACGATGCCGTGCGCCAGGAACGCCGCGTCCACCAGCGCCTGCCCATACCCTTCGGTGAAGTTCATGAAGTCCGGCGATTCCGGATTTACCGCGTTTGCAATCGCCTTGCGGGTCAGCTCGCGGTATTCCGCCTGAATCTCCGCTTCTTCGCCCGTCAGGCCATCCAGTTCCAGCCACGGCGCAATGCCGCAGACCGTCCGCCCCAGCGCTTCGAGGTGCATATACTCCGCCCTGTCGGGATGGAACACCATCGGCATGTTCTGTTTCAGCGTCCCCGCCGCCAAGTTTTTCAGCACCGGATCAGCGATTTTCAGCATTGTTTGCAGCCAATACGCTCTTGCTTCCATCTTATTCGCCTTCCTTATCGCATCCGTAAACTTCCCACTCCGTCAGCGCGGGGAATGCCGACGGGTCGTCGCTCTTCTGCATCCGCTCCAGCCGCATCCAGCGCACCGTGTGTTTTCCCAGCGGGATGATTTGCCTCTCGCCCGTCTTTTGCAGGTCGAACGCGACTTCCGCGCCATCGGACAGCACGACGTGTCCGCTGACCCAATACGCGTCATGCGGGAAATCCGCGCGGAGGATGAGTGCCATTGCATCCACCGTCACCTCGCGCCCGAAGTCGATGCAGCACCACGCGTCTTCCCGCGCGCCGATGCCCCAGCTGCCGAACGGCCACTCGCCGTGATAATTGTTGCAATGCAGCCCGTTGATGGCGTTGCGCGCGCAGAAGCATGCCTCGTTGCGCGTTTCGACATTCGCAGTGATATGGGGGAAGAAGTCCGTTTCGCCGCGCAGATCTGCCGGATTGCAGGCAATATCGCGCCGCCCATTGATTTCCTCCGTCGTCATTGGGCGCGCCGTAATGACATGCCGCTTCGCCTCGAACGCGCCGGGCGCATATGCCAGCCGATGTTCCCCTGCCGGGATGCGCCACGTCATCCGCCCATTCGGCAGATATACTTCGCCCGGCAGCAGTGTCACGTCCATTTGCACGCACAAATGCTTTTCGTCCGCAAGGATTTCCACCGTGTCGCCGTCTTCATAGGCGCGGTCAATGCACAGGCGCGCATCATCTGCACTCTGTGCTGAGGCAATCAGTGTTCCATCCGCCGCTTTCACCAGAATCGTAATCATGCTGTTCCTTTCACCGCCAGAGCATTGGATCGCTGCCCGTCAGCTTCGCCAGCGCCTCCACAAGGAAGTAATCGCCATAGGTGATGTTCGTGTGTCGCCCCGCGCCATCGTCGTGGTAGCTCGCGGTGCATTTCGTCAGCAGTCCGCAGCTGTTCTGCGTCCAGTCGACGCAGCGCTCAAGCAGACCATCCACCAATCGAACCGCCGCCGCATGGTACTCCGCCTTGCCCGTGATTTTCGCCAGTTCCAGCAGACCGCACGCCGCCACCGCGCCCGCGATATTGTCGATGCGCTCCTCATCCTTCGGCTGACAGAAGTCGCAGTCGGTCAGTCCGTCCGGGCGGATATGCCGGATAAAGTTCGCTGCGATTTTCTCCGCCGCGTCCAGATATTCCGCATTGCCGCCATTAAGGTGCGCCAGTGTAAAGCCGTACAATCCCCACGCCTGCCCACGGCTCCACTGCGAACCGAGGCAGTATCCCTGTCCGCCGTATTCCTTGACGCGCTTGCCTGTCTCCGAGTCGAACTCGATAATGTGGCTGACCGATCCATCCGGGCGCAGGAACTCCCGCAGCGTCGTCTGCGCGTGAATCTGCGCGACTTTCGCGAATCGCGGGTCGCCCGTCTCGCGGGTTGCCCACCAGAGCAGGGAAAGATTCATCATGCAGTCGATGATGGCAAATCCGCACTGGTCAGGGTGATTCCACGCGCGGATGAACCCCGCCGGGTTGAAGCGCCCCATGAGAAGGCTTGCCGCGTGAAGCGTGTCGGTTTTCGCCTGTTCATCGCCGGTCAGCTTTGCATCCGCGCCGCAGGACAGCAGGTACATGAAGCCAACGTCGTGGTTCAGGCAGCGGAACGTGCGGAATTCATCCGTGAGGAGCTTCTCCACGCGCCGCGCTTCGGTCTGGAACTGCTCGTCGCCCGTCGCGCAGTGCAGCTGCCACATCAGCCCCGGCCAGAAGCCGCCTGTCCACCAGCTGTTGCCGTCGTAGGGGGATGCAACCCAAGCACCGTTTTCGCTCTTATACGGGATGATGCCCGCGTCCGCCGCCAGTTTTGCGCTCCAGCGGAACTTGTCAGCTGCCTGCCGCATGGCTTGCGTGTATTTTTCCACTCTTTTTCCCATCCTTTTTGATAAAGGGCAGACAGGGAATTTCCGCCCGTCTGCCCTTTTGTTTTCGCAGGAATTTTCGCTTTCCGTCTTATTTTACCCCTTCAGGCCGCTCGTTGCAATGCCTTCGATGAAGTATTTCTGCAAGCAGAGGAACACCACCGACACCGGCAGCAGCGACACCAGCGACGCTGCCATGATAAGGTGATAGTCGCTCGTGTACTCCTGAATGAAGCGCCGCAAGCCGACCTGAATCGTCTTGTTCTCGTCGCGGGTCAGGTAAATCATCGGGCCCATGTAGTCGTTCCAAGTGCCGACGAAGGTGAAAATCACCAGCGTCGCAATCGCGGCAGTAGACAGCGGCAGCATGATTTTCGCCCAGATGCCATATTCGCTCAGCCCGTCGATGCGCGCCGCTTCGCACAGTTCCGTCGGAATACCCTGATAGAACTGGCGCATCAGGAACACGCCGAACGCACTGAACGCCTGAAGGACAATCATCGCCAGCAGCGTGTCATACAGCCCCATCGAGCGCATCATGATGAACTGCGGCAGCATGTACGCCTGCCACGGCACAGCAATCGTTGCGATATACGCCACGAACAGCAGGTCGCGCCCCTTAAAGCGCAGCTTTGCAAACGCATACGCCGCGAAAGAGGACGTCAGCGTCTGCAGGAACGTCACTGCCAGCGCGATAATCGCCGTGTTCTTGAAGTACGTCAGCAGCGACACACGTTCCCAGATAACTCGGTAGTTTTCCCAATGGAACGTTTCCGGAATCCAGCGGATGGGGTACTGGAAGACTTCCTGATCCAGCTTCAAGGAGGAGGAAAGCATCCACACAAACGGAATCAGCGTAAACAGCGCCATCGCAATCAGCACCGTGTACAGCAGCACACGCCCAATCACCCTCATGACCGGGTTGTCCTTGCGAATCGCCTTTTGATGGGTAACAACAGCCGTCTGACTCATGGTGTTCTTCCTCCTTTCTTAGTCGTTGGCGAATTTCTTCTCGTTTGCGAACTGGATGATGGTCACAATCAGAACGATGACGAGCAGCACCATGGCAATCGCGCTCGCCTGACCGTACTTGATGTTGTTGAACGCCACGTCGTAGATATAGGTGACAAGCATCTTCGTTGCGCGTCCGGGGCCGCCGTTGGTCATGATGGCGACCGTGTCGTAAATCTTGAAGCTGCCAATGACCAGCATGATGGTGCAGAAGAACGTCGTGGGCTTAATCTGCGGCAGGGTCACATTGCGGAACTGCTGCCACTTGTTCGCGCCGTCCACCGTCGCCGCTTCGTAGAGTTCGCGCGGAACGCCTTGCAGCGCAGCGAGGTAGATGACCATGTAGTAGCCCATCGAGCGCCACACGCTGACAAGGATAATCGCCCACATCGCCATCGTCGAGTCCGCGGTCCACGATTTGTTGAAGTTGATGCCCAGCGCCATAATCATCTGATTGACCGGGCCATCCTTCATCAGCATGAAGTTCCAGCAGACGCAGATAGCGACCATGGAGGCGACATAGGGGAAGAAGAAAATCGTGCGGAACGCGACCGCGCCCTTTGCCTTGTTCAGCGCCAGCGCCAAGGCAATCGCGCACACCAGCGTCAGCGGCACGTTAATCAGCGCATAGAACACGGTGTTTTTCAGCGCAATGCCAAGGTCAACGCGGTTGAAGAAGTACAGGTAGTCGCCGTTTGCCCACTTGCTGGCAACTTTGTCCACCTTGAAGATTTCCGCGAAATTCTGCAGTCCGACAAAATGGGCATTGCTGATGTCGCCACCGTTCCACTCCACGAACGCCAGCAGGATTGCGCAAACTACCGGGACGAGCGTGAAGATAGCAAACCCCAGAAAGTTCGGCGCGAGAAACGAGTAGGCAATGAGGGTATTTTTCTTTTCCAGCCTACTCATCTTGTGTTTGCGCTGCTTGGCAGCAACCTCCGCCATAGTTGGACTCCCCTTTCAGCCTGATTTTCCGAAAAATCGACAATAGGCGGGAAGAGCGAGTTTTGGTCGCCCTCCCCGCCCACTGGCTTATGGATGCTTGATTTGCTTGCGGATGCCGATTACTCGTACAGTTCCGCCACGCGCTCGTTCATTTCCTCGATGCCTTCATCGACGGAGATTTCGCGCGTCATAATCATGGTGTGTTCTTCGTTCAGGATGGTCTGGATTTCCGCCAGCTTGTCGCTCACGCCGATTTCGATGGAAACCATGCTGGGCAGCAGCGCAGCCTTAGAGTTCTCATCCTTCGGGAAGCCGTCCACAGACGCCAACACTTCCGCAACTTCCTCAGAGACCCATGCCGGACGGTTGCCGCAGCCAGCGGTGACCTTAGCGCCTTCCGGGCCGCACAGCCAAGAGACGTATTCCCAAGCCAGATCCTTGTGTTCGGACTTCTTGTTGATCATGATGCCGGTCAGGTTGCCGAAGGAGGAACCCGCCTGCACATCTTCCTTGTGCGGCAGCGCGGTGATGCCCCATTCAAAGTCGCACAGACCATTCTTGATGTTGTTGATGAGGGTCGCGACGTACCAGTAGCCCATGGGCATCATGGCAGTGTCGCCGGTCTGGAACGCGCCGGAGTAGTGCAGGCCAGCCGCGGTCAGCTCGGTGTACTTGCGGCAGGCATCCGCGTCTTCCAGGGACAGCGCGAGGTCGTAGAAGTACTTCATTTCGTCATACTTGCCGCCCAGCAGCGTGAACTTGCCGTCGTCCACCGCGAAGTTGACGATTGCGGACAGCCAGGTGTGGTAGTGGCAGCCATACTTGCAGTTGCCCTTGCCGGTCATTTCCTTCGCCAGCGCCGCGTATTCCTCCCACGTCATGTCATTGGTGGGGTAAGCCACGCCCGCCGCGTCGAACAGGGTCTTGTTGTAGAACAGCACCCAGAAGTCAGAGCGGAAAGGCAGCGCGTACTGCGTGCCGTCCAGCGCGTAGTTGGGTTCCATGCCCACGAAGCCGGACAGATCGTAGTTGTCCTTGGCAATGTAGTCAGTCAGCGGCTCCGCGAAGCCCTGCTGCGCCCAGTTCATGATGTTGATGTTCTGCTTGACCATGAACAGGTCGCTGGTGTCGCCGCCGGAAAGCATCGTGCCAGCCTTGGTGTCCCAGTCCTGAGACGCCACGTCAACGTATTCGATGGTCACACCAGGGTGGGTTGCTTCAAAGGCTTCCTTCTGTGCCTGATAGTACGGCGTCGTGCCGACGTCCCACGCGACGATGGTCAGCGTCGTATTTTCTTCCGCCGATGCGAAGCACGCCATGCTCAGCACCATTGCGACCGCCAGTACCAGAGAGAACAACTTTTTCATGCCTTGGTTCCTCCTCTTGAATCTCTATCTGAACGGGCTCATTCCCGTCCGATCCGGTTTTGAAAGAACGTCGTTTTCGCTTACAATTCTGCTTACAATTCATCGTCTCGGCAGTTTGTATCTTTGACGTTTCTTTGCGACCTTATTATACATTTCAGAAACGTATTTGTCAAGGGGTTTTTGAAAAAATGTTTGAAAAGGCTGTTTTCTTTCCATTTACATCATGATTTCTGAAAAATATTTTCACTTGTTTTCTGTAAGCGACTTGTTTTCTTTCACTCTTTGTGTTATAATGATGTCGGAACAGGAAAGGTTTCTGCCCATGATGGCAAGGTTACAGCATTTCCCTGTCAGCAGGACAGGAAGGAGGTTTTCCCAATGGAAAACGGTAGAGTTACGATTTACGACGTGGCGGAGCGCGCGGGTGTCTCCATTGCCACTGTCTCGCGCGCTATGTCCGGCGGCAGCATCTCCGCCAAGTCGCGCCAGAAGGTGCAGGAAGCAATAGAAGCGCTGCATTATCAGCCCTCCACCGCGCATTCGCATCCGCAGGGGCAGGAGAAACGCACCGGCACGCTCGCGCTGGTCATCGGCGATTTCGACAACCCGTACTGCTCGATGCTGATGCGCGGCGCGGAACTTGAAGCCACCCGCCACGGCTACGCGCTGGAGGTTTTCTGCCACACGCCGGGGACCATCACAAACGACCAGATGATTCGCCGCTTATTGGAGCATCGTCCGGACGGTGTCGCGCTGACGGGCGGTCTGGTGGAAGACGGCCCAGCGGAGGTGATTCTGGACAACTTGAAACGGCTGCACCACGCAATGCCCGTTGTGACGATCGGGCCGCTAATCGAGGGCATGTCCTCCATCAACATCGCGTCGGATTCCTTCGAGGGAGTCCGGAAAGTGATGACACACCTGACGAATCTGGGGCATCGGCGGATTGCGTTCATCGGCGGTCGTCTGAACACTCGCTTTTCCGATGCACGCATCACGATGTATCGTCAGGAAATGACACGCCTTGGCGTGCCGCCGGAGGAGCAGTATGTTTTCCCCACTGGCTTCACCACGCAGTCCGGCGAAGTCGGTGCTGCGCGGATGCTGGCGCAGCTGGCGGACAAGCCCCTGCCAACCGCTATCGTCGCCATCAACGACGTCTGTGCTCTGGGCGTCCTCAGCCATCTGAAAAAGAGCGGCTTCCGCGTCCCGCAGGACATTGCTCTGACTGGCTGCGACAACCTCTTCTTCACGCAGTACCTCGATCCGCCGCTGACGACGGTGGATTTGCGCGCCACCGAGCGCGGCAGTTTCGCGATGGAGGAACTCATCAATGCCCTGAACGGCGGCGACACGACCCCCATCAGCCACAAGCTGGAATGCTCCCTCATCGTCCGCGAAAGCTGCGGCGCAATGCTGGGGAGGGAAAGGTTCAGGTAAAGAAGACCCAAGGGGCGTTGCCCCTTGACCCCACAAGGGAGTTCCTCCCTTGACCCTTCCGCGCGATTGGGTTGGTGACACTTTCAGGCTATGCCCGCGTGTTTATCCGGCGAACCTGCGGTTCGGATTAGATGCTCTGGAATAAACTTCCGGCATCAGTCAAGAAACATGAAACCCCAAGAGTGGCGGCGCCGAAGGAGTCCAGAGGGCGACCGGAAAGCCCTCTGGTTGCTGCGGACAAGTCCAGTTAGTTAGAACCCAAAAGCAATTCACAAAAAGAACCGAAACAAACTTTCTTTCCCCCGGAACGATGCGCAACACCATCGTTCCGGGCTTTACTTTTGGCGTGTTTCATGGTAAGATAGACTGTCAAAGTATCCAGAAAGCGGGGCTGTACCATGCCTTTTAAGTTCGCCTTCATCGGGCAGGATATTCCGATGCACCTGCCGTTCCTGCTCGTCGATTTCCTCTACGCCGGCAAAGAGGATGGCATTCTCGCGGTGGAGGAGAAAAACGCCGCCATGCGCGATGTCCTCCAGCACTATGCCGAGGCCATCGTCTACGCCAGCGGCCGCAAGGCGCAGATCATCGTCTCCGGTAATCGGCAGGAAGTCCTCATGGGCGCGGACTGCGTCGTTTATGCGGGCGACTGCATGGCGGCGACGCGCTTCCGGCAGGATCAGGAGGCCCTCGGCGGCGTGAAGGAGGACGATCCCGGTCTGAGCGATCAGGCGCGCGTCCACGGCGGCATTGAGGGGCTGCTGCATACGCTCCGGCAGGGCGAAGTGGTGCTGGATTTGTGCCGCAATATGCGCTCCGCCTGCCCGAAAGCGATTGTCGTGACGCTGGGGCAGCCCGTTGCCCGCACGACGCAGCTGTTCCTCGGCGCGGGTTTTCAGGCGTATGGGTTGGATGATGCCGCCTATCGCGGAAACACCGTGCCGCGGCTGGCAAAGGCGCTCTTTCGCAAGGAGGATGCGGTCGAGGCGGTCACGGCGGGGCTGCCGGGCTTCTCGTTCCTCGTGTCCCTGCGCGAAAAGGGCAAGAATGTTGATTTGATTCCCGCGCTTCGGCAGATGGCGGAGGAGGACAAGCTCGGCCGCCTGACGCATCGCTGGCTGGGCTGGTACGACGCGATTGCCGTGGGTGACGTGGTGCGCCACGCGGAGTTCCTGGCGGCGGAGGAGGACTACATTCCCGAAGAGAACCCGGCGTTCGGCGAAAGCATCGAGAAGCGCAAAGAGCGCATTGCCCACATGAACACGATTGGTCACGAGGGGGCAAAAACGCCCGACGGCATGACGGCGCAGCTGATGCTATTGAAGGATACGCCGCCGACGCGCCCTCGACCTCCGCGACCTCAAGAAGCTCCCGCGGGATATTGCTGAGCGCGGCCATGAACAGGATCATGTTGTATCCGAGGTTTTTCCACAAAAACAGCACAACAATGACGACCATGCAGTAATCTGATTTCAGCCAGTCGATCTTGTCCGCGCCGAACACGGCCAGAAATTCATTGACGACGCCGTTATAGTGGAACAGCACCTGCCAGATCAGAATGATGGACGCGATGGGCACCATCATGGGGCTGAGGAAAAACGTGCGGAACTCGCTCTTGAGCGGAATGCGCGCCTCGAGCATCAGCGCCAGTCCCAAAGACAGCACGACAGCCAGCGGCACGGAAAGGCCGGTGAACGTGAACGTATTCCTGACCGCGATCTTGAACGCGCCGTTCTGCCAGACGTTGATATAGTTTTTGAGACCCGCGAAGCTGTGGTCGGTCAGACCCGCGGTGAAGGAATAGTAGACGACGATCAGGAACGGGATGATATAAAACGCCAGCATACCAAGAAAGCTTGGCCCGGAGAAGCACATCGACGCGAGAAAATCGCGCACTTTGTTGTTCATCCGCGTCCAAAGCCCTTTCCCGGACGGTCTTGTTTCATATTTCCCGCGTGACCGGAGAGAAAGCTTCTGCACGTTTTTCGTGTCTCCTTTGCGTTGGAAAATGCTCATAACTCCCGACCGAATCTCAATCGGAATTTATCGGCATTTTCATTTCTGGGTGGGAAATCCGCATGTACTTACGCACTTGTTTGTAGGGGCCGATGCCCACATCGGCCCGCGCAGAATGCACTGTTTTTAACGGAAACCTTCGGCTAATTCGCAGCTTCCCAACGGGCCGATGTGGGCATCGGCCCCTACAAAAGCTGTTTCGCAGTTGCTTCCCCCTTGCCGCGTAAGGCGCGGCAAGGGGAGCTTTTTTTGTTGTTTTACCGCTGCTCCTGTACGTACAGGTTCACGCGGCTCTGGAT
>ENA-OZAL01000289-OZAL01000289.1-human-gut-metagenome-genome-assembly--contig:-NODE-289-length-10428-cov-4.352936_pt1 | contig 10428 bp, 7 predicted proteins | sample MGYA00244206_ERZ653496 | MGnify/ENA primary metagenome ERZ653496 (study PRJEB26926, sample SAMN06165085) | human gut metagenome | biome: ENVO:00009003; feature: ENVO:2100002; material: ENVO:00002003...
CCACGTGTTCCAGCATCATCGCTGCGGACAGGATCGTCGCCATCGGGTTGGCAATGTTTTTACCGGCCGCCTGCGGGTAGCTGCCGTGAATCGGTTCGAACAGGGCCACTTTCGCTCCGACCGAAGCGGACGGAAGCATACCGAGCGAACCGCTGATTACGCTCGACTCGTCGGTCAGGATATCGCCGAACAGGTTCTCGGTCACGATCACGTCGAAGTGCGTCGGGCGCTGGATGATCTGCATCGCGGCGTTGTCGACGAACATGAATTCGACGGTAACGTCCGGATACTGCGGAGCCATCTCTTTGGCAATCTGACGCCACAGGCGCGACGTGGCGATCACGTTGGCTTTGTCCACGACGGTCAGCTGTTTGCGGCGCTTGCGGGCCAGGCCGAACGCCAGGTGCAGGATGCGTTCCACCTCTTCGCGGGTATAAACACAGGTATCGTAGGCCGTGTTGCCATCCTCGCTACGGCCCTGCGGACGACCGAAATACATACCGCCGGTCAGTTCGCGCACGCACAGAAAATCGGCGCCTTTGACGATCTCGGTTTTCAGCGGGGAACGATCGGCCAGCGAATCGAACACGGCCAACGGACGCAGGTTGGCATACAAGCCGAGCGACTTGCGCATCCGGAGCAACCCCTGTTCCGGACGCACCTTGGCCGACGGATTGTTATCGTACTTCGGATCGCCGATCGCCCCGAACAGCACCACATCGGCTCCCTGGCAAACGGCGTGCGTTTCGGCCGGATACGGGTCGCCCGTCGCGTCGATCGCACAAGCGCCGACCAACGCCTTGCTGTATTCGAACTGATGGCCGTACTTGGCAGCGACGCTGTCGAGCACCTTCACCGCCTCGCCCACGATCTCGGGGCCGATGCCGTCGCCCTTGATGATGGCAATGGTCTTGTTCATTTCGCCGCCTCCTTTGCCTTGAGCGAGGCCATCAGGCCGCCGCGCGCGATCATGTCCTTGATAAACGGCGGGAAGGGCTCGGCCTGATACGTCGTGCCCTTTGTCACGTCTGTGATGACGCCGGTGTCGAAGTCGACCGTCACCTCGTCGCCGTTTTCGATCTCCGCGCTCGCAGCGGGGCACTCCAAAATGGCGAGGCCAATGTTGATGGCGTTACGGTAGAAGATGCGGGCGAAATTCGCCGCGATGACGCAGGAGATGCCGCTCGCCTTAATGGCGACGGGTGCATGCTCGCGCGACGAGCCGCAGCCGAAGTTTACGCCCGCGACCATGATGTCGCCGTCTTTGACGCGGTGGATGAAGTCCTTGTCGATGTCCTCCATGCAGTGGGAGGCGAGCTCCTTGTGGCTCTGAGTGTTCAGATAGCGCGCGGGGATGATGACGTCCGTATCGACGTGATCCCCATACTTATGGACAATGCCGTGTGCATTCATTTGTTCATGACCTCCTCCGGATGAGAAATGTGGCCGGTAATACCAGACGCCGCGGCGACAGCCGGAGAGGCGAGGTAGACCTCGCTGTCGACGTGGCCCATGCGGCCGACAAAGTTGCGGTTGGTGGTGGAAACGCAGCGCTCGCCGGCGGCGAGGATGCCCATATAGCCGCCGAGGCACGGCCCGCATGTGGGCGTGGAGACGATGCAGCCCGCGTCGAGGAAAATATCGGTGTAGCCCTCGTGCATGCAGGCGCGGTAAACTTCCTGCGTGGCGGGGATGATGATGCCGCGGACGTTCGGGGCCAGATGATGCCCCTTTAAGATCGCGGCGGCGGCGGCCATGTCAGGGAGCTGGCCGTTCGTGCACGAGCCGATGACGATCTGGTCGATGGCGATGTCGCTGCCCTCGCGCGCGCTGTGCGCGTTTTCGGGCAGGTGCGGCCAGGCGACCGTGCAGTCGACCTTGCCAAGGTCGATGTCGATGACGCGCTCGTATTCTGCATCAGGGTCGGCCTCGAACGCTGTCCAGGGGCGGTCCACGCGGCCCTCAACATAGGCGCGCGTCACGTCGTCGACGGGGAAAATGCCGTTTTTGCCGCCCGCCTCGATGGCCATGTTGCAGATCGTCAGGCGGTCGTAAATCGTGAGGTTCTTGACGCCCTCGCCCGCAAATTCAATGGACTGGTAGCGTGCGCCGTCCACGCCGATCATGCCGATGAGCGTCAGGATGACGTCCTTGCCGGAGACGAACGGACGGAGCTTGCCGATGAGATTCACCTTGATGGCGGACGGGACCTTGAACCACGTCTCGCCCACGGCCATGGCCGCACCCATGTCGGTCGAGCCGACGCCGGTGGAGAACGCGCCGAGCGCGCCGTAGGTGCAGGTGTGCGAGTCCGCGCCGATCACGGCCTCGCCCGGGGCGACAAGCCCCTGCTCGGGCAGCAGCGCGTGCTCGATGCCCATCGTGCCGACATCGTAGAAGTGGTCGATGTCGAAGCGGCGGGCAAAGGTGCGGCACTGCTTGCACTGCGTGGCAGACTTGATGTCCTTGTTCGGTGCGAAGTGATCCATCACCATCGCAATGCGGCTCTTGTCGAAGACCTTTTCAAAGCCCGCGGACTCAAACTCGTTGATGGCCACGGGGGTCGTGATGTCGTTGCCGAGGACGAGGTCGAGCTTTGCCTGGATGAGCTGGCCCGCGCGCACGCTCTCAAGTCCTGCGTGCTTGGCGAGAATTTTCTGCGTCATTGTCATGCCCATGTCGCGTTTCTCCTTTCAGTTGCCGGATTCCATGATCTTGTTGATGCCGTTGACGTAGGCGCGGATCGACGATTCGATGATATCGGTCGAGAGGCCCGAGCCGGTGTACGAGCGCCCGTCGGGGCCGGAGACCTTGACCACGGCCTCGCCGATGGCGTCCTCGCCGTCCGTGACGGCGTTGAGGCTGAAGCTCTCGAGCTTCACGTCCATATGAAGCATGCGGTTGATAGCCTTGAACGAGGCGTCCAGCGGGCCTGTGCCGATGGCGACGTCTTCGATCTGCTCGCCGCCGCGCTGGAGCTTGATGCACGAGATGTTCGGCACGCCATGGCCCGTGTTGACCACATGACTCACGAGCTGGCAGCTGCCCTGCACCGCGGCCTGGCGGTGGAGCACGAGCGCCTCAATGTCGCTGCTCGTGATGTTCTTTTTCTTGTCGGCGAGATCCTTGAAGCGGGTGAACACGCTTTCAAGCTCCTCGTCGCTCAATTCGTAGCCCATGGATTCGAGCTTTTCACGCAGCGCGTGCTTGCCGGAGTGCTTGCCGAGCACCATCGTGTTCTGTGGGATGCCGACGTCGGTGGAGTTCATGATCTCGTACGTTCTTGCATTGGCAATGACGCCGTGCTGATGGATGCCCGACTCGTGCGCGAAGGCGTTCGCGCCGACGATAGCCTTGCTCGGCGGGATGGGCACGCCCGTGATGTTGCTCAGCAGCTTGCTCGAGCGGTAGATCTGCTTGGTGTTCACGCCGGTCTCGGCGTCGTAGAAGTCCTTTCTCGTGCGCAGCGCCATGACGATCTCTTCAAGGCTCGCGTTGCCCGCGCGCTCGCCGATGCCGTTGACCGTGCATTCGACCTGCGTCGCGCCCGCGCGGACGCATTCGAGCGAATTCGCGACCGCCATGCCGAGGTCGTTGTGGCAGTGGACGGAGATGTCGACATGCTCGACGCCCTCGATGTTTTCACGCAGGTAGGTGATGAGGTCATACATCTCCTGCGGCGTGGAGTAGCCGACGGTGTCGGGCACATTCAGCGTCGTCGCGCCCGCGGCGACGGCAGTGGAGTAGCAATGGGCCAGAAATGCCCAGTCGGAGCGGGAGGCGTCCTCGGCGGAAAACTCGATGTCATCGCAATAGCTCTTGGCGTAGGCGACCATCTCGCGGATGCGGTCGATGACCTGCTCGCGCGTCATCTTGAGCTTGTACTCCATGTGGATGTCGCTCGTCGCAAGGAAGACATGGATGCGGGGGTGGTTCGCTTCCTTCACGGCGTCCCACGCCGCGTCGATATCGCCCTTGGCGCAGCGCGCGAGCGAGGCGACCGTGCAGTTCGTCACCGCGGCGGCGATGGCCTGCACGCTCTTGTGGTCCATCGGAGACGCGATGGCGAAGCCCGCCTCGATCACGTCGACGCCCAGCTTTTCAAGCTGGCGGGCCATTTCGATTTTTTCCGTCAGATTCATGCTGCAGCCGGGGGACTGCTCGCCGTCTCGTAAGGTCGTGTCAAAAATTTTAATGCGTTTCATGGTGTGTTCCTCCTGCTTTTTTCTCTCGCATAGCAACAAAAAAAGCCTCCGTCTCTTCCCTTGAAGAGACGAAAGCTCAAAACTTCCGCGGTACCACTCTTGTTGGCATAAAATATGCCCGCTTTCTGCATCGGCTTAAAATCAAGCGAATGCGCCTCGTTGGTAACGGTGAGGAGATCCGGCTGCGCCTAAACGAAAATCGTCTCAGCGGAGCTACTCAGGGGCCAGTGACATCATCCCGCTCTGCATTGCCTCGCAGCGACCGGCAACTCTCTGAAGCGTCTGTGGGACGAATTTTTCCCCGTCATGGTATTTGTGAACTATGAGATTTAATGATGCTACTATAATCGCCCGCCCCCGTTTTGTCAAGCAGGGAAAAAGAAATTTGCGCTTTTGACAAAAAAACGCGCGGCGGAAAAACATATTTTGCGTACTTTGAACGGAGAAAAAGGCAAAAAAGCAAGAAAAAAAGGGAACGCGCAAGCGTTCCCTTTTTTGCCAAAATTTCTTACCTGCCGCCGAAGATCAGGCTGCCGAGCCCCGTGGAGGTCAAAAACAGGATGAGCATGACGACAGGGACGACATACTTCATCATCACGCTGTAGAGCTTGGCGCGGCCAAAGTGCTCGCCGTTTTTCTCAACCTCGGCGATGATCCACTTCGGACCCACGACCCAGCCGACCAAAATGCTCGTGAGCAGGCTGATGAACGGCATCAGGAAGCTGTTGCTGATGTAGTCCATCACGTCGAGCAGCTGCGCGGTCGAGCCGTTGGGCAGCGGGAGCTCAAAGTAGAGCGCGTTGTAGCCCATGCAGATGAGCACAGCCGTCACGAGCGAATAGACGCCCACGGCGGCGCACATCTCCTTGCGCGACTTGTGGAAAATCTCCATGCAGTTGGCGACAAGCGTCTCCATGACGGACACGCAGCTCGTCAGCGCGGCGAAGCCGAGCGCGAGGAAGAACACCGCGCCCACGACGCGGCCCACGCCGCCCATCGCGGCGAAGACCTTCGGCAGGCTGATGAACGTCAGGCTCGGGCCGCTGGCCATGCCGTCGGTGCCGAGGAAGACATAGACGGCGGGGATGATCATCAATCCTGCGAGGAACGCGACGCCCGTGTCGAAAATTTCGATCTGGTTGTTGGCCTTGTTGAGGTCGACGTCGTCCTTGACGTAGCTGCCGTAGGTGATCATGATGCCCATGCTGACACTGAGCGAGAAGAAGAGCTGACTCATCGCGTCGAGCGCGATGTTCAAAAAGCGCTGGACGGTCAGGCCCGTGAAGTCGGGCTTAATGTAGACGAGCAATCCTTCGATACCCGTGCGCGTCATGCCGCTCTCGTCGGTGTAAGAGAGCGTGAGCGAGAAGATGGCGATGCCGATGATGAGAAGGAGCAGACCCGGCATGATGTAGCGGGAGTATTTTTCAATGCCCTTTTCAACGCCGCAGTACACGACCCACGCCGTCAGCGCCAAAAAGATCAGCATGAAGACGATGGGCGAGACGGGGGAGGTGATGAACGAGGTGAAGAACCCGTCCTGCGCGGCGGCATCGCCGCTTGAGACGAGGTAGAGGGTAAAATACTTCGTGATCCAGCCGCCGATGACGGAGTAATACGTCATGATGAGCGTGGGGACGAGGAAGGTGAGGTAACCCAAAAACTTCCACTTCTTGTTGAGCGTTGCAAAGGCATTGAGGGCGTTCTGCTTCGTGCGGCGGCCGATGGCTACGTCGGTCGTCAGCAGGGTGAAGCCGAATGTCAGCACCAGCACGAGGTAGACGAGCAGAAACAGTCCGCCGCCGTCCTTGGCGCAGAGATAGGGGAAGCGCCAGATATTGCCGACGCCCACTGCGCTGCCCGCCGCGGCCAGCACAAAGCCGAGCGAGCCGCTGAAACTACTGCTTTTTTTCATGTTCGATTCTCTCTTTTTTTTCATGTAAATGGAATGACTAATGCCCCATTATAGCAGAAGAAACCGAATTGGCAAGGGGAAAAGCGCTGAAAATGCAGGAATTCTTGCGAAAATGTGAAAAAATATCTCACCAGCGGCTTGCTGGTGAGATATTTTATTCATAACAGGATTAGATTTTGTCATGGCCGGCGGCTTCGTCGGTGAAGACGGCCTCGAATTCCTCAGCGCTCATCGTCTCGTGCGCAAGCAGGAATTCCGCCACGGCGATGAGGTGCTTCTGATCGCGCGAGAGGATGTCCTCGCAGCGCTCGTAGGCCGCGTCGACGATGGACTTGACCTCCTCGTCGATCTGTGCGGCGATCTGCTCGGAATACGGCTTGGCCTGCGCCATCGAGCGGCCGATGAAAATTTCATCGTGGCCGGATTCAAACGAGATCGAGCCAAGCCTGTCGCTCATGCCGTACACCGAGACCATCTTGCGCGCGATCTGCGAGGCGCGCTGGATATCGTTCGACGCGCCGGTCGAAATGTCGCCGAGCATCAGCTTCTCCGCCACGCGTCCGCCGAGCAGCGAGACGATCTGCTCTTCCATATAGCGCTTGGACTGGTACGAGCGGTCCTCCGTGGGCAGCGAGATCGTCATGCCGCCCGCGCCGCCGCGCGGAACGATCGTGATCTGGTGCACGGGATCGTGCGTCGGCAGTGCGTGCATCACGATGGCGTGACCGGCCTCGTGATAGGCGGTCAGCTTGCGCTCGTGCTCGCTGACGACGCGGCTCTTCTTCTCGGGACCTGCGATGACCTTGATCTCCGCCTCGGAGAAGTCGGACATCGTGATGAGCTTGCTGCCGCGGCGCGCGGCGAGCAGCGCCGCCTCGTTCGAGAGGTTCTCGAGGTCTGCGCCTGTGAAGCCGGGCGTGCCCTTTGCGACGGTGGAGAGGTCCACATCCTCGGCAAGGGGCTTATTCTTGACATGGATCTTCAGGATCTCCTCGCGGCCGCGGATGTCGGGAAGCCCCACGTAGACCTGACGGTCGAAGCGGCCCGGGCGCAGCAGCGCGGGGTCGAGGATGTCGGCGCGGTTCGTCGCCGCCATGACGACGACGCCCTGATTCGTACCGAAGCCGTCCATTTCGACGAGCAGCTGGTTGAGCGTCTGCTCGCGCTCGTCGTGGCCGCCGCCGAGACCGCTGCCGCGCTGACGGCCGACCGCGTCGATCTCATCAATGAAGATGATGGCCGGAGCGACCTTCTTGGCCTGCTCGAACAGGTCACGCACACGCGATGCGCCGACGCCGACATAGAGCTCGACGAAGTCCGAGCCCGAGATGGACAAAAACTGCACGCCCGCCTCGCCCGCAACTGCGCGCGCCATGAGCGTCTTGCCGGTGCCCGGAGGGCCGACAAGCAGCACGCCCTTGGGGATGCGCGCGCCCATCGCGGTATAGTTCTGCGGACGCTTGAGGAAGTCCACGATCTCGGACAGCTCCTCTTTTTCCTCTTCCGCACCGGCGACATCGGCAAAGGTAACCTTCTTGAGGTTCTCCTCGCCGGTGCGCGTGTGCGCCTTGCCGAACTTGCCGACGCCCGGCGCACCGCCGCCGCCCGACTTGTTCATGAGCAGGTACCACACGCCGATAAACAGCACGACCGTGATCAGATACGGCAGGATGGACATCCACCACGGCGCCGTCCAGCCCTTGACGTAGTCGTACTCCGTCAGCACGCCGCTGGCGGTCTGCTCATCAATGAGATCGCCCAGATCCTCGCGGAACCAGTTCGGGTTCGGCAGGGTCTTTTTGATGGTGGTGTTGCCGTCGCTGTCAGCCGAATAGAGGTTGAGCGTGAGCTCATCGCCCTCGAGACTGAAAGACTTGACCTTTTCCTCCCGGAACAGGGTCTCGATCTCGGAATAGGTGTATTCCTTCTGCTCCACCGGGGTCGTCAGATAGAAAACGACGGCGAGAATGATCACGCCGATCAGCATATAGAACCCGATGCCTCTGGCACGGTTCTTGTCCGGTTTCAAATCAAATCACATCCTTTAGGAATCCGCATCGGGCTCAGTGGGAGTAGACCTCCGGCTTGAGCACGCCGATGAACGGGAGATTGCGGTATTTTTCCGCGTAGTCAAGGCCGTAGCCGACGACGAATGCATCCGGCACTTCAAAGCCGGCATACGTCGCGTGGATCGGCGCTTTGCGGCGCGCGGGTTTGTCCAGCAGCGTCGCAATGGTGATCGACGCGGGACGGCGGACACTGAGATAGTCCGCAAGGTAGTGCAGCGTAACGCCGCTGTCGAGAATGTCCTCGACGAGGATGATGTCGCGTCCCTCGATGTCCTGATTCAGATCCTTGTTGATCTTCACCGCACCGGTGGTCGTGGTCTGGTTTCCGTAGGACGATACGGCCATGAAATCGACCGAACACGGAATGGTCACGCTGCGCATCAGGTCCGCCATGAACACAAAGCAGCCCTTGAGCACGCCGACAAAAAGCGGCTCGCGGCCGTCAAAATCCTTCGAGATCCGGGCACCCAGCTCCGCCGTGCGCTTCTGGATATCTTCGGCGGACAGCAGAACGGACGCAATGTCATCTCTCATATCGCTCATAGTATTCTCCCCCATATGTTTGGATCTGTTCCATCCGGACGCAGACCATGGTTTGATCCGGCACCGCCGCCCATTGCTCGGCGACGCCGAAGCCGGCGATGGCCGCCGGCACATCCGCCGCGCGGATGATCGGTACGCGCTCGCGCGCGCCCTGCGTCAGCCCCCGCTCTGCAAGCAGGTCGCTCACGCGCTTGGTGCAGCCGCGCCCTGCCAGACGGATCCGATCGCCCGGACGCCGCGGCGTAACAGATAGTTTATCATGGATAATCGCAGATTTAAAGACAAAAGTGGTGAACGCGCTGTGAATTTCACGAAACGGTTCCGGCATCCCCACCGTGAAGCGCACGCCGAGCTCCGGGATCTCCGTCGTCTGACCGGGGATGAGCGCATACGTCCCGAGCGGCGGCCGCCGCTGCGCGCCGAAAAAGAGCCGTCCCTGCTCGCGCGTCACGCGCAGGCCGGGCATGTCGGCATAGCCGAGTCCCTCCCCGCCGCACAGCTGCTCAAGCGCCAGCAGATGCCGCCGTGAGAGCTCGCGTCCGGCCGCCTGCTGCAGCACGCGCACGCGCACCGGGCGCGGCAGCGCCAGCAGCTCTGCCGTCGGGATGCCCTCCGCCGGCGTCTGCCCAGCGAGAAACTCCGCCGCCAGACCGCCGAGAAACCGCTCATCTTCGCGCAAAAGCGCCGCCGTATCGGCCGCGTGCTGCACGAAGGCCGCGTTCACACTCTCGAGCGCCGGCACGGCATGATGCCGGATGCGGTTGCGGGCGTAAGCGTCCGATGCGTTCGTGCTGTCGTCCACATGCGCGATGCCATGCTCCGCCAGATACGCCTCCGCTTCCGCGCGCGTCGTGTCCAGCATCGGGCGCAGGAGCTTGCCGCGCTGCGGCGGGATACCGGTCAGGCCGCGCAGACCGCAGCCGCGCGCGAGGTTGAGCAGCAGCGTCTCGGCGTTGTCATCCGCCGTGTGCGCCGTTGCGATCCAGTCATAGCCGTGTGCAGCCGCGCAGTCGGTCAAAAACGCATAGCGCAATTGCCGCGCAGCGCCCTCCGTGCCCATGCCGCGCACGGACGCAACGTCGCCGCGCCCGGCGTAAAACGGTACACCCAAATGTGCACACTGCGCGCGCACGAACGCCTCGTCGCGGTCGCTCTCTGCGCCGCGCAGGCCATGATTGAAGTGCGCACAGCCGACCGTGAAGCCGCGCTGCGCCGCCAGCTCCGTCATCCGGTGCAGGAGGTAGATGGAGTCCACCCCGCCGGACACGGCACACAGCACGCGCGCACCGCGCGCGATGGTATCAATAGTCATCGTCGTCGTACTTCTTCTCAATGGCCGCAAACGTCGTGTATTCGGGCAGCCACATCAGCTCGAGCGTGCCGGTCTCGCCGTGGCGGTTTTTGAGGATGATCGCCTCGGCCAGGTTCGGGTTTTCGCACTCCTTGTTGTAATACCCGTCGCGGTAGAGCGCGAGCACGATGTCCGCGTCCTGCTCGATGGCACCGGATTCACGCAAGTCTGAGAGCATCGGGCGCTTATTCTGGCGCGCTTCGTTGGCACGCGAGAGCTGCGAGAGGCAGATGACCGGAACGTTGAGCTCCTTGGCCATGATCTTGAGCATACGGCTCATGTCGGAGACCGCCTGCGTGCGGCTCTCGTTCGACCAGCCGTGGCCCTGTCTCTTATACACATCTC
>ENA-OZAL01000294-OZAL01000294.1-human-gut-metagenome-genome-assembly--contig:-NODE-294-length-10301-cov-6.329494_pt1 | contig 10301 bp, 9 predicted proteins | sample MGYA00244206_ERZ653496 | MGnify/ENA primary metagenome ERZ653496 (study PRJEB26926, sample SAMN06165085) | human gut metagenome | biome: ENVO:00009003; feature: ENVO:2100002; material: ENVO:00002003...
ATCTCGCTGCCGACGACGGCGATCTTCACGCGAAAGCGCGGCTTCACATCGGGCTCGCGCTGGCGCAGCTCCTCGAGCGTCTCGCGGAGCTTGTCGACGATGAGATATTTCGGGCAGCAGTAGCTCACAAGGTTCAGGATGTGGTACTCATAGCCCGTGATGCGTGGGTTTTCCTCCTTGCGGAATTGGCCGATCTCAGTCAGGATGCGGCAGACCTCGTTGTGCTCGGCGACCGCCTTGCGCAGCGCATCGTCCGACACGTCCATGCCGTAGACCTCCTGCAGCGGCGTGAGCACCTTGCGCCGGAGCTGGTCGACATAGTGCCGCACGGTGTTTTCCGTGACCTTGAAGGGCATGTCGAGAAAGGTCACGAAAAACTGCTCATTGTCCACGAGCCGCAGCAGCTCGAAGTGCTCGAGCGCGCGGTTCATCTCCGAGCACGTCTCCGTGCCCATCAGGCCGGACAGGAAGTTGTAGCCGCCCTCGATGCCGCGCTCCAGCAGCGACTTGCAGTAGTCGCAGATGAAGTTCGACATATAGTACGACGAGATGTCCAGCGACCCCGTCAGCGGTGCGCGCAGGCGCACCGAAAAGCAGTTTCCGGTGTTGAGCAGCACCTCCGGCATGTGGTAGCAGGTGTAGGCCAGCGCGTGCTTCCCCTCGGCACACGCCTGCTGCACGAGCGCGTTGTTGGCGCTCTCGAGCAGCTTTTCAAATTCGTAAAGATGCTTCAGGTCTTTCAATCTACGCTTCCCTCCATGTGAAAAAATTCGCATTTGGATGGTCACATTATACGACGATGTGTCCGATGCCGCAATAGTTTTTGGACAGTTTTCTGGAAAACGTGCAAAAATTGACGCGGTGGTTTCGCGCGCACTGTGGTATAATGGGCGCAGAAAGGTTACAGGAGGTGGCGATATGAAGCCCCAGTTTGCCAATGTGTTCAACGTCTCGGTCAACGACAACCGCTCGGAGTGCTCGCTGAGCTTCTACCATATGTATGTGCAGCACAACTACACGCCCCAGCCAAAGGGACTGATTGATATGCCGGAAAAGACGGTCGATGAGGTCGCGAGCATCATGCTCACGCGTGACGGTGCGCACGCGCTCACGCGCCTGCTCATCCAGAGCTTCGGCATGCCGGAGGACAAGGCATGAGCGCGCCGCAGACGCTGCGCCCCGGGCGCTACCGCCACTTCAAGGGCAGGGAGTATGAACTGCTGTTTGTCGCCACGCATTCGGAGACGCTCGAGCCCATGGTCGTTTACCGCGCGCTCTACGGGGAGCGCGGGCTCTGGGTGCGCCCCGCCGCCATGTGGGACGAGCAGATCGAGCGCGACGGGCAGGTCGTGCGCCGCTTTACTTACATCGGGGACTGAGTTTCAGACGGAAAAAGCGCGCCGGATCGTGTGATCCGGCGCGCTCGGCGTCTGTGGCGTCTGTATTTAAATGAGGTGCTGTGCGCGGCAGAGCGCTGCGTATTTGCCGTCGCGCGCGATGAGCTCGGCGGGTGTGCCCTGCTCGCAGACACGCGCGCCGTCGATCACGGCGACGCGGTCGGCACCCTGCACGGTGCTCAGCCGGTGGGCGATGATGATGCACGTGCGGCCGCGGGCGAGCGTGTCGAGCGCGTTCTGGATGCGCTGCTCGGTCACGGAGTCGAGCGCGCTCGTGGCCTCGTCGAGGATGAGGATCTGCGGGTTTTTCAGAAACAGGCGCGCGATGCTCAGGCGCTGCTTCTGCCCGCCGGAGAGCATGACGCCGCGCTCGCCGACATAGGTGTCGTAGCCGTCGGGCATGGCGCGGATCTCGCGGTCGATCTCGGCATAGCGCGCGGCCTGCTCGATCTCGGCGTCGGTGGCGTCGGGGCGGCCGTAGCGGATGTTTTCGCGGATGGTGTCGGCAAAGAGGAACACCTCCTGCTGCAGCACGCCGACGCAGCGGCGCAGCGACGCCTGCGTCACGGTGCGCACGTCGATACCGTCGATGCACACCGAGCCGGACGTGACATCGTAAAACCGCGGCAGCAGCTGGCACAGCGTCGTCTTGCCGCCGCCCGACGGACCGACGACGGCCAGCGTCTCGCCTGGCGCAATGTGCAGATCCACGTGCGAGAGCACGGTTGCACCCTCAGCGTAGTCGAAGCTCACGTTGTTATAATCCACCTGCCCGCGCACCGTCGGCAGGGGTCTGGCGTCCGGCGCGTCGGCAATGTCGGGCTGCACGCGCATCAGCTCCAGAAAGCGCTGGAAGCCGGCCGTGCCGTCGGTGAACACCTCCATGAAGTTGACCAGCGTGCGGATGGGGGAGATGAACGTCGTCACGTACAGCGAGAATGTGATGAGATCGATGTAGTCGATCTGGCCGCGCATGATGTACGCGCCGCCGAGCGCGATGACCACGACCTGCATGGCCGACATCGTAAACTCCATCCCGCCCTGAAACACGCCCATGGCGCGGTACCAGTCGGTCTTGCTGTGCTTGTAGCGGTCGTTGCAGGCGAGAAACTTCTCGCGCTCGACGGCCTCGTTCGTGAACGCCTTGGCTGTGCGCACGCCGGAGATGCCGGACTCGATGACGGTGTTGATCTCGGCCTGCCGGCGCTTGACGGCGACGTTTGCGTCGTTCATGCGCTTGCGCTGGCGGATCGTGATCCACAGTGACAGCGGCACGAGCAGCAGCAGCACGAGTGCGAGCTGCCAGCAGATCGGCGCCAGGATCGCGAGCGCGCCGCCGAGCGTGACCACCGCCGTGAGCAGATACTCCGGCCCGTGGTGCGCCAGCTCCGTAATGGAAAAGAGGTCGCTCGTCATGCGGCTCATGAGCACGCCCGTGCGGTTGCAGTCAAAGAAGCGGAAGCTCATCGTCTGCAGATGCTCAAAGAGCTCCTGACGCATATCCGCTTCGATGAGCACGCCGCATTGGTGGCCGATGACGGTCACAGCGTATTTGAACACGGCCTTGAGCAGGTATGCTGCCAGAAGCGCCGCCATGATGGCGAAGAATGTGCGGAACAGTCCCAGCGGCAGCAGATTCTGCATCGCCTGCCGCGAGACATAGGGAAACGCCAGATCCGCCAGGCATGAGAGCAGCGAAAAGAGCAGATCGAGCGCAAACAGCCGCCGGTGCGGCCGGTAAAAAGTCAAAAACAGCCGCAGCGGGCGGCCGGAGCAATCACGTTGCATGGGGACATCTCTCCTTCCCGGACAGTTTATCCGTTTCGGCGGTGTGTGTCAAGCGGCGGTTTTGGGATTGACCCGCCGCCGGAAACGTGATACCATAATTTCGGCCATTTTGTGCCGAGAACTGTCACTGAGGATGTGGGGATACGATGCGAAAAGCTCTCAAAACCGTTTTATGTGTCGCGCTCATTCTGGCGCTGACCGCCATCGTCGCGCTGCGCGTGCTGCCGCCGATGGATACTCCGGCGCAGTCCGCCGCCGCAACGCCTACGCCGGTCGTGCCCGCTGCGCCCACGCCCACGCCCGAGCCGGACAATGGCCTGCCGAAGGTCAACACCGGCAGCTGGGAGCTCACGCTCGTCAACGCGCAAAACCCGATCGGCGAGGCCGTACCAGAGGACTTGGCGGAGCTGGAGGGCGGCCGGTATTTTGACGGCCGCGCCGTGGACGCGCTCAAGGAATTCATCGCCGCCGCGCGTGCCGAGGGGCTGAGCGTTTGCCTGTCGAGCACGTACCGCAGCTACAGCGAGCAGTCGTACCTCTTCACCCGCAAGGTCGGGCAGTGCGGTGGTGACGAGGCCGCAGCCGCCCGCATCGTTACCCGTCCCGGCACGAGCGAGCATCAGCTCGGCCTGTGCGCCGACATCACCGACAAGTTCTATGAGGTCAAGACACGCGAGCTGGAAAAGACCGCGCTCTTCCAGTGGATGTACGCCCACTGTCAGGAGTACGGCTTCATCCTGCGCTATCCCGCCGACAAGGAGAGCGTCACCGGCGTCATGTACGAGCCGTGGCACTTCCGCTATGTCGGCAAAGAGGCGGCGGCGTACATCATGGAAAACAACCTCTGCCTTGAGGAATTTCTGGATCTGTATAAATGAAGGCTTCCCGGGCGCTTCCTGCAGGAAGCGCCCGGTCATTTGTGTGTTGTGCTGCAAAGCGATATGTAAAATATGTGTAAACTGTTGAAAAACCGCTTGCAATCCTGCATATCATCTGCTAAACTGAGAGCAACTGAAAAAGAAAGGAGCGTGATAACGTTATGCGTACCAATCAAGTCCAGGATCTGGACGACCTGATCTTCTCGGATGTCAGCTGGGAACCCAGCAGCAAGTGAGAAGCCATAGAGCCGGATGACGCCACGCCAAGCGCGTGGATTTTTTATATTTAAAATACGAAACCTGCCGGCCTCCGCGCGAAAAATGGTTGCAATTTTTGCAGCCGTGTGCTACGAATAGAGCACAACCAAAAAGGAGGCTGATCTCTATGGCATTCATCCGCAAGCTCCCCGATGTGCCCGAGCGCCTTGAGCACCTCAAAGGCGGTGCCGGCCATCTCGAGCGCTATGCTATCCTCTCTCCGGAGGAGATGCTCGGCGCCGGTACGGTCTGCGCCCGCATGGTGCTGCAGCCCGGCTGCGAAGTCGGCGAGCATACCCACCACGGCAACTATGAAGTGTACTACTTCCTCTCCGGGCACGGCACGTACCGCAGCAACGGTGAGACGACGACCGTGGACGCCGGCACCGTGACCTTCACGGGTGACGGCGAAAGTCATTTCCTGCGCAACGACGGCGACACGCCGCTGGAGTTTCTGGCCCTCGTGCTCAATCTCCCCGCGCAGGCATAAAGAAAAGCCTTCCCCTTGGTGGGGAAGGCTTTTCCTTTAAAACCGATCAGCGGACATCCGTCGGATGTCCGCTGATATTACATATGTGCTTACTTGCTCTTGATGTACGCGTCGATGGCAGCCGCGGCCTTCTTGCCGGCGCCCATCGCCTTGATGACGGTGGCCGCACCGGTGACGGCGTCGCCGCCGGCGAACACGCCGTCCTTCATGGTCGTCACGGTGTCATCCTTGACGACGATGCCGCCGCGATCGCTGTACTCGAGGTCCGGCGTCGCCTTGCGCAGCAGCGGGTTGGGGGAGGTGCCCAGCGCCATGATGACAGAGTCGCAGGCCATCTCAAACTCGCTGCCCGGCACTTCGATCGGACGGCGGCGGCCCTTCTCGTCGGGCTCGCCGAGCTCCATGCGGATGCACTTGAGGCCGCGGACCCAGCCGTTGTCGTCGGCGAGGATCTCGACGGGGTTGCACAGCAGGTGGAAGTTGATGCCCTCTTCCTTTGCGTGCTCGTACTCTTCCTTGCGGGCGGGGATCTCCTCCTCGCCGCGGCGGTATACGACCGTCACGTCCGCGCCCAGACGCTTGGCGCAGCGCGCGGCGTCCATGGCGACGTTGCCGGCGCCGACGACGGCCGTCACGTGGATGGGCATGAGCGGGGTGTCGTAGCGCTCGTCATAGGCGTGCATGAGGTTGATGCGGGTGAGGAACTCGTTGGCGGAGAACACGCCGCAGTAGCTCAGACCCGGGATGTTCTGGAACTTCGGCAGACCGGCGCCCGAGCCGATGAACACGGCCTCGTACTTCTCGTCGCCGAGGAGGTGGTCGGCGTCCTTGCCGAGCAGCTCGTCGATGCTCATGCACTTGCCAATGGTCGCGTCGCACACGATGTTGACGCCCATGGCCACGAGCTTGTCGATCTCCTTTTGCACGATGGCCTTCGGCAGACGGAACTCGGGGATGCCGTAAGCCAGAACGCCGCCGGCCTTGTGGAAGTGCTCGTAGACGGTCACGTCGTAGCCGAGCTTGGCCAGATCGCTCGCGCAGGCAAGACCGGACGGGCCGGAGCCGATGACCGCGACGCGGTGGCCGTTGGTGGCGATCTTCTCGGGCATCTCGTCGGCGTTCTCGCGGTTCCAGTCGGCGACGAAGCGCTCCAGACGGCCGATGCCGACAGGCTCGCCCTTGATGCCGCGCACGCACTTGCTCTCGCACTGCTTCTCCTGCGGGCAGACACGACCGCAGATGGCGGGCAGGGAGCTGTCCTCAAGGATCTTGTGGTAAGCGCCCTTGAAGTCCTGCTCACGGACGCAGGCGATGAACTGCGGGATCTTGACATTGACCGGGCAGCCGGACATGCAGGCCGGGCGCGGGCAATTCAGGCAGCGGTTGGCCTCATCGACCGCCATCTCGACGGTGTAGCCAAGCGCGACTTCTTCAAAGTTTTTGTTGCGGACGTTCGGATCCTGCTCCGGGATCGGATTTTTCGTGGGAGACATATTCGCCATGATTACTTCTCCTCCTTTTCGCGTGCGGCTTCCTCAGCGTCGGCCATGGCCTGCAGATTGCAGTAGTGGTGGCGGCGCTCAAACACCTTCTGCTCCTGTGCCTCATAGATCTTGGAGCGGGCGATCGCCTCGTCAAAGTCGACAAGGTGGCCGTCAAACTCCGGACCGTCGACACAGGTGAACTTCATCTTGCCGTCCACGGTCAGGCGGCAGCCGCCGCACATGCCGGAGCCGTCGATCATGATGCAGTTCATATCGACCATCGTGGCTACGCCGTATTCCTTCGTGATCTGGCACACGAACTTCATCATCGGCAGCGGGCCGATGCAGATGCAGTGGTCATACTGCTTGCCCTCGGCCTTGGCCTTCTCCAGCAGCTCCTTGAGCTTGACGGTGGTGAAGCCCTTCTCGCCGTAGGTGCCGTCGTCGGTCATCATGTACAGATGATCGCAGCAGGCGCGCATCTCTTCCTCGAGCACGACGATGCCCTTGGTGCGGAAGCCCGCGATGATGTCAACATCGCAGCCGAGACGGTGCGCCTCCTTGGCCTGCGGCCATGCGATGGCGCAGCCAGAGCCGCCGCCGACGACAACGACCTTGTGCATGTTGTCAAACTCGGCAGGGTTGCCGAGCGGACCGACAACGTCTGCCACATAGTCTCCGGCCTTCTTGCCGGCGAGCAGAGCCGTCGTGCTGCCGACGCGCTGCATGATGACCGACACGGTGCCGGCCTCGCGATCATAAGAAGAGATCGTGATGGGCATGCGCTCGCCGAACTCATCGACGCGGAACATCAGGAATTGACCCGGCTGTGCCTTGCGGGCAACGAGCGGGGCCTCAAACGTGACGCGGAACATATTGTCAGATAATCTCTCGTTATTCACGATTTTGAACATGAAAATCACCTCAAGGCATTATTATAGCGGAATCGGAAAAGTTGCACAAGAGAGAAACGAAAAATCTAAATTTTAACAGGCAAAACGACAAAAAACTGTAAATATGCACAAAGTTTCGCGTGCTTTTCTGAGCAGAAAAGCCAGTGCCTCTGGTCCCAAAACTTCAACCATGCAGCGCCGCCTTCCTTGAAAAAGGGAGAAAAAGAGAGAAAATGCAAAAACGGAAACGCCGCCTGTCCCGATCTCGGGACAGGCGGCTGGTGTTCGGTATGGAGGTCGTTCGGCGCGCTCGGGCACGCTCAGCGCTCGGAGCTCGTGGCGGCGCTGGTGCTGCCGGTCCACTGCCAGTTGGCGATCTCGGGCAGGTCGACGCCGTGCGCGGCGATGTACTGCCGGTGCTCGACGAGCTTGTCGCGCATCTGCTGCACGGTGTAGGCGCCGCGGTTGCCGAGCTGGGGCAGGCGCTTGACGACATCGATGACAAGGTGGAAGCGGTCGAGCTCATTGAGCACGCGCATGTCAAACGGCGTCGTGATCGTGCCCTCCTCGACGTAGCCGCAGACGAACATGTTCTGGTTGCGGCGGGTGTAGGTCAGCTCGTGGATGAGCTTCGGGTAGCCGTGGAAGGCGAAGATGATGGGCTTGTCCTTCGTGAAGATGAGGTCATAGTCCTCGTCCGTGAGACCGTGCGGGTGGTCGGAATGCGGCTGGAGCTTCATGAGGTCAACTACGTTCACGACACGCACGCGCACCTCCGGCAGCTTCTCGCGCAGGATGGTCACGGCGGCGAGCGTCTCGAGCGTCGGCGTGTCGCCGCAGCAGGCCATGACGACGTCGGGCTCCGCGCCCTGATCGCTGCTGGCCCACTCCCAGATGCTCACGCCCTGCGTGCAGTGGCGCACGGCCTGCTCCATGGTCAGCCACTGCGGCCGCGGATGCTTGGAGGCCACGATGACGTTGATATAGTTCCGGCTGCGGATGCAGTGATCAAAGCAGCTCAGGAGGCAGTTTGCGTCCGGCGGCAGATAGATGCGCACGACATCGGCCTTTTTATTCGCCACGTGGTCGAGGAAACCGGGGTCCTGATGCGTGAAGCCGTTGTGATCCTGCTGCCACACGTTCGAGGCGAGCACATAGTTGAGCGAGGCGATGTCCTGCCGCCAGGGCAGCTGGTTGCAGACCTTGAGCCACTTGGCGTGCTGCGCGACCATGGAGTCCACGATGCGGATGAAGGCCTCGTAGCTGTTGAAAAAGCCGTGGCGGCCGGTGAGCAGGTAGCCCTCGAGCCAGCCCTCGCACATGTGCTCCGAGAGCATGGAGTCCATGACGCGGCCGTCGGGGTCGAGAAACTCGTCGCTGTCCGTCGCCTCGGCGACCCAGCGGCGGCCCGTGACCTCGAACACCGGACTCAGGCGGTTGGAGGCGGTCTCGTCGGGGGCGAAGATGCGGAAGTTGCGCGCGTCCATGTTCTCGCGCATGATATCGCGCACGAATGCACCGAGCACGGTCATGTCCTGCGCCTCGACGGCGCCGGGTGCCGGCACGGACTGCTCATACGTGCGGAAGTCCGGCATGCGCAGCTCGCGCAGCAGCAGGCCGCCGTTTGCGTGGGGGTTTGCGCCCATGCGGCGCTGTCCCTTCGGCGCAAGGGCCTGCAGCTCAGGGATGAGCGTGCCGTTGTCGTCAAAGAGCTCCTCGGGGTGGTAGCTGCGCAGCCATTCCTCGAGCTGCACGAGGTGCTCGGGCTTGTCCATCGCGATCGGCACCTGGTGCGCGCGGAACGAACCCTCCACCTGCTTGCCGTCCACTTCCTTCGGGCCGGTCCAGCCCTTCGGCGCGCGGAACACGATCATCGGCCAGTAGGGGCGCGTGGTGTCGTGCGCGGTGCGCGCGTGCTGCTGGATGGCGTGGATCTCTTCGATGGCCCAGTCCATCGTTTCGGCCATTTTGGCGTGCATCTCGGCGGGATCGTCGCCCTCGACGAAGCGCGGCTCCCACCCGCAGCCGCGGAAGAACATCTCGAGCTCCTCGTGGCTGATGCGGGAAAAGAGCGTGGGATTGGCGATCTTGAAGCCGTTGAGGTGCAAAATCGGCAGCACCGCGCCATCCGTGATGGGGTTGACGAACTTGTTGCCGTGCCACGCGGTGGCGAGCGGGCCGGTCTCGGCCTCGCCGTCACCGACAACACAGGCGGCGATCAGACCGGGGTTATCCATCACGGCGCCGAAGGCGTGCGCGAGCGAATAGCCCAGCTCGCCGCCCTCGTGGATGGAGCCCGGTGTTTCGGGCGCGACATGGCTCGGGATGCCGCCGGGGAACGAAAACTGCTTGAACAGGCGCTGCATGCCGGCCGCGTCGCGCGTGATATTCGGGTACACGTCGGTGTACGAGCCGTCGAGATAGTCCTGCGCGACCATGGCGTTGCCGCCGTGGCCGGGGCCGGAGAGATAGATCATATCGAGGTCATATTCGTTGATGACGCGGTTGAGGTGCGTGTAGATGAAGTTCTGGCCGGGCACGGTGCCCCAGTGGCCGACGATCTTCTTCTTGATGTCGCGCTCGGTCAGACGCCGGCGCAGCAGCGGATCATCGAGCAGGTAGAGCTGGCAGGCGGACAGATAGTTCGCCGCGCGCCACCAGGCATCCATCTTGGCCAGCAGCTCCGGTGTGGGTGCAAACGCTTCGTTTTTCATCGTGAAAACCTCCTTATATGATATGATAGAATGTGCCGTTCGGCACGGATCATGCTTCGTTTTGCAGCGCTTTGATCACGCACTCGGCGCAGCGGAGTCCGTCCACGGCGGCGCTGGTGATGCCGCCAGCATAGCCCGCGCCCTCGCCGCAGGGGTAGAGCCCCTGCACGCCGGTGCTGCACCGGTCGTCCCCGCGCACGATGCGCACGGGGCTGCTCGAGCGGGTCTCGGGCGCGGTGAGCACGGCGTCCGGGTCGTCAAAGCCGCGCAGCTTCTGGCCGAAGACCGGCAGCGCCTGCGCAAGCGTCGCCGTGATGCGCTGCGGCAGCACGTCGTGCAGGTCGCACCACGTCACACCTGTCTCTTATACACATCTGACGCTGCCGACGATCTTACGCG
>ENA-OZAL01000296-OZAL01000296.1-human-gut-metagenome-genome-assembly--contig:-NODE-296-length-10292-cov-6.243919_pt1 | contig 10292 bp, 10 predicted proteins | sample MGYA00244206_ERZ653496 | MGnify/ENA primary metagenome ERZ653496 (study PRJEB26926, sample SAMN06165085) | human gut metagenome | biome: ENVO:00009003; feature: ENVO:2100002; material: ENVO:00002003...
GGGCTCGGAGATGTGTATAAGAGACAGGAGCTCGCACGCGGCGCTCGTGGCGCGCCAGATGGGCAAAGTCTGCATTTGCGCCGCAAGCGAAATCTCCATGGACTATTCCAAGCGCGTTATGAGCGTCGGCAATGTGGTAGTCAAGGAGGGCGACTACATCTCCATAGACGGAACCACCGGCGAAATCTTTCTCGGCGAAATCGAAACCGCGCCCAGCGAGGTAATCCGCGTGCTCTCCGGAAAAATGAAGCCCGCCAAGAGCTACACCTACCGTCTCTTCGACACTGTTATGAAGTGGGCCGACAAGTACCGCAAGCTCGGCGTGCGCACCAACGCGGACACCCCCAAGGACGCCAAGCAGGCGGCCGCCTTCGGCGCGCAGGGCATCGGCCTGTGCCGCACCGAGCATATGTTCTTCGCCGAGGATCGCATCAAGGCCGTCCGCGAGATGATCTGCGCCCGCACCGTCGAGGAGCGCAAGGTCGCACTGGCGAAGGTTGAGCCGTTCCAGCAGAGCGATTTTGAGGCCATGTACCGCATCATGGGTGACCGCCCGATGACGATCCGTTACCTCGATCCCCCGCTGCACGAGTTCCTGCCCACCCAGAAGGCAGACATCGAGGAGCTGGCGCAGGAGATGGGCATGACGGCTGAAGAGCTGCAGGACGTCGTTGTATCCCTGCACGAGTTCAACCCCATGATGGGCCACCGCGGCTGCCGCCTGGCTGTCACCTACCCGGAGATCGCCGAGATGCAGACCAATGCCGTCATCAAGGCTGCCCTCAAGGTCAGCGCCGAGACCGGCAAGATGATCACGCCCTACATCATGATCCCGCTGGTCGGCGAGCGCAAGGAGCTCAAGTTCGTGCGTGACATCGTCGTCCGCACGGCGGACGCGCTGATCAAGGAGGCCGGTGTGGACATGAAGTATCACGTCGGCACTATGATCGAGATCCCGCGCGCCGCGCTCACGGCCGACGAGATCGCCAAGGAAGCGGACTTCTTCAGCTTCGGCACCAACGACCTGACGCAGATGACCTTCGGCTTCAGCCGTGACGACGCTGCGAAGTTCCTCGGCAGCTACTACGACACCAAGATTTACGAGAGCGACCCGTTCCAGCATCTGGACATCAACGGTGTCGGCAAGCTCGTGGAGATGGCCTGCAAGCTTGGCCGTCAGACGAATCCGGATCTGGAGCTCGGCATCTGCGGCGAGCACGGCGGCGATCCGTCCTCCGTCGAATTCTGCCACAAGGTCGGCCTGGACTATGTGTCCTGCTCGCCGTTCCGCGTGCCGATCGCCCGTCTGGCCGCGGCACAGGCTGCCATCCGCGAGGAGCAGTGACCTGGCACTTTGCCAATAGAAATCCATCTCGAGCGGCCGCATTCCCGAACCGGGAATGCGGCCGTTTTTCGCTTTGAGGGGTGTCCTGTCTCCCACCATATGACGTTTGGGAAAAGCACAGAAAATCCTCGGCATTCTATTGAAAAACGAGGCTGTCTATGCTACGATAATACTATAAGAGCGCCTGCAGCCACCGCTTGCGGGCACGGCCCGCCGCAGGAATGCGGCTTTTTCATAGCAGTTCGGTTAGCTTACTCTAACCGAAAAGTGAGAGGAGAGACATACGATAATGACCGAAAAGATTACGCTCTCCGGCGTACCGGAGACGATGCTGCAGACCGTTTATGCCCGCGCAAGGGAGAGCGCCGGGCGCGGCACGATCCATGATCAGAAAGCGGAGGAGATTATCCGCAGGTTGGATTACGATTTCTCCCTTGCGGACAAGGACACCGCGATGCGCAGCGGGGTCATTGCCCGCACAATCGTGCTTGATCGGCTGGTGTGCGCGTGGCTGGCGCAGAATTCGGGTGCCGTCGTTGTCAACCTCGCCTGCGGTCTGGACACTCGGTGCTATCGGGTGAATGGGTACGCGCGCTGGTATAATCTCGACCTGTCGGAGACCATTGCCGTGCGCGAGCGGCTCCTGCCGGAGCGCGGTGCGATCTCGCAGCTTGCCATGTCCGCTATGGACGACTGGGGCGGCGAGATCACGGAGCAGGGCACGCCGGTGCTCGTCATCATCGAGGGCCTGACCATGTATCTGTCGGAAGCGGATGTGCAGCATATCTTCACGGTGATCGCCGGGCGGTTCCCGACGGCGGCGGTATTCGTCGAGACCATGAGCCCCATGGTCGTCAAGCGGTTCCGGGAAAAGTCCATTGAGGGCAGCCATGCGAAATTCACCTGGGGCGTAAAAAACGGAGAAGCGCGTGCCGCGCTGTTGCCGGACTTTCGCTTTGTCGAGCAGCACTGCCTGACCGAAGGCATGGCGGTGTTTGCCCCGGTTTACAAGGTGCTGGATAAGCTGCCCGCCGTGCGGAATGTCTCCAACAAGATCATCGTGCTGGAAAGGACTTAAGGCGGCAGCGCATTCACAGTGGGCGGCTTTGTCCGTTGGCGCGCCGGCAGAACAGAGCCGCCGGTATCAAAGCAATGGAGGAAACGATATGTTATTTTCAGAAAAGCTGAAACATTTTTCGGCAGCACACCCCTGTCAAATGATGACCGTGGATGGCGCAGTGTTCCGCTATGTGCTGAGCGGGCAAGCAGACGGCAGGACGCTGGTGCTGCTCAACGGCGGCATGAACACGCTGGAAATGTGGATTGACTATGTCGATGCGCTTTCCACGGGCTGCCGTGTGCTGCTGTTTGATTACCCGCAGCAGCTGCGCACCAATCAGGAACTGGTGACGGGCATGCACGCCTTTTTCCAAAAGCTTGGCATCGAAAAGCCGATCTTCATCGGCGCCAGCGACGGCGGCATGGTCTCGCAGATCTATGTGCAGAAATACCCCGGCGAGGCCGGCGGACTGGTGCTGATCTCGACCGGCGGCATGGATGCAGAAACGCTCAAGAGCCTGAAAAAAAGTACTTTCTTGCGCCGGCCATGCTGTGGTACATGAAGCACTGCAACTATGAAAAGCTCAAGCCGAAACTCATCCGGGCCAGCATGCGCCACATCCGCAACGAGAGCCCGGAGGAGATTGCCTATGCGCGGGATCTGTTCGAGACGATTTTCCGCGACTACAAGCAGGAAAAGGATGTGCACATTTCCGGTCTGCTTGCAGACGTGATGCACCAGACGCCGATGACGGCGGCGGATTTTGCGGCGCTGGAGGGAAAAATCCTGCTCATCCTGCCCGATCAGGACTTTTTCTCCGGGAAGATGCAGGCGGATCTGGTCTGCCTGATGCACGACCCGCAGATCGCCTATGTTTCCGGTGGGCACTTATCCACGATCCTGGAGGCGGATGCGTTCGTGCGGACGATCCGGGCGTTTCTGAACGCGCTGGAAGCATCGAATCATGAAAAAGTTTAACTACACGCTTAACCACAAGGCGGATGAGGTCTACATGGCCAAGATGTGCCATGCGGGCTGGGCGGTGACAAGCCTTGTGGAGGGCGTCTGGACCTTCGTGCCCTGCGAGCCGGATCAATACATATTCCGCGTGTGCTACCTGCGCGGCAAAAGCAATGCGGAGGTGGAAGCACTCAAGCGTGATCTTGCCGCCAAGGGGATCGAATTCGTTTCCCGTTATTCGTTCTGGGCGATCTTTCGCAGCGAGCACGACTTCCGGCTCTACACGCTGGAGGAGGAGCTTGCAATCAATGAGACCATCCGCCGCCCCATGCGCGTGGGAAGTGTACTGAGCTGGATCGTGTTTGCGGCACTTCTGGCGCTTACGCTCCGGGTTAGCGCGTGGTTTTGCGTCCTGACGGTTCTGGTCGGCGTGTATGCGGCGATGTGCACCTGCCTCAGCTGCTCTTACACTGGGCCGATCCGAACGCTGCGCGGGGAACGCGAGGCTCCCGCACGGTGACATGCCCGCGCCTTTGGAAGGAGAGATAGCTGTGATCGAGATTCAATACCATGATGAAGCGGCCGACGTTTCCTGCCCGTCCGGGCAGGCCGGCGGCTTTGAAAACGCGGACGGAAACGGAGAGATCCATTTCTATCCGCTGCTGGACGGCGTGAGCGCCATGCGGATGCGGCTGGAGATGGGCTCCTATACGGAGCTCCGCACCCAGACCGGGATGCTGGAGATCAATTTCTGCGCCAATGGGCGCTTTGAGACCCGGTTTTCTCTGCGGGATCATGTCTTGCTCAAGCCGGGGGACATGGCCATCAGCTGCTATGACGGCGTGCACGGCACGATGTCGGAGTCGCACTTTCCGCTGGGCTATTATGAGGGCATCTGCCTGGAGGTGAATCCGGCTGCCGCCCAGCGCTGGATCGAGCGGAACGCGCCGGTGTTTTCCGTGGACTTTTCTGCACTCAAGCGCAACCTCCTCGGCAGCAAGTGGTACACGTATGGCTTTGCCGGACCGCGCTGTGAGCATGTATTCCGGGAGCTATATGAGAGCATTGCCTATCTGGATCCTGGCTTCCTGCAGCTCAAGGTGCTGGAGCTGCTGATGCTGCTCGGCCGCGTTCCGCGCGGCTCCGCTGCTGACCCGTACTGCTCTGCCCGGCAGGCGGAGCTGGCCCGGCATCTGCGGGACCATCTGCTGACCGATCGGGAGGGGTATGTCTCTCTGGCGCAGCTGGCGGCGGAGCACAAGATCTCGGTGTCTCATCTGCAGAAGATATTTAAGCAGGTCTATGGCGTTCCGGTGTACCACTACATCAAGGAGTACCGGCTGGAACAGGCCGCGGTAGAATTGGTGCGGAGCACGCGGCCGGTGACGCAGATCGCGCAGGCCGCCGGGTATGACAATGCCAGCAAGTTCTCCGCGTGCTTCAAAAAGCGCTACGGCGCGACACCGTCGCAGTACCGCGCCCATGCAAAGCAGGCGTCAAAACGGAGCAGTGAAACCAAAACGGAGTAGTCCGGGCAGGAGAGATGTGATAGACTTCCTGGCGGTTAGACGAGACTAACTAATATCAGGAGGTACACAATGAAAAAGAGAATTGCTGCATTTTTGATGTGCGTGATCTGCCTGCTGTCGGTCGTTGGCTGCGGACAGACCAAAGCGGACACGAACAACCCGTCGGCTGCAAATCAGCAGACGGTCGCGGATGATTACCTGACGACGATCAGCGGTACGTATGTGGAGCTGTTCCCCGAGCTGTCGAAAGCGGACTACCGGAGCATCTGGCATGATGCCACCGCGCCACTGGTGGGCGAAGACAATGCGGACGCTGCCACGGACAAGCTGATCGGGATGTGCACCGCGCAGATCTACGGTGCGGACGCTGCCGAAAAATACACGGCGGATCCGGACAGCATGGCCTTCGACTGCTATTTCCTGGGCGGCGTTGCGAAGTTCGTGATGGACGGCCACAAGATCACCGGCCTGGACGCGCAGGGAAAGGAAGTTTTCTCCCACACCTACCGCCTGCTGGACAAGGAAAATGAAAACGGCTTCATTTTCTATCAGAGCGAGGACGAGAATTCCGGCGAATTCACATACTTTGCATTTTCTCCGGACACGATGGCGACCACCTATCACCTGGAGTTCCGCTACGCGGAGGATCTCAATGATCTGGAGAGCTGGTTCGAGGGCAACTATGCCTACTGGAACGCTTCTGCGATCGCCGAGGATTACGATCAGGAGACGCTCAAAAACGTGATCACGCTCTTTGTGACGGAAAACCTGTCGGAATCGAAGTAAAAAAGGTTCGGCAGTTCGGCGCGCGATATGCGCACGAAAAAACCACAACGGCCATCCCTATGGGATGGCCGTTGTGGTTTTTTGCATTCAGAGAGATCCATATACGAAGATATCCCGCGTTACACGATCACGGTCAGCAGCATCTTAAAGCGCGTCTGTCCATAGACCGCGTGCGGCACGTGCGCCGGCATGATGATGCTCTCCCCGGCGGAGACGAGGTGCGCCTCGCCGTCGATGGTGAAGCGGCCCGTGCCGTCGAGCACGGTGACGAGCGCGTCGCCGTCGGCAGTGTGCGTGCTGATCTCCTCGTCCTGCTCGAAGGCGAAGAGCGTCATGCTCAGGGCGCGGTTTTGCGCGAGCGTCTTGCTCACGATCTGCCCCTGCTGGTATTCGACCTCGTCGCCGAGGCGCAGCACCTGTGCTTTTTCGATGTTTTTCAGACCCATGATCCGATCTCCTTTGTTCTTGACTGTTGAAATTTTACCCGCCGTGCGGCGGTCGTATACGTTCGTTCAGTCGTCGAGACCCGGCACCTGCGGCAGGGATGCAAAGCTCTCGGCGAGCTGTGCGTCGGTGGGGATGAAATCGCTCATCTCGCCGTTGTGGAACTTCTCATAGGCGACCATGTCGAAGTAGCCGGTGCCGGTCAGGCCGAAAACGATGGTCTTTTCTTCGCCGGTCTCGCGGCATTTGACGGCCTCGTCGATGGCGACGCGGATGGCGTGACTCGATTCCGGAGCGGGCAGGATGCCTTCAATGCGCGCAAACTGCTCGGCCGCCTCGAACACCTTTGTCTGCTCGACGGCGCGGGCCTCCATGTAGCCGTCGTGGTACAGCTGCGAGAGAATAGAGCTCATGCCGTGGTAGCGCAGGCCGCCGGCGTGGCTCGGTGAGGGGATGAAGCCGCTGCCGAGCGTGTACATCTTGGCCAGCGGGCAGACCTTACCGGTGTCACAGAAGTCGTAGGCGAACCTGCCGCGCGTGAGACTCGGGCAGGAGGCGGGCTCGACGGCGATGAACCGATAGTCGCGCTCGCCGCGCAGCTTCTCGCCCATGAACGGGGAGATAAGGCCGCCGAGGTTGCTGCCGCCGCCGGCGCAGCCGATGATGATGTCCGGCACGATGCCGTATTTGTCGAGCGCCGTTTTCGTCTCCAGACCGATGACCGACTGGTGCAGCAGCACCTGATTGAGCACGCTGCCGAGCACGTAGCGGTAGCCGGGAGTCGAGGTGGCGACCTCGACGGCCTCGCTGATCGCGCAGCCGAGCGAGCCGGTCGTGCCGGGGTGCTCGGCGAGGATGCGACGGCCGATCTCCGTCTCCGTGGACGGGCTCGGCGTCACGGACGCGCCGTAGGTGCGCATCACCTCGCGGCGGAAGGGCTTTTGCTCATACGAGCACTTGACCATGTAGACCTTGCAGTCGAGACCCAGATAGGCGCAGGCCATCGACAGCGCCGTGCCCCACTGGCCGGCACCGGTCTCGGTCGTGACGCCGCGCAGCCCCTGCTGCTTGGCGTAGTACGCCTGCGCGATGGCGGAGTTGAGCTTGTGCGAGCCGGAGGTGTTGTTGCCTTCAAACTTGTAGTAGATCTTCGCCGGGGTCTGCAGCTGTTTTTCCAGGCAGTAGGCGCGCACGAGCGGCGAGGGACGGTACATCTTATAGAAGTCACGGATCTCGTCCGGGATGGGGATCTCGCGGTCGTCGTTGTCAAGCTCCTGGCGGATGAGCTCGTCGCAGAATACGGGGCGCAGATCGTCGAACGCCATCGGCGCGCCGGTGGCGGGATTGCGCAGCGGCGCGGGCTTGACCTTCATGTCCGCGCGGACGTTATACCATGTGCGCGGCATTTCGTCTTCATTCAGGTAGATCTTATAGGGGATGTTTTCATTTGCCATGGTGTTAGCTCCTTTCGACCGGGGCCTTTCCGGGCAAGAAAAAACGACCCTCGTCCACGGAAAGACCAAAAGTGAATTTGATCCTTGGGACAAAAGTCGGAAAACTTCTGCGGTGCCACCCAAATTGGCGCAATGCGCCCACTCGGCGACGTGCCATCACACGCCTTTCCTTGGTAACGGGGGAAAAGCCCGTCGGACTTTACCGCCTCACGGCGTCTCGTCCGCCCTCTGCAGTCCATTCGGCAAGGTCGTCTCTGCTGCGCTCGCACCGGCCGGCAGCTCTCTGGGAAAGACGCAACCCCTTGCTTACTTCTCTGCTTCTGTGGTTTGCTGCTTTGAACTTGGCGTAAGCATACGCCCAAATATCATCGCTTGTCAAGCAGCCGGATGCACTTTTTCCGCTTTCCACAAACGCGGTACGCCGCATGGCGGATTCATTAGCTATTTAAACACAAAAAGAAGAAAGGCGCTTGTAAATTCAGGTATAACTCACACTTTACATTCGCAAAACGGCGGCATATACTGAAACCATCCCGGAGTGGGTTCGGGTCCGGCAAGCAGAGAATGGAGAGATCACCATGGCGGAAAACAAGACATTATGTATTGCCTGTAAGTACAAATTCCATGATCGGGATCTGCAGCCGTGCGCAGACTGCCTGCGCAGCACACAGCTGGCGCAGCAGGGCATCGACCGGTATCAGCGGGCTGCGCAGCCGCAGCAGGCATCGCCCGCTTCGGAGACGCGCAAGGCGCATCCGGCGGCCAGAACGCTGTGCTTTGCCTGTAAGTATATGTACTGCGACTGGGACGCCGAACCGTGCCTGACGTGCCTGCGCCACACGCTGGCGGAGGCGGGGCAGGCGGACGCCTTCGAGCGGGAGCAGACGGAAAAAGATAGGCTTTTATGAATTTCACTAAATATATCAATTAAGAAAACAAATAGTTTGGCGGTTATCGCCGTTGATTTTTGCGTGCGATTTCCCCTATAATAAGAGCGTGCAAGGGAGCACATCTTCGAGCAGAAGTTGTGCGCCCTTGCGTTTTTTTATTTCCTTCGCCCACAAAAAACGGAAAAAACACAAAAAACGGAACTGGACCCACCGGGCGGGCGAACATTCAGATAGGAGGATATGAACATGAAACTGAAACGATTGACTGCATTGCTTCTCTCTGTCATGCTGGTGCTCTCGCTGGCAGCGTGCGGAGGCGGAAAAGACGCCAAAGATGATTCTGCCGACGGCGATTTGTCGGGCAAAGAGATCATCATCGGCAATATCACCCCGGTGACCGGCGCACAGGCGGCCTACGGCCTGGCCATCACGAACTCCATCCAGCTGGCGATCGACGAGATCAACGCCGCCGGCGGTATCCTCGGCGCGACCGTGAAGCTCTCCACCAAGGACGATCAGGGCACGCCGGCAGAAGCGGTTTCCGGTTTCAACTCGCTGCTCAGCGAGGGCGCGGCGGCCATCATCGGCGCAACGCTCTCGAGCTGTACGTCCGCGATCACGAGTCTGGCCGACGATGAGGGCATCGTGCTCGTCACGCCGAGCTCCACGGCAGATTCCATCACCACCACGGACGACTATGTGTTCCGCTCCTGCTTCAAGGACAGCTTCCAGGGCGAGATGGTCGCGGCCTACGCCAAGGATCAGGGCTGGACAAAAGCCGCGGTCCTGTACGCGACCGGCGACACCTATTCCTCCGGCCTGCACGACTCGTTCGTGAAGGCGGCCGAGAAATACGGCATCGAGATCGTCTGCGAGCAGTCCTCGTCCGACACCGGCGCCGTGGACTTCTCCTCGCAGCTGGCGACCATCGCCGCCTCCGGCGCGGATATGCTCTTTGCCCCGTATTACTACGACGCGGTCGGCCCGAAAATCATCCCGCAGGCTCGTGAGGCCGGCTTCAAGGGCGCGATCATGGGCTGCGACGGCTTTGACGGCACGCAGGACTACACCACCGGCGACCTGAGCGCTTATGAGAATGTCTACTTCACCAACCACTATTCCCCGGAGGACAGCTCCGAGATCGTGCAGTCCTACGTCAAGAACTACACGGAAAAGTACGGTTCGGAATCCATGAACGCCCTCGGCGCGCTGGCATATGACGCCATGTATATGGTCAAGCAGGCCATTGAGAAGGCCGGCAGCATCGATCACGAGGCCATCCGCGACGCGATGAGCGACATGCACTATGTCGGCGTCACCGGCGACATGACCCTTGACGAGACCGGCACACCGGAAAAGAGCGTGGCCATCCTGACCTTCACGCCCTCTGACGGCAAGCTCGTGCAGAAGTTCGTCAAGACGCAGAGCTGACCCGATCCCGGCGATACAGCCGGAACCGGACGCGATCCAAAGCAATGACCTTTGCGCGAAAGCGCCGACCGGCGCTTTCGCGCACGAATATTCCGGCGCGGCTGACCTGCGCAAAAACTGAAAGGCAGGGAGAGAATATGACTGACTTTTTACAGCAACTCATCATCGGGCTGCGCCTCGGCAGCGTCTATGCGCTCGTGGCGCTCGGCTATACGATGGTTTACGGCATTATCCGACTCATCAACTTTGCGCACGGCGACTTCATCATGGTCGGCGGCTATACGCTGTATTTCACCGTGCCGATCCTGCTGCACAGCATGGGGCTGCCGGCGTGGACGGGGGAGCTTGCGGCGATCGTGATCCTGTCTCTTATACACATCTGACGCTGCCGAC
>ENA-OZAL01000302-OZAL01000302.1-human-gut-metagenome-genome-assembly--contig:-NODE-302-length-10210-cov-3.080355_pt1 | contig 10210 bp, 10 predicted proteins | sample MGYA00244206_ERZ653496 | MGnify/ENA primary metagenome ERZ653496 (study PRJEB26926, sample SAMN06165085) | human gut metagenome | biome: ENVO:00009003; feature: ENVO:2100002; material: ENVO:00002003...
CTGAAGAAGGACCCGGCCTGGGTGGAGGCCCACAAGTACGCCAGCCCCGAGGAGATCTTTGAGGGCGAGATCGGCAAGATCGGCAACGTGCGCTTTGTGGAGACCAGCGAGGCAAAGATCTGGAAGGGCACCGGCTGCCCGGCGGGTCTGGCCGTGTTCAGCACCCTGATCCTGGGTGCCCACGCCTACGGTTCCACCGAGATCGAGGGCGGCGGCCTGGAGCACATCGTGAAGCAGCTGGGCTATGGTGACGACCCCCTGAACCAGCGTGCGTCTGTGGGCTGGAAGGCACACAAGACCGCTGAGCGCCTGGTGGAGCAGTACATGGTGCGCATTGAGAGCGTATCCAGTTATTCGGAGAATGCGAGTGCCAACTGAACCACTCAGGCGCTTCGTGTCAGCTCCCCTAGTAGGGGAGCCCTTGGCAAACCGGGCAAGCCCTGCTGGATGACGAAACCAGGCGAGGCGTAAAAGGCAGTGCCCCTGCGACAGAGGGCAGAAAGGATGAAAAATGGACAAGAAAAACGTAAGGATCCGGCTGTTCAAGGACAACAGCCGGTACAAGGGCGACCTGTTTGTGAGCGTGAACGGCGTGAGCTATAAGATCCGCCGGGGCGTGGAGGTGGAAGTGCCGCCCGAGGTGGCAGAGGTGCTGGAGCACAGCCAGGTGCAGGATGAGCGCACCGCTGCCCGCATTGCCGCCGCCGAGAAGATCGCGGGGTGAGCGCATGACAGTGGGACAGGCTCTGGAACGGGCCGAGGAACTGCGGCCGGGCTGCAAGGTGGACAGCCGCACCCGGCAGCGCGGGCTCTGTGAGGAGGATGGAATGCTGCGGGCCCTGCTGTTCTCCGGCTGCGGGCTGCGGGCCGGAGTGGGGGCAGACCTTGCCTGGCCTGCGGAGGGCGGTCTGGACGATGCCGTAGAGCTGCTGGTACCCGTGCCTTTTGATGCGCTCTACCCGCATTACCTCTGCGCAAAGCTGGATGCTGCCCTGGGTGAGACGGAACGTTACGCAGGGGAGCAGGCCCGGTATAACAGCATTCTGGCTGAGCTGAGCGCCTGGCTGCGGCGGCGTGCAAAGCCGAAGCACGGTGCGCAGTGGCGGTGGTGAAAGGGAGGAAAGTGGATGCTTCTGACAAATCGGACCGGTGTGAAGAACACCCGGGATCTGCTGCGGGCCTTTGGCGGCCTGAACGAGACCTACGGCTGCACCGAGGCTGAGTACAGCGGGGGAATGAATTTTTCGGCCCGGGATTTCCCGGCCCTGAGCACCCGGCTGCCCCGCCGCAGGCTGCAGGAGCTGGCCGGGCTGAACGGGATGTATCACCTGAACGGTCTGCTGACCGTCTGCGGGCAGGACCTGGTTTATACCCCGGACGAGGCCCCGGCCCAGCCCGTCACCGTGAAAAATGCCGTGGCAGACAGCCGCAAGACGATGGTAGGCATCGGAACAAAGATCCTGATCTTTCCGGACAAGGTGGCGTTCGATACGGCTGACGGCAGTGCGGCCCCGCTGGGTGCTGCCTGGGAGGCGGGAAGCCTGAGCGTGAGCTTTGCGCCCTGTGATGCTTCGGGGAATACCTACGAGGTGAAGGACAAGGGCACGAAGGAGCCGGAACACCCGCAGGACGGCCAGTTGTTTCTGAAGCTGAACGAGCCGGACAAGCCCTATTCTGCAGAGAATACGCTGGAGGTGTACAGCGAGGCTTCGGGCAACTGGACGGTGATCCCGCTGGACTACTGCCTTGTGACCGCTGAGGGCATCGGGGCGGAGTTCCGGGTGTGGGATACTGTGACCCTGACCGGTACGGGGGCTGAACAGGCAGGCCAGTGGGCCGGGCTGGACGGCGACCGCATCGTGTACGGTGTGACCGAAACCACTCTGCGCCTGCGGGCTGACCCGGGCGGCGAACACTTTTACGGCAGGCTTGTCCACAATGGCAGCAGTGTTGTCTGGGTGAGCATGGACGGCACACAGCGGGAAGAGTATTTTCCGGCGGAGGGTGTGAAGGTGGAGCGCCGGGTGCCCGACCTTGAGTACCTGACCGAGTGCGACAACCGGGTGTGGGGCTGTTCCAGCAGCGAGAATGTCATCTACGCCTGCAAGCTGGGCGACCCCACCAACTGGTTCTCCTACCGGGGCATCGCGGCAGACAGCTATGCCGTGACCGTGGGCAGCGACGGCCCCTTTACCGGCGCGGCCACCTGCATGGGCTATGCGCTGTTCTTCAAGGAAAACACCCTGCACAAGCTCTACGGCTCCAAGCCCTCGGATTTCCAGCTCAGCTCCCTGCGCTGCCGGGGCGTGGCCAGAAACGCGGCCCGCAGTCTCTGCGTGCTGAACGAGACGCTGTACTATCTCTCGCCCGACGGCGTGATGGCGTGGGACGGCAGCATCCCGGCCAAGGTGTCGGCGGCGCTGGATGCCGGGCGGCTTGCCAATGTGAAGCAGGCTGTGGGCGGCGCGCTGGATGGCCGGTATTATCTGCATGTCAGCCGGGAAAACGAGGTGCGTCTGCTGGTCTATGATACCGAGCGGGGCCTCTGGCACGAGGAGGATGTCTGTTCCTTTGAGATGGCCAGCACCGGCGGGCAGCTCTATCTCTGGGATGGCCGGGCGCTCTGGGCTGCTGATCCCAGCCGGGAAGCGGCAGGGCAGAGAAGCGAGGAAACGGAACAGGGCGTGGAGTTTGCCCTGACCACCGGAGATCTGGGGCTGGACAGCCCCGAGGAGCGGTACCTCTCCCGGCTGACGCTGCGGCTGGATGCCGCCTGCAGGAGTCAGGTGACTGTGGAAGTGAGCTATGACGGCGGCCCCTGGGAGAACGCCGCTGCCCTGACAGTGGAGGGCCCGCGCCGCAATTGTGATCTGCACCTTGTGCCCCGGCGGTGCGCCTCGCTCCGGCTGCGGCTGTGGGGCTATGGGCAGATCACCCTGCGGAGCCTGGCCAAGACCTTCAGCGGGGCAAGGGGAAACTGGATGGAACTGGAGGGATGAACCATGGCAAGCATTGCAGGCCTGGGCAAGATCGGCCTGCCCAGGCTGAGTGAGAATATGGACCCGGAGGATGCCCGGGCCCTGCGGAATTATCTGTACCAGATGCAAGAGCAATTGCAGTATGTGCTCTGCAATCTGGATACGGAGAATTTCTCGGAGGAGCTGCGGAGCAGGCTTTCCGGCAGTTTGGGAAAGGAGGAGACATGAGCGAGAAAAAGAAGCAGGAGTACACCACGGGCGGGCTGAAAAACCGGCAGGATGTGGAAAACGCGCTGGCTTCGGCAGAGTACCGGCCCTCGCAGGAGGTGACGGACGCGGCCAGCGACCTGAAGCAGTGGCAGGCCAACCGCCCCGGCGATTACGAGAGCGCCTATCAGGGCCGCATTGATGGCCTGATGGAGGATCTGCTGGACCGGAAGGAATTCAGTTACAGCTATGGTGCCGACCCACTGTACCGCCAGTACGCCCAGCTGTATACCCAGAATGCCCAGAACGCCAGTGCCGACGCGGCGGCGCAGGCCGCTGCCCTGACCGGCGGCTATGGTTCCAGCTACGCGGCCAGTGCGGCCCGGCAGGCATACCAGCAGCAGATCGGTGCACTGAGCGAGGCCATCCCTACGCTGTACCGGCTGGCGCTGGATACCTACCAGAGCGGCGGCGATGCCTTGGTGGAGCAGATCGACCAGCTGAACGGGCAGGAGCAGAATGCCCAGCAGAAGTATGAGCGGGAGCTGGCGGATTACTACACCCAGCTGGAACAAAAGGGCAATGCCTACAACACGGCTTACACCCAGGATTACGGGCGCTATCAGGATTATCTGGGCCAGTTGGACAGCCTGTACGGTTACTACGCGGCACAGGAACAGCAGGAGGCGGCCCGCCGCCAGCAGGGCTTCAACAATGTGATGACCGTGCTGGGCCTTCTGGGCGATGCGGCTCAGCTGGCCATTACCGGCACCACAGGTCTGGGCAGCATGGCAGGCAGCCTGCTGAACACCGGGTACAACATCTATGCAGGCAACCGCGCCTATGAAGCCGAACGGGCCGACACGGCATGGAAGCAGAAAATGCAGGAGCAGCTGCGGCAGGATGAGCTGGCACAGCAACAGTACAAAAACGAGCAGGCGCAGCAGGAATATCAGGACAAACTCCGCCAGCAGCAGGTCAGCAATGCCCTTGCGGCAGAGCGGCTGGACCTGAGCAAGAGCCAGTGGGCCGCCAAGCAGGAAAAGGCCAGCCGGACTGCCGAAAAAGCCAGCGCCGATGCAGCGGCGAAGCGCGGCAGCCTGACGGGTGACACCGGCCTGAAGGTGGGCAAAAGCGGCGTTTCCAGCAACGGTACCGTGCCGTACAGCGCGGCGAGGATGCGCAGTCAGGGCCGCAGTGATACGGCCATCCGCACCCAGCTGCTCAAGGAGGGATACTCCAGCAGCGAGGTCAGGAAGATCATGCAGCAGCTGAACAGCTGAAAAAAGGGGAGGGCAACCGTGAAGGTGCTCTCCCCTTTGTGCTATGCCCGGACATCCCGTTTTTTCAGCAGGAGCCATGCCAGAAGGAACATTGTCCCCAGCCAGAAGATGCAGCTGAAGGCAAACAGCCCGTAGCTGCCCGCCAGAACATCCGCGCTTTTGTTGGAGTTCATACCCAGCTGCATCAGGGAATAGGGCCACAACAGCCCATGACCCTTGGAGCTGATAAAGATGCCGGTAATGCCGCCCAGCAGACCCAGAAAAATAGGCACAGCAAAGCTGCGGATGACCATGGCCAGCACCAGCTGTGCGGTAATGACAGCCAACGCACCCAGCAGTCCCCGCAGTAAAAACAGAGGTAAGGTGACCGGCGGCAGCCCGGGCAGGTGCGCAAAGACTTTGCCGCAGAACACGAACAGCGCAAACACAAAACCGTGGGTCAGCAGCGCCAGCTTTGTCACCACCGCAAACTTTGCTGCAAACAGGTCCAGCGGCGGTACGGGGCTTGCCATGATCAGGTTCCAGTTGTGCCCCAGATGTTCCAGCCGCCACAAGTAGGCAGCATAGGTGGCTACCATGGCAGGGAAGAAGAGCATGGAATAAAACAGGGTGTGCTGGGTCCACAGGCTATACCAGCCGTCGGTGAGGATCTCAAGATTTTGTAAATAATTGAAGGTGCCGTAGGTGGCCGAAAGAATGGGCAGCACAAAGAACATTGCCCAGATGGGGGATGCGTGGAGTTTGCGGTTCTCCGCAAGAATACAGCGTTTCAGCATGGTTTTATACCTCCTCGTCCTGTACCTTGCGCCACGCAAGGGCAAACAGCACAGCGCCCAGCACAAGGGTGAAGGCCAGCAGCACCCAGTTGAAGGGGCGGGTGCCGTAGGTGACGGTGTGGGTGGCCTTGTCCCAGTTCGCCACTTCGTAGGCGCTCAGAGGGATGTAGTACCCAAAGGGCACAAAATAACTGGCAAGCGGCGGCATAAAAGCAGAAAACAGCCCCACCAGCGCCCCTACAATGCCCACGCAGAGCGCCGGCAGGGGATTGCCCACCCACAGCATCAGCAGAAATTCTCCAAAGAAGAGCATTGCGTCCACAGCCAGCGTGCAGACGAACAGATAGCATAGCTGCCCAGTGGGAAAGGCTTCGGTATAACCATGAACGCGCCCCAGCACCGGAACACAGGCCAGCTCCAGCACCGTGACCAACAGCACCTCCAGCACCCCAAAGACCGCCTTGCCTACAAACAGGCTGCGGCGGCTTTGCAGGGTGTAGAGCAGCTTGGCGGTGTTGCCTTTGATCTCCATATCCCACAGCCGGGAGGCCAGCACTGCCATCATCACCGGCATCAGAATGGCTTCAATGACGGGCAGGCTGTAAAGCAGGGCGCTGTAACCGTTGGCAAGCTCCTCCGGGTCTGCCGGGGCAAGGCCGCCCACCCATAGTACGACAATGCCGGGGATAAGCAGGCAGAGAGCAAGGTCGTGCCGACGGTGGGCTTTTTGCAGTTCTGCACGGAAAGCTGCCATCTTACGCCACCTCCCCGCTGGTCTGGGTCAGGCTGAGGAAGATGTCCTCAAGGCTCTTTGTCTGTGCAGTCAGTCCCACCACGCCCACGCCGCTTTCGGCAAGGGTACAGACCAGTGCCGCCAGCGCTTCGTCCGGCAGCGGGGGAAGCTGCAGGGTGTCCGGCTGGTCTGCCGGCACAGCGGCCTTTACCCCCTGCTGCTGCAGGACGGCTGCGGCTTTGGGTGCGTCCAGCACCCGCAGCAGAATGCCGCCCCGGCTGTGCTTTTGCAACTGCTGCAAGGAGCCCTCGAACAGCAGTTTGCCGTGGTTCAGGATGCCCACCTGATCCACCATCTGCTCGATCTCGCCCAGCAGGTGGCTGGAGATCAGAACGGTGGCTCCGGTGGTCTGGGGCATGGAAGCAATTAGGCTGCGCATCTCCTGAATGCCTGCCGGGTCCAGACCATTCGTAGGTTCGTCCAAAATCAGCAGTTTGGGGCTGCCCAGCAGCGCCATGGCAATGCCCAGCCGCTGCTTCATGCCAAGGGAATACTGCCCCACCTTCTGGTCAGCGTCTTTGGTCAGGTGCACGATCTCCAGCACCCGGCTGATGTCCTTCCGGTCCACGTCTTTCAAGTCAGCCACGATGGAAAGGTTTTCCCGGGCGGTCAGGTGCAGGTAACCGGAGGGAGCTTCGATCAGACTGCCGGTCTGCCGCAGCAGGGCAATGCGGTTTGCTTCGTTCAGGGTGTGCCCCAGCAGTTCCACACTGCCGCCGGTGGGGTGTACAAGCCCCAGCAGCATCTTCATGGTGGTGGATTTGCCCGCACCGTTGGGGCCTAAAAAGCCGTAAACACAGCCCTCCGGGACGGTCAGGTTCAAATGATCCACCACCGGACGGCCATGGTAGCTTTTGCAAAGGGCATGGGTCTCGATCACAGGTTTCATAAATGGTCTCCTTTCGCATTCATGGATTTCGGAACGATGCCAGAATACACCCGCTGCCTTAAACTGACCGGAAGCGCAGCTTAATTTACCCTTAAATTTGCAGGCGTTTTCCGCTGCGGCGCAAAAAGTGTGGTATAGTAAAGGCGGGAAAGGAGAACTGCCCTTATGGATACCATTTATGATGCAAAGCTCCTGCTTGTGGACGACAACGCCGAGCTGCTGGCACTGCTGTGTGAGCAGCTGCGGGGCGCAGGATATGGCCATATCAGAACTGCCCAAAGCTGCACCGCTGCCCGCGCCTGTTTTGCGGCAGAGCAGCCGGAGCTGATGATCCTGGATATCAACCTGCCGGATGGGGATGGATTTTCGCTGTTCCGGGCGCTGCGGGCAAAAGCGGACGTTCCGGCGCTGTTCCTCTCCGCACGGGATGCGGATGCCGACCGTCTGTTCGGGCTGGGTCTTGGTGCAGATGACTACCTGACCAAGCCTTTTCTGATGCAGGAACTGCTGCTGCGGGTGCAGCATATTTTGCAGCGGGCGTACCGGGCAGAGCTGTCCCGTACAAAACCGGCACCTTTGCAGCTGGGGGAGCGGTGCGTAGACCTGAATGATGCCATTGTTACCCTGCCGGAGGGCAAAACACTGGCGCTGACTGCTACCGAGCTGGCGCTGCTGCGGAAATTGGCAGAGAACCGGGGACATATCGTTACCTACGATGCCCTTTGTGCGCCTGATCCGGCGGTATGTGCTGGCGGCGGTGGGCATTGTTCTGCTGCTGTTGTTTTCCGGTGTTGCGGTGCTGGGCTGGCTGGGCTGGCAGGAGGGCTGCCGCCTGCCGCAGCGGGAGTATTCCTCCAGTGAGATCGCGGATTCCATGGTGGAGACCGCCGAAGGGCTTGCCTTTGGGGCAGAACGCACCCCGCAGGAATGGATGAATGGCTACGAGTGGGCGATGGTGCTGGATGATGTGGGAAACATCCGCTGGAGCTACGGCCTGCCGCAGGAGCTGAACCATGCCTACACTCCCGGCGATATCGCCAAATTTTCCCGCTGGTATCTGGCGGATTACCCGGTGTTCTGCTGGACAGAACCCTACGGGCTGTTCGTCATCGGGCTGCCAAAGGGGAGCCTGTGGAAGTACAGCGTTTACAGCTCACCGGACTTTGCTCTGAGCATGGTGCGGGTGCTCCCGGCGGCAGCGCTGGGATTGCTGATGCTGGGTCTGGTGCTCTGCTTCTGGCTGAGCTGGCGGGGGGCAAAGCGGCTGGAGACCGTGGCAAACGGTCTGGATGCTCTGGCGCAGGGGCAGACCGTTCGGCTGCCTACCGACGGTTTTGCCGGGGAACTGGCAGAAAAGCTGAACCGGACCGGGGCGCAGCTGCAAGCCAAAAATGAAATGCTTTCCCGGCGGGACAACGCCCGCACCCAGTGGATCGCAGGGGTCAGCCATGACGTGCGCACCCCGCTGGCGCTGATCTTAGGCTGGGCGGAGCAGCTGGAACAGGACGCACTTTTGCCGGGCAGCTCCCGGCAGAAAGCGGCCGGCATCCGCACCCAGTGCGAAAAGCTCCGCACCCTCATTGATGACCTGAACCTGACCAGTAAGCTGGAATACGGTGCCCAACCCCTGCGCCGGAAAGACCTCCGGGCAGGGCCGCTGTTCCGGCAGCTGGTGGCGCAGTTCTGCGAAAGCCCGCTGGCAGAGCACTGCGGGATCACACTGGAACAGGAAGAACCAGCAGAGCAGACAGTGCTTTCGGTGGATGAGGCGCTGCTGGCACGGCTGCTGGAAAACCTGCTGAACAACAGTGTCCGGCATAACTCAAAGCCGGTGAACATTACCGTGCACACCCGGCAGGCAGGGGAGCGCTTCTGCCTGACCGTAGCGGATGACGGCATCGGCTATCCCCCTGCCGTTCTAGCGGCGCTGAACGCTGCGGAGCCTGCCGAAAACACACCCCATATCCTTGGCCTGTATGTAGTGCAGCAGATCGCCGCCGCCCATGGCGGCAGGGCAGTGTTCGGGCAGAACACCCCCCCACGGTGCCAAAGCGGTGGTGTACCTGCCGCTGGGCTGAAAATTTATCGGAATCCTTGCTTTTCCCGGCCGGATTTCTTATACTTTGAACAAAGAAGTCTTTTTTGTGCAAAACACAGGAGGAATCATGGCTGAGATTTCAAGTCTGCTGACATTGCAGGGCCAGCTTGCACTGCTGACCCTCATTGGCTTTTTTCTGGCCCGCAAGGGCATCATCAATGCGCAGGGACGCAAGTGCCTGACTGACCTGCTCATCAATGTCATCCTGCCCGCGAACATCATCCAGTCGTTTCTGGTGGAGTTCAGCTGGGATGTGCTGAAGAGCAGTGCGTCGATCCTTGTGATCTCGCTGGCGCTGCAGATCGGCTGTGTGGTGCTGTGTGCCCTGGGCTACAACTGGCTGCCCTTTGCAAAGCGGAGTGTTTACCAGTATGGCACGGTCTGCTCCAACGGTGCGTTTCTGGGCAGCGCACTGGTGGACGGCATCTGGGGCAGCAGCGGCCTGCTGCTCAGCTCCATCTACCTCATCCCCCAGCGTGTGGCAATGTGGTCGGTGGGCGTGAGCTACTTTCTGCAGGACGAAAAGCCCGCTTCCAAAGAGGAGATGCGGGCAGACCGCAGGGCCGTGCTGCGGAAAACATTCACCCACCCCTGCATCCTGGCGGTCGTGGTGGGCATGGTGCTGATGGCCTCTCAGCTGCCGCTGCCCGGCTTTTTGGGCCGCACCGTCAAGAGCCTGAGCAATTGCAACATGGGTGTTTCCATGATCCTGATCGGTGCCATCATCGGCAGCAGCCGGATGGGCAGACTCTGGGATAAGGACTGCTTCCTCTACTGCCTCATCCGGCTGGGGCTTATCCCGGCAGCGGTGCTGCTGGGCTGCAGGCTCTGCGGCGCGGACAGCCTTGTGACCGGTGTTTCCGTGGTATTGGCCGCCATGCCCATGGGCGGTGTGACCGCCGTTCTGGCGGAAAAGTACGGCGGGGATTCCGCCTTTGCCAGCAAGTGCGTTGCGGTCTCTACGGTGCTCTCCCTCATCACAACCCCGCTGTGGTGCATGGTCGTGTAAGGGTGGGACCGACCGCTGCGCCCGCGGCAAAATGTGAAAAACACCTTGTCAATGGCAATCATGGCCGAAGAATCACGGTACTTTTTGTCCAATCGGCGAATAGCCTTTGCCGCCGGATGGTGATACAATCTGTCTCTTATACACATCTCCGAGCCCACGAGACAAGAGGCAATCTCG
>ENA-OZAL01000307-OZAL01000307.1-human-gut-metagenome-genome-assembly--contig:-NODE-307-length-10143-cov-6.018041_pt1 | contig 10143 bp, 8 predicted proteins | sample MGYA00244206_ERZ653496 | MGnify/ENA primary metagenome ERZ653496 (study PRJEB26926, sample SAMN06165085) | human gut metagenome | biome: ENVO:00009003; feature: ENVO:2100002; material: ENVO:00002003...
GTCAGATGTGTATAAGAGACAGGCAGTCAGGCCGCAACCCCCTTGTCAAAAAGTATTACTTTTTGACAGCCTTTTTGTCCCGCCGGGGCAGCGGCCGGTCATGCGCTCTGCAGCTGCTCGAGCACCTCGCGGTAGCGCAGCGTGACCCGGTCGCTCCACGCGCTCCAGCAGGCGATCGCCTCGGGCACGCATCCGTCCGTCAGTCCGTCAAGCACCGCGCGGTAGACCCTGCACAGCTCCTGCATATCGAGCGTGTAGGCCACCATGTAGTACGCCACGTGTGCAAGCTCGCGCGTCGAGCGCAGCATGACGCGAAAGATCATGTTGTCCGACTCGCGGAACATGCACACCAGAAACGCATTGAGCAGTTCCAGAAACGCCGCCTTGTCGCCGTCGGGCACGTAGGCGATGGCGTCCATCTGCGCGAGCAGCCCGTACAGCTTTTGCATCTGCGCCGCGTCCGGGCGGCGCCCTACCCAGCAGAACCAGCCGAGCGCGACCATTTCGCGCAGCTCCAGAAACGCGTCCACCAGCTCCGGATGCGGCGTGCCGCCGTGCGTCATGATGACCGCCAGCGTCTCCAGATTTGCCCGCTCCCAGTATGGTGCGACATACGTCGCGTGGCGCGGCACGATCTCCAGAAAGCCGAGCCGCTCCAGCTCTTTCAGGGCAAGGTGTACGTTCGTCTTGCGCAGGTCGTACTGCGCAGCCAGTTCGCTCTCCGTGGGCAGCCGGTCGCCCGGATTGCGCTGCCCGCCGAGGATCTCCTTGAGCATGCGGTCGATGAACCGCTCCTGCTCTGTCCTGCTGTCCCTTTCATTTGCTTTCATAATGCTCTCTTCCCCCTTGAGACCATTGGTAATGTTACAGATTGTATTGCTTTTTCCGACAAATGTAAAGCGGTTCTAACAGTTTTTTAAATAATTTTCCACGACTGTACAAAAAACGGGACACTCACGGCCGGAGCGCCCCGTTTTTTCGATGATTTGCGCCGGCTCAGAATGCAAAGCCCATGGTCAGCAGCACCTGCGCAAGGATGTACGTGCCCATGACGGCGAAGTTCTGCTTGGTCGGCTCGGCCTTCTTGGTGAAGAGCATGTCGCACAGCACGCCGTCGGACGCGAGAAAGAACGACGCACCGAGAAACGACGCGAGCTTGCCCCACGTGAACGCCGTCACCAGCGGCAGGAACACGCTGATGCTCAGCGTGCTGAGCATGACCATGTACGCCAGCGCCAGCGGACGCAGGGCGCGCGGGATGCTCCTGCGGCTGCCCTTATAGACGACCACGATGCCCGCGGCATAGGCCGCGCACACGAGCACGATCCAGAACCAGCGCACATGCACGGCATAGGTCGTGTAGATGTGCACAAGGTAGCACACGTGGCCAAGGAAGAATGACGCCGTGCCGAGGGCGAAGAAATGCTTCTGCAGCGGGCGCAGCAGAAACAGATCGCCCAGACAGCCGAACAGCAGGCCGGCGACCACCCAAAGCGACGGCGTGTTGGCAAAGGCGAGGTACGTCAGCGCGACGACCGGCATCAGCGCGATCTTCGTCGGCTTGCGCAGATCGTCATCGCCGCGCCAGCAGCTGATGAGGTGCACGACGGCGAGCGCCGCCAAAAACACCGGGAATAACCATTTCAATACGATCATCTCATTATCCTTCCTATCTCTGATCGAAAATTTTCGAGATCCGCGCAAGTTTACACCCCGTTCATTGACACGGTCCCGTACAGTAATTATAATGGATGTGATACCCAGCCGTCAATGACTATTGACAGGATTTCGTCACATCCCGTGTGGAAAGGTGTCCGGCCATGCTCTATTATCTGATGCTTGTTCCCGCCGTGCTCAGCACTGCGGTGATTTATTTTTTGTCTCCCGCGCTCAGCTACTGGTGGTTACTGCCCGTGCTGCTCGGCTGCTTCGTGGCGGCGAACCTTGTGTACGTGCTGCTGATGTTCGTGTGCTCGCTCTTTGCCGGGCCGAACAGGATGTATGACCGCATCAGCCCGTTTTACCTTGCGCTGACGCTGGCGCTCGACGGCTGGATCCTCGCGCTCTGCCGCATCAAGATCCACGTCGAAGGACTGGAAAGGGTCCCGACGGATTCGGAGTTTCTCTTCGTGAGCAACCACCGCTCGAACTTTGACCCCATGGTGCAGTGGTGGGTGCTGCGGCGCTGGCCGCTGGCGTTCGTGTCCAAGCCGTCGAACATGCGCAAGTTCGTCATCGGCCCGTTCGTGCGCCGGTGCTGCTTTCTGCCGATCGACCGCGAAAACGCGCGCAACGCCCTGACCACCATCAACGCCGCCGCCAATCTCATCCGCGCGCACGTGTGCTCGTTCGCCATCTACCCCGAGGGCACGCGCAGCAAAAGCGGCAAGCTGCTGCCGTGGCACGCGGGCTCGCTCAAGATCGCGCAGAAGGCCGGCGTCCCCATCGTGGTCGGCACGGTCGAGGGCACGGAGCGCATCGCGCGCAACGTCCCCTGGCGGCGCTCGCACGTGTATGTGCGCATCCGCGAGGTCATCCCCGCCGAGACCGTCAGGGCCACCACGACCAGCGCGCTCACGGAGGACATCTGCGGCAAAATGCGCGCCGCACTGGGAAAATAAAAAACGTCGCACCGAACACTCGTCCGCGAAATGCGGGCGGGTGTTTTTTTATTTCATTGGGTGCACAATTCAAGAAATGCACATGAATTTTTTACACATGTTAAGCTTTTTGATACATTTTTGCCAAAGGCCTTGAAAATGCCGGAAATGCACCGTATAATGCAGCTGTGTCCGGGCTCCCACCCCGGGCACGACCCCACAGAAATACCGGAATAGGAGGTTTATTTGCAATGATATCCCGCAAACACGCAACCAGAATCCTTGCCCTGCTGCTGGCCGTGCTGCTGTTCGGCCAACTCGCCGCATTCCAGCTGCCGGTCTCCGCCGCGAGTGCGGTGCCGGCCGGCCACGACGGCGCGGCCTACATCCCCGCCGGAGCAGACGTCAACGACCTGCTCAGCCAGACCCTGCTGAGCAATTATGACGAGGTCGGCAGCCAGCAATGGGAGTACCGCGCGACCAGCGTCCTGTCGGACTACGCCGTCAAGTGGACGCCGGTCAACGGCTTTGACACCACCGGAAGCTTCTTCCGCGACCGCCTCAACGCGAGCTATCCCGCGCTCAACAGTGAATCGGCCGCACAGAGCTACGCCGTGCGCATTGAGGGGACGAGCACGGTCTACACGTTCACGAAGCTGGCTTCTCCCGCGGCGGACGCCGCAGCCCCGTCCGTGACGCCGGACGCCGCGCCGGGTGCTGATCCCACCGTGACACCGGGCACCGACACCGACACCGCACCGGATGCCGCGCTGAGCCCTGCGGCCGGCACGGCTGAGGACGACAGCGGCGCATACACGCTCAACATGACCTATACCGCCGACGGCAAGATCGACTTTGACGCGCTGCGCGCCGCCATCGTCGCCGCCGTCCTGCCCGGCACGGACGTCAGCGACGTGACCGTGACCTACGAGTCGAAGGCAAAGCTCTGGCCGTACCTCGAAGACTACACGCCGCTCGAAGGCGGCTGGGCCAGAGCTTATTGGCACGATGCCATCACCGCCGGCACGTACAACGTCAAGCTCACCGCAAACGGTCAGGACACCGTCGTCACCGTGACGCTGAAAGACGCGCGCACGCAGGCGAAGATCGTGCTCAAGGAGGGCATCTCCCTCAGCTACACGAAGGACGCCGCCGCCATGCGCACGCAGATCCTCGACAAGCTCATCGACTGGTCGCAGACCACCGTGAGCAAGGAGGCCGCTGCCCAGAGCATGGTCATCGAGTACTACGGCACCGGCAGAAGCAAGCTCCTGACGCACGATGACTGGTATCCGGTCGAGGGCGGCACGGTGAAATTCGGCATCGACTACACCGCGCCGAGCATCGGCGCCGGCGAAAACCAGAAGATCCGCGCAAGCTTCCCGACCACGGCCAACTATCTCGGCTGCGACGCGGTCGAGGGTACGCTCACGGTGAACAAGGCGTTCGTGCGCGTGCACGTCAAGTCCGCCGCGATCTTCTATGACGAGAAGCCGACCACGCAGCAGTACGTCACCACGAAGCCGGAGGACGACTTCACCATCTTCAAGGTCTACAGCGGCGTGACCAGCAACGTCAAGGGCGCGATCTACCTGCAGCTGCCGGAGAGCATCCTCTCCCCGGAGGCGCTGGAACAGATCGACCCGGTCGTCAAGCTCCTCTACGGCAAGACGCTCACGGACATCCTCAACGACGGCATGACCCTCGGCGAGCTGCGCGCGCTGCTGCAGAAGCTCGAAAAGCCGACGGATGACCTCGCCAAGCTCCTGAAGCTCTTCAACATCGACATCTCCTCGTTCACGGAGCTGCTCAAGGTGATCAACAAGATCCCCGGCGTGTTTGACAGCACGCGCGTGGCCATCGGCTCGCCGAACCGCGCAGGCATGTACCTCGTGACGGCGATCACGTCCAACCCGAACTACAAGACCGGCGTCGGCACGGGCACGCTCGTCGTGAAGATGCGCGCCACCGGTGCAAGCCTGACCTGGAACAACGACCAGACGACCTTCACCACCGGTGAGCTGGCGAGCAGCCCGCTCGGCGCCACGCTCATGCGCGACGGAGAAGCGTGCCACAATCAGGACGGCGTGCACTACCGCTATGTCGGCACGACGGACACGCACAGGCTGTACATCAGCAGCAAGGCGCCCACCGAGCCCGGCACGTACCGCCAGACCGCTTACATCCTCGGCGGCAACGACATGGCTAAGTCCATCTCCCGCAGCATCACGATCACGGCAAACTAAAGCACCCCAAAACACCAAAACGCCCGGAGCAGTGCTCCGGGCGTTTTTTCTCGCTATGGGCTCAGTGGCTGTCGGCCATGCGGTAGCCGACACCGACCTCGGTGATGATATACTGCGGCTCGACCGGGTTCGGCTCGATCTTGCGGCGGATGTTGGCCATGTGCACGCGCAGGAGCTTGTTGTCCCCGCCGACGCCGGGACCCCAGAGCTCTTTCATCATGGATTTATACGTGAGCACCTGCCCGGCGTGGCGGCCGAGCAAGGCGACGATCTTATACTCGTTCGGCGTCAGGCGCGTGTCCTTCCCGGCGAGAAAGACGCGGTGCTTGTTGTAGTCCACGCACAGGTCGCCCACGCGGTACTCCCCCGTCATGGCCAGCGCGTCGCTCGTGCCGTCGGTGCGCGTGTGGCGCAGCGCCGTGCGGATGCGCGCCAGCAGCTCCACCGTGCCGAAGGGCTTGGTGAGGTAGTCGTCCGCCCCCATGTCGAGCGCGGCAGCCTTATCGAGCTCCGCGTTGCGCGCCGAGATGACGATGATCGGCATGCGGCTCCACGAACGGACGGAGCGGATGATCTCGCTGCCGTCCATATCCGGCAGGCCGAGATCCAGCAGCAGCAGATCCGGACAGTGCGAGGCGATCATCTCCAGCGCCGTCTTGCCGTCGGTCGCGAGCATGGGCTCGTAATCGTGGCCGCGCAGCGCCGCCTGCAGATATTTGCTGATGCCGGGATCGTCCTCGACGATGATGATTTTGTTGCGGATCATGTGTGTCCCTCCTCCGCCGGCAGCCAGAAGCGGAATTCCGCGCCGCCGCCGACTCGATTTCTTGCATAGATCTCCCCGCCGTGCGCGCGCACGATTGCGCGGCAGACGCTCAGGCCGATGCCCATGTGCCGGCTGCGGTCGGACGCTTCCACCGCGCCGAGCGGCAGATAGCCGTCAAAGAGCACGCCGAGCAGCTGCGGCGGGATGCCGTCGCCGTTGTCCGCCACGGTCAGCCAGACACGGCTGCCCTCGTCGCGGATCTCGATGAAGATCTCCGTCGCCGACGGGCTGTGCCGGGCGACGTTTTCCAGCAGGTTCAGCAGCACCTGCTCGATGAGCGTGGCGTCCATCGGCACGAGCAGGATCTCCTCCGGCTTCGTGACCGCGATGGGGATGTCCGTGGCGCAGTTTTTGCGAAAGCGCCGGATGGCACTGCCGACGATCTCCTCGACGACCTCGTCCGACTTCTCGATGACGACGCCCTCCTCGCTGAAGCGCGTGACGGACAGGATGTTTTCCGCCAGGTGCAGCAGCCACTGCGCGTTCTGGCGGATCTCCTCGACCATGCCGCGCCCCTCGTCCGAGAGCGTTTCGCCCTCCTCGACCGTTGCACTCAGGCCCATGATCGCCGCGAGCGGCGTGCGGATATCGTGCGAGACGCTGCGCAGAAGATTGGCGCGCATGCGGTCCTTTTCCGCCTCGTAGCGCAGCTGCTCCTGGCGCTTGATCTGCGTGGTGAGGGTGCTCACGAGCACGCTCACGACCAGCATGACCGCAAACGTCAGCGGGTAGCCGTCGATGGAAAGATTGAACTCATGAAACGGGTAGGTGAACAGATAGTTCACGCCCACCACGCCGACCGCCGCCGCCAGCACGCCGGGCAGATAGCCGTTGGTAAAGCGCGAGATGAGCACCACCGCCAGAATGAACACCGACGTGGCAAACGGATTGTTGTCGTCATAGCACGCCGACAGCAGCATACAGATGCCGACCGCGCCGCCCATGACAAGGATGAAAACACCCAGATCGCGCAGCCACTGCGGCGCGCGTTTGCTCGCTCTTTGCATAAGCACCCCTCTTTGTCCCTCTCGTTGTCTGGTCTCCGCTCCCACGTTCAGCATAGCACAATGTGCGCCCGCGTGCGACTGTCTTTGCAGCGCAGCGCCGATTTCTTTCCGCCTTCTTAACGACTGCGTGCCGTTTTTGCCGCGTCTTTCCGGAAACTTAGCGCGGGTTTATCTTATAATGAAGTAACTTCAAGGTAAGTCACTTTGTTGCCCCGGTCGGACACCGGCCGGAGCTTTCGGGGGAAAGGAGGCAGACACATGATCTTTGCAGCAGTCGGCGGTGGTATGATCCTTGCCTGCGGTGGATTTGTGTGGTACATCCTCAAGCGCTGACACACATCGCGTCGAGAGAGGACCATGAGAGAGCACAGTGACCGCACAGTCACAAAAAAGCCAGCCGGAACGGTTTCCGGCTGGCTTTTTTTCGTTTTCAGCGGACGATCGCCTTCGTGCACAGCCAGTCGCACCAGTCCAGATCGTACTTTGCGTAGACATGGGTGCTGTCGCCGCTGGCATCGGCGCGCAGGTTGCCGTTTTCGTCGTCGAACACCTCGTTGATGTCGATGTAGAAGATGTCCTTCCCGTCGGCCAGCGCGGCAAGCTTCTCATTGAGGCGGTTGATGCGGGGGTTATTGAACGTCGCGTCCGTGCTCGAGCGCGACGGGCCGACGTGCAGGTTCGCCTCGACATAGACAATGGCGTTCGGCTGCGCGGCGCGCACGGTGTCGATCAGCGACGAGAACTTCGCCGTGATGTCATCCAGATCGTTGCCGAGCTCGTTGATGCCGAGCATGATGTAGACCTTGCCGAAGGTCTTCTGGCTCAAAAGCTGCGGCAGCGTGACCGTGCCGACGTTTTTCACGGCGACGGCCTTCGTCTGCGCGACATAGACATTGAGGCCGACGTCAGCAAAATAGGTCGCGTTTTTCAGGTTGCCATATTCGGCGATGCCGACAGTGCGCGAGTCGCCGATGAAGAGCGCGTCGTCAAAATACGACGCGTCCACGGTCGTAAACTGCAGTGGGGTCGGCTCGGGCGTGGGCGTGGGCTCGGCCGTGGTCTCCGGCGTGGGGGTGACGGCGGCGGTCGGCTCCTTGCCGGAGTCGCTGCGGTCGATCAGGCCGCGGATGAGAAACGGCGCCGCCGCGAGCGCGGCCACCAGCAGCAGGATGAGAAAATGTTGCGGTTTGATGCGTTTCATGTGTCTACGCTCCTTAGAATCGGAAGTACATAAAGGGGTCGTTCATGCCCTTGCTCAGGCAGTACAGGCACAGCCAGAACAGCACGGCCAGAATGACCGCGCCGACCCACGTGCTCTTGAACCGCCGGTACAGATACGCCGGCAGCGACGTCGAGCACAGCAGGCCGAGGATGAGAAACACGCCGTAGGTCTTGCCGTACTTGAGAAAATCGAGCGGGTAGGCCGCCGACGTGCGCGAAAACAGCGGGAACAGGCGGCCGAAATACGCACCCAGCTGCCCGAAGTCCGACACGGAGAACACCGCCCACGACACCGGGATGAGCACGAGCATGTACAGGTGCCCGAGTATCGGCCAGCGGTCAAGATATTTCTTGAGCCAGAGCTTTTCCACGACCAGCACCGCGAACAGCCCCAGGCCCCAGAGCAGGAAGTTCAGGTGCGCGCCGTGCCAGAGACCGGTCGCAAGCCAGACGACGAGGAGGTTGAAGATCATACGCTTGCGGCTGCAGTGGCTGCCGCCGAGCGGGATATACAGATACTCGCGGAACCACGTGCCGAGCGTGATGTGCCAGCGGCGCCAGAACTCCGTCATGCTCAGCGCCAGATACGGGCAGCGGAAGTTCTCCGGGATGTGGAAGCCCAGCATCCGGCCGATGCCGATGGCCATGAGCGAGTAGCCCCCGAAGTCAAAATAGAGCTGGAACGAATACGCGAACGCGGCCATCCACGCAAGCGGCGTCGAGAGGCTCTCGAAGCCAATGGTGGTCACATCTCTCCAGAGGCCGCCGAGCTGGTTGGCAAGCAAAACCTTGAGCGCCATGCCGAACACGAACAGCTTGAGCCCGTCGACCGCCTGACGCAGCGACACATTGCGCGCGCCGAACTCCGGCTGCAGCTCCGTATAGCTCGCGATCGGGCCGGAGACCAGCTTCGGGAACATGGTCAGGTAGGTGCCGAACGTGAGCAGTGAGCGCTCCGGCGCGACCGTGCCGCGGTAGACATCCATGAGATAGCCCACCGCCGAGAACGTGTAGAAGCTGATGCCGACCGGCAGCGCCCAGCGCAGCAGCGGGATCGCCGCCTTGCCGCCGGACACGAGCCCGAGCGCACCGTTGACGCCGGTGAGCACGAAGTTGAGATATTTAAATAGGAACAGCCACAGGAAATTGTAGCAGATGCCGAGAATGAGCCACAGCTTCGCGCGCGGCTTGTCGCGCACGATGGCCAGACCCAGCCCGTAGTTGACCAGCACCGATGCGGCCAGCAGCGCAAAATACGCCCACTGACCGTCCAGCCCGATGATATAAAACACACTGCTCCCCGCCAGCAGCACGGCATTGCGCGCGCCGGCCGGACGCGACGGTGTCAGATAGTACACCAGCAAAAACGCCGGAAAGAAGCAAAACAAAAACGACAGGCTGCTGAAAACCACGGACCTTTCTCCTCCTGAACCTCAAAAAACAAAACGGCAAATTTACATAACAAATTCGCATGGAAAGGGTACCATACTTTTCGGGGTTTGTGTGTGTTTTCCGGCAAAAAAACTGCACAAACTTTTCGGTCGAATTTTGGTAGTTTTCGTGGTAGTTGCCGCGCGGGCGGAAATTCTGTCCGGCGGAAGAAAAAATCTCCGGCGCCGGTACGCGACCGGCGCCGGAGCGGCAGAATATGCGGATGTTTTTGCGTGCAGACGCGCCCGTCAGCTCAGCAGCACCTCGTCGGATTCGACCTGCATGCCCGCGACCTCGGCGAACTTGTCGAGCAGGTCGCGCTTGGTCAGGTGCTGCTTTTCCTCGCCCTCGATGTCGAGGATGATGCGCCCCTCGTTCATCATGATGAGGCGGTTGCCGTGCACGATGGCGTCTTTCATGTTGTGGGTGATCATCATGGCGGTCAGCTCGTTTTCGCGCACGATGCGGTCCGACAGCTCGAGCACCTTGGCCGCCGTCGCGGGGTCGAGCGCCGCGGTGTGCTCGTCGAGCAGCAGCAGCTTCGGCTTTTGCAGGGAGGCCATCAGCAGCGTCAGCGCCTGACGCTGGCCGCCGGAGAGCAGGCCGACCTTCGCCGTCATGCGATCCTCAAGCCCGAGGCCGAGGGTCTTGAGCCGCTCGTGATATTCCTCGCGCTCGGCCTTCGTGACGCCCCAGCGCAGGGTGCGCTTTTTGCCGCGGCGCGCGGCGAGGGCGAGGTTCTCCTCGATCTGCATATTTGCGGCCGTGCCCATCATGGGGTCCTGGAACACGCGGCCGATGTACTGCGCGCG
>ENA-OZAL01000309-OZAL01000309.1-human-gut-metagenome-genome-assembly--contig:-NODE-309-length-10112-cov-3.857612_pt1 | contig 10112 bp, 10 predicted proteins | sample MGYA00244206_ERZ653496 | MGnify/ENA primary metagenome ERZ653496 (study PRJEB26926, sample SAMN06165085) | human gut metagenome | biome: ENVO:00009003; feature: ENVO:2100002; material: ENVO:00002003...
ACTCGGATGTCAGTTCTTCCCGGAGATATTCATACTCCGGAAGCTGCTCAAAATATGGTTGCCACAAACGCTGGATCTCCGCTTTTTCCGCGGCGTCGATTTCCTTTAAGAGGTGTCCCGATTTTGACTTCGTAACCGAATCTATCATCATATAATCCAGCATCTCCCTGCAAAGATCTGCTGCCGTGCCGATAGGCGTTACATCGTCTATACAGGTATGATAATCCAGAAGCAAGTACCCCAGCTTGTTTGACCACGCAATGTCACAGTGGTTTCTTTGGTTCAGATACTTCGCAAACACTGCCAGCACCCGTTCGATTTCCTGCTTTTCCTGTTTTGTGTAGACCATAATATATTTTTCCTCCTGTTTGTTTGATCTGCAATAGATCATAACATAAGAAATTGCCTGCGCTATTACAGCGCAGGCAATTTCCTATAGTCTGGGCGGAACAGTTGTTAAATCCTGTAAGCAGACTTTGGGGCGCTGCGTTCAACACGCGACCTGCTTCAAAGTGCAGTCAGATTTTTTCTTCCTCCGCTTTCATTTTCGGCTCGTCAAACTGGCTGTTGCTTTTAGCAGGACGCAGCGGCTGATAGGCAAGTCCAAAGCAATCGGGCGGCCATTTTTTCATATCGCGGCGGATCATATCCTTCGCAAGTGTTTTTGCAAAATGCTTCATTGTCTTAGTTTCCATTGTCTACATATCTCCTTTTCGTATTTCTGTTTTCCGTGTGCCACTATCAGTAAAAAGGCCGTAAAGCCGAGTCCAAGTGCAATTCCGTTGGCAAACGCATAGAACTTTGCACTCAGGCTCAAAATCAGTGCCATATCTAATATCAGCACGGTTAACCTCGCCATACGTCTGGACGCCGCCAGTTCCTCCTTCGTCATGTGAAGGTTCGGATGATCGTAAGGGGCAAGCCAAAAAATTATGATGGTCGATAGGGCCAAAATCCAAAGGCTTGCACTGCCTTTCAAATACGGCAAAATCAGCAAAAACAGCACACATTCGCTGCAAACAGAAAACAGCAGGCAGCCCGCAGAAGTTTTTGCATGGTAGCCGTTTGTATGGGTCCTAAGCAGAAAAAAGCTCAAATAAAATGCAAGCGACGCAGAAAATGAGGAAAGCAGCCATCCCAGAGGAAATAAAAAACAGATTGCGATCAGCTTTTCACTGCGCTGCACAAGCCCATATGAGAACCACTCCGCATCGCTCGACGATATGATGTCCTTCCGGACGCAGTATTCTGTAATTCGCGCAATCATGTTCATTAGCAACATCACCTTACGCGTTTGATTATATTGGCTTTGTCGCTCGTTTCAACGATTCCAGCACCAAAGCAGGTTTTCGCGGCACGAAAGAGGTATTTTCATACGGACAACAAAAACGCTGGCTCAGAGAAGGTGCCTTTGCACTTCTCCAAGCCAGCGTATTGTTGGTCTTTTTTATTTGCTGGGGATTTCCGCTGCGAACTGAAACCAGCCGTCTTCGTAATTGTATGCATATTCTGCGTGAAGACCGTCCAGGATACGGCATACGCTGGGAAGACCATAGCCGTGTTCGCTTGCGGATGCTTTTGTTGTGGCAATGCCGTGTTCTGTAATGAGGACTGGAAGACTGGTATTCCGGATAGAGAGAAAGAAATCGTCGCTTTCCAGTATTGTGCATCGAATCAGGCGTTCTGTCTCTACGCGCCGGCACGCTTCAATCGCGTTGTCCAGCAAGTTCGACAGCAGAACGACCAGTTCGCTTGCGGATAACTGGATACCGGAAAGATCGTTGATACAAAACTGCATTTCGATCTGTGATTCGACCGCCATCTGATATTTCTGATTCAGGATGGCGTCGATAATCGGATGATGCGTATTCACAATCAAAATTCGGCTTGTTTGTGTTTGACTCAGTTCTTGAACGTATTTCGCTGCGGCCTCATAGGATTTCTGCGAAAGAAGATCTGAGATGGTACACAGATGATTCTGAAAATCGTGCGTCGTTTGCCGCTGCTGCCGATACGCTTTGTCCAGCGCGAGAATACTGGCAGTCTGAATCTCCATTTGCCGGGAAAGTATATTGATTTGCTGTTTTACCTCTGTATCGCGCTCAATCAGCGAAATAACATAAACGATCGCCACATTGGCTATACCGAGAAAGATGCAGAAAAATGCCACCGGCTGCGTGAGGTCCCGCTGATCTCTGCAAATCAGGAATAACGCCATCAGCATAAAAAGGCTCGTCAATGGGAAAAGGCTGACAAGCAGCATCCATTTAGGGCGTAATGGATGAATCCTGTGAAACAGATGCAGCCGCGTGACAAGCCACGCCAGAAAAACGGACAGAATTTTTCCAGCCGTCACTAGCACAGTATACATTCCCTTTTTCCAAACCAGTTCGTCCAAACTGATTCTTAAAAGAGTGGACGCTCCAAAAAGAACAATTGCATCCATCGCGGCTATCAGAATATAGTCCAGCAAGCCGATGAAGATGCGCTGCTCCAAACGCCCCTGAAACAAAAAGACGATCAAACAAAGCCCAAAGGAAAGCGCACACAGCCTGCGCACAAGCGCCGGTAATACAAGACTTTGATTTAATAAAAACAGAATACAGACGCACAGCGCAGTGAGAAGCGTCCGTTTGCTATTGTGCCGATATGGTAAGAAAGCTGAAGCAAACAGGAAAAAGGCTACGCATTCCAGCGCAAGCCACAGCGCACTAATTATGTATTCCATGTCTGCGCACCTTTCCACAGCAAGTATGCTCGTTTGATCTCACTGTAGTTTTTCCCGCTGACGGGCAGCGTTAATCCGTTTTCCATGATAACCTCGCTGCACTGGAGTTTCTTGATATGTCGCATATTTACCAGATAGCTTTTCTGGATACGCAAGAAACCCAGTGGCTGGAGTTTTTCTTCAAAGCTCTGCAGAGAGGCATAACAACTGTAATGGTCAAAATTTCCGCAGAGCATATAGACATGAACCGTGTGTTTTTCGGATTCAAGGTAAAGAATATCATCGACTGCCAAATTGATGATCTCACCGTTATTCTGAATGGAAACGACCTCTCGCTTGGTTGTAAAATGCTCCACCGCTTGTGAGAAATAGGCTTCCAGCTTTGCATCCACATCTGTTTTCAAAAGATACCGGAACGCACGCAGCTCATACCCTTCGGGCGCGTATTCAACATAGCTTGTGACAAAGATGATAATTGCATCATTTCTCTTCTGCCGAAGCCGTCGGACCAGATCAATACCAGCGCCGCGCCGGTTTCCGAAATCGATATCCAGAAAAGCAATGTCATAGGGCTGCAGGATAAAACTGCTCATGTCATCCCTCGTATATGCTCCAATCTGGACGTTGAGCTGCTTCTGCTCGGCATATTGCATGAGAAGATGCTCCATCTTCGATAAAAAAATCGGCTCGTCATCGGCAAGTAAAATTCTAAGCATACGGCTCCCTCTTTGTGTTTTCCCAAAGACTCCTATTTTTTGAAACGCTGAATTCATAATACTGTTTGCAGCCATTGAATCAACCCTCCCATATCGGAATTTCTGTATAATTGTACTTATAATATCACAAAGTACATAAATACTGAATACCGTTGCAGTAAACTAAAGAAAACTGCGTGGTGGGGAGTATCAATGTACGATTTTGGCTTGCGGCTAAGGGAATTACGGAAATCCAGAGGTTTGACACAAAAAATGCTTGCAGAACGCATAAACAAGAGCGTTTCAGCCGTGAGCAGCTATGAATCAAACGCGCAACTGCCGCCTCTTGATGTGTCAAAGAGCATAGCGCTGGCGCTGGGAATCTCAATTGATTATTTAGTGGGAAACGAAGCAACTCCTACCTATACAGCAAAGGACCTGACGGAACCTCAAGCGAAATTGTTAGATGAACTGATTTCGGAGTTTCGCTGCCCCACGAACCGGTCTCCACAGCTATCTGAACAGCAGCTTCAAATATTGCAAAAACTGATTGCAATATTCACAGATGCTGGCTGACATATGTTTTTATCATAAAGTCTCCGCAGGGCTGAGCCTTGCGGAGACTTTTTGCGCCGTGCGGCCATCAAGAATTCTGCTTTCGTGACGAAAAAAACATCATTCGTGCGCGATTTGTTGAAGGGAACTACGACGTAGGTATAATCGGTATCAGAAACGATACGCAAAGGGGCATTCCATTGTACTATGAATAATTGCTCAACATCATGGGCGAACGAAGCGACGTGCGACCCAAATGCAAACAAACATAATTGATCTTGGCCGGTGTTTAACAACCGATGAAGGGAAAGGAGAAAAAATGAAAAGAACAGTGACGTTTTTGATGGCGGTGTTGATGCTGCTTGTTGCGTCGGTATCGGTCGCAGCGACAAACGAAACAATCGTTCCGCAAAAAATGGAGCCGGGTACAATCCTGATTTATGATGAGAATTGTAAGCCGACTATCGTTCAGGGAGGCTATTTAAGCACGTTGAACGCCAGTGCCAGCACTACGGCGTTCAACCTGCGGCTTGCCGATGTAACAGAATCTGCATCTGCTCATGAAATTGCACAGATTGCCACGGAAAACGAGGCGGCAAAGGAGCAGTATGATGCGGTTATGCGCGGCGAAACAATTCGCATGGCAGCGCCGAAAGCATATGCGGGAATGAAGGTCGTGTATGACGAAGTAACCGGTGATATCAACAACATTTATTTCCCGGATGCAAACGAACCGACAGGCTATTCCATTCACAATGTTCCGCGTGAATATATGGCAGAACAGACGGAATCGGTACAAAGTACCGCCAGAAGATCCGGCAATGTTTCATGGACGTGGGGACGTCACCAGAATACGCTTACATACCGTCCGGGGAGTGATAGTTTCCTCGGAACGGGCCGGGCAACCTATTTTGTCGGAACATACGGAAACAGAAACAACCGCCTTGTTGCGTACGATTGCGCAACGCAAATTGATTTCGATTATTCTAAAAAAGGTGACAAGGCCGTCCAAATTAGGAACTTGGATACAGATGAAGTGTTTACCTACCATCAGGCCGACGTTGGCTCTTTGCCGGACGCAATCATTGATATTTGGGGAGAAGCAAATATTCGAGAATTGGCAGGGACAGCGGACAATGAACCGACGAACAATGCGGACAATGTCCGGTATTATCACGAACGTTTCTCTGACCAGTCTATCCCGACTAACTAACTAGAAGTAGGGGCTGCCTGATAACAGGCAGCCCCATTTGAAATAGATCGTGAAGTAGAAAGGAAATGCAAGAATTGCGAAAAGTATGGCTTGTGATCATAATGTTGTGCCTTGCTGTTAATAGCGGGTGCGTAAAGACACAAATCCAAGAGATGAAGGACAACGAGAACTTGCAGCAGCAAGAGCCCAGCATTTCAACAACCGATGACACAATGACTCCTGAGCCTGTTATAGAGCAGCAGGAAGAAACTGTGAATCGGGGCGAACTGGAAGAAACGCTTTTGGTTACTACGACCGTTTTTTCGAATGGTAAGGACGATCAGGACGGAATAGATCTGATCGTATATTCCTGCGACCGGGACACGCTGGAACTGCAACAGCTGTTTCGAAAAAAGATCAATGCTACATACCCGGCCAATACTGTCGATTTTGAACATGGGATCTTCTATTTTGCGGATGCGGATGAAGAACGGCTGTATGACAATTTATATGCGTATAACTTGCTGACCGGCGACACAACGCAGCTGACAGGTGGAAAATATACCTTCGATGATCTGTTGATGGTCGATGGGCAGCTTTATGCAAATACAGCAAGAGAGTATTGTAACGCGGAGCAGCCCGCACGCTTTGACACAGGAAAGAAGACGTTTACCTATCGAAACGAAAACGACGATGATACCTTTCACGCATCCTTTTCTTATGACCGGTATGAAGATGCCTTTTTGATTTTGACATTTCAGATTTCCGAACAGCGGACACATCGCGTTGCGGCAGAAACACACATCACGCCAAAGACCATTTCGTGGCTGTCCAAAGACTTTCAGACAGTAACGCCAGTTTTCTTCACAGAAGATTTTGAGATCAACCTGACAAGGCGGCTGGATAAAAACCATATTCTGATGACGACAGAACCCTATATGACAGGAAAACGAACGCTCAAGATGCTCGATATCGAAACACAAGAGGTTACTGACGTGGATATTCCGGGGATTTTACAGGTGTATATGTTTTATCCGGCGAGAGATGAAAACACGATTTTTTTGATTGGTCAGAATACGCTTCCCTCCTGGCAGCTGTATCGCTATGAACTGGATACACAGACCCTGAAGCAGGTGGAGTTCCCCGAAACGCCGCGGCAGATCGTCGACTTGCAGCTCACCTATCAAACGAGTTCAAGCGATTAGCAATCTTTTCCGATGAACGAACATATTTCGCAGAGACAGGCGGCTAAAAACAAATTACTCTTTCGTGCTGAAAAAACTGTTATTCGTGCATGATTTGTTGATACGTTCTAAATTGTTAATATAATAAGAATCAAAGAAATGCGACGGTGGCAAATTCAATAATAACACCGCGTAAAATGAACTACACTTCGGCGAGGAACAGCTAAAAAGCTGTTCACAGCATCAGTATGATCTTTATAAAAGCGGCCGCTTTATGAGGATAAGCAGTCCAAAACAATTCTTATAAGAACACATTGCGAAAGGAGAAGAAAGCAAAATGAAAAAGAACACTCGCATTATTGCCCTGCTTCTGGTTTGCGTGCTGATTGTTGGCACGAGCGTCAGCTTTGCTTCTGCCGCTGAACTGCGGTACTATTCCTATGGAACGGTATCTGTTGAAGCTGCGGAACTCCATGCGGATGCTGAATTAGTCGATTCCAATGTTCTTGGAACACTTTATAGGGGAGATCGTGTCCGGATCATTAAGGGCGTTACCGCGGATGGAATCACCTGGTATCATGTTCGCGTAGCAACTGGTGTAAACGCAAATAATACCGGCTATGTTGCTACCGGCTGTATCACGCTGGACTAAGCTGCCCCGGATATCGAGGTCAATCACAACAGGGCGCACGGATTTTCCGTGCGCCCAATCAGACTATAGGGTGATATAATGAAAAAGGCAATCTTCTCTTTCCTACTGCTTCTTCTCTCACTTACCGCCTGCAATGCACGCAGCGAAGCACCGGACGCGCAGCAGGCGGCGCAGCCCCAAGCGGAAACCGCCTTGCCGGTAGATGTTTCCACACTCCCAGAGGGACAGTGCTACCGCCAGACGCCGTACTTGAATCCCATCGGCATTTCGCAGCCGGATGGAGAATGTGTCTGGAACGGCAAGGTCTACTCGTTCTCCAACGCGCCCGCCAAGCTGGGCGTCACGGACGCGAACGGAAACAGCGAAGCCTTAGAACTGCCGGACGCGGAGTATATCTACGGCATGTGCGAAAACGGCGATACGCTGGCGGTGCTGGCGGGCGCTGATCCGCTATTCTTTGCGGGAACGGACGATGAACAATCCGTGCAGGCATCTGAGAATGGCAATCATGCGATTTATCTCTACGACGAAACCGGGAAACTGACCGGCAGTATCCCACTGGCCGAGTGCTGCACAGATGCGCCCTATGCGCTGGATAGCGACGGAACGGACTTCTTTTTACTGTTCAGCGACGCAGTCGTTCGAATCGGCGCTGACGGCACGCAGCTTGCAAAGAGCGGCGACATGGGCGGGCGGCTCTTGCAGCTTGCCTGCGCAGACGGCGCGGTCTATGTGTGCGTGGAGGGCGACCGAATCTATCAGACGGAGAAAGTTATTCGCCTGAACACGCAGACGCTGGAACCGGAAGCCGAGCTTTCCTGTGCCGGTTTGGACGTTCAGGGCATGGGAACGGCGGCAGACGGCACGCAGCTTCTAATCAGCGGCGAGTATCTGCTGCGCCCGGATTTTGCCGCCGGGACGATGACCGCGATTCTGCACTGGGCAGACAACGCGAACACATCCGTCAACAATTACCGCTCCGTTCTGGAAACGGAGACCGGCTTTTTTGCATGGAACAGCGATGTGGAAGCCGCGTGCTTCTACGAGAAGCTGCCGGATGGAGAAACGCTTGAAGACCCGACGGTCATCACGCTCTTCGCTGGCGCCGGTTCGTATGACATCGAGATCGCGGCGGCGAATTTCCAGAAGCTGTATCCGCAGTACCGCATCGACATCACCGCTTCGGAATCCGACGAGCAGACCGAGCTGACCCTGACGGAGCTTGGCGTGGGCAAAGGCTATGATCTGTACCTGCTCTATGATTCCCAGTGGACACAGCTGGACGATGCGGTGTTCTTCGAGGACCTGACCCGGTGGATGGAGGCGGACAATTCGAAACCGCTGGAGAGAATCCGTCCCAGCGTTTTGCGGCAGATGCAGAAAAACGGCGGTATTTACCGTCTGCCGCTTACCTACACCATTCTGACCTACGCCGCCGACCCCGAGCAGCTTTCCGACAATAAGCCGGAGACGGTGTTGCGGGCGAGCGAGCAGGGCGGCGAGGAATTCTACCCGTTTGCGTTCAATCTGGATTATTCCCCGCAGATGGCTGAGCGCTGCGCGATCGATTATGTGGACGCGGCGCAGGGAACGTGCAATTTCGAGTGTGATTCGTTCTACGCGCAGCTTGCGCTTCTGCGGCGGCAGAAGGCGGCGCTGGACACGCTGCCGGAAAACCTTGATGTTGCCGCCACCTGTGACGGTCTTCTGTATTACTACGTCATTTTATCCGCGGACAGCATCGTCTATCAGCCGGGACGCTATGGCTACCCGGAGCTGAAGCAATCTATGTATTATGCGTACCCCAGCGACTACGACGGCGGCTGCCAGCTGAATTTCAGCAGTATGCTGTCCATCAACACGCAGAGCGAACAGAAGGCGGGGGCGTGGGCTTTTTTGAGCTACCTGCTGACGCAGCCCTGTCAGGAAAGTATGCAGCTGCGCCTGCCTGTCAACGATTCTGTCCTGCATGCGCAGCTTGCCGGGCAGTTGGAAAAGGAAACGATCACGCAGCATGAGATCGATCTGTTCTACCAGCTGGTCGATGGTCTACGAGTAGCAGACTATCCGACAGATCCCGTCGAACAGATCATCCGTGAAGAACTCGCCCCCTATCTGGCCGGAGACGCGACAGAGGACGAAACGGCAGATAAGGTTCAGTCAAGAGTGTATCTATACCTGCAGGAACAGTATCAATAAATGGCAGTATACAGCCCGCGCGGCATAGCTGGCTGATGAAACCCATATTGTATTGCGAGGAGTATATAAAAATGAATACAATCAAAGATCTTCTTTTTGCTTTGATTCTTCTTTTAGCAGGGGTTGTTTGTATCCTGCTGATGCAATTTACGTCGTTTGAGATCGCCGGTATCGGCGGCGTGATCTTTCCGCTTATTGGGCTGGTAATTGCTTTTTATTCTTATTTCAAGCGAACAGACCGCAATTAATCATGCAGATTTTTAGAAAGCAGCCTGCAAGTTTTCTGACTTGCAGGCTGCCTTTTTCGACTCTGTTCATCGTTTTGAAAGCTGCTGATATAAACGCGGGAGCATGGGCGGTGATACGGATAACTCATCGACTTCCAGATCGTAAAACCAGTCTGTCAACGCCGGATCTGCCGCAAGTTCGCCGCAGACACCAACCCAAATACCGTGGCGGTGCGCGCTTTGCACGCTCATTTCGATAAGTCGGAGAACCGCCTCATGGCGCGGCTCATAGTAGGCCTCCAGGCTTGGCTCCTGCCGGTCGGCTGCAAGCGTATACTGCGTCAGGTCATTTGTACCAATGCTGAAGAAATCGACCTCCTGCGCAAGCGCATCGCTGAGCAGCGCGGCCGCAGGCGTTTCGATCATGACGCCGACCGGTATGTCCGGGCAATCCGTCTCGCCCTCGTCCCGCAGCGTCTGTTGAACGTCGGCAAGAATCTGTTTACTCTGCCGTACCTGCCATACAGATGTGATCATGGGAAACATGACCGCAATCGTTCCAAACGCAGCAGCGCGGCAGATTGCGCGGAGTTGGACGCGAAAAAGGTCCGGCTGCGCAAGGCAGATGCGGATCGCACGGTAGCCAAGCGCCGGGTTTGGCCCAACAGGCAGGTTCAGAT
>ENA-OZAL01000330-OZAL01000330.1-human-gut-metagenome-genome-assembly--contig:-NODE-330-length-9814-cov-3.671688_pt1 | contig 9814 bp, 10 predicted proteins | sample MGYA00244206_ERZ653496 | MGnify/ENA primary metagenome ERZ653496 (study PRJEB26926, sample SAMN06165085) | human gut metagenome | biome: ENVO:00009003; feature: ENVO:2100002; material: ENVO:00002003...
ACCTCCGGCAGGACGATGAGCCGGTCCGCCGGGAAGCTCCCGTCCAGCAGCCGTTCGAGCGCCTGCTTCTGCAAGGGCTTTGCACAGAGCCGGTAGCCTCTGCGGGGCGCAGCTTCGATGTCGAAGCCGTCCGCGCGCAGCGCTTCGATCGCCTTCCAGACGCCCGCGCGCGTCATGCCGAGCGCACGGCACATCTGCTCGCCCGAAACCGGCGCGTCGCTTTTTTCCAGCAGCGCCAGAACATCCTCTTTCGTCATAAAAAAACTCCTTGTCATTTGGGGAAGAATCTGCTATACTTCTGATTGTAAACTAAAAATACAAAAACTCAAGTTTACAATACAGGAGGAACTATGAAAACCCGGACCATGATTCTCTGCGCGCTGTTTGCCGCGCTGACAGCAGTCGGCGCATTTTTCAAAATCCCCTTTGCGCTGGCGGCTATCTCGCTGCAATTTCTCTTTACAGCGATGGCAGGCGTCCTGCTGGGTGCCGGCTATGGCGCGCTGTCGCAGGCGGTGTATGTGCTCATCGGGCTCGTCGGCGTGCCGATTTTCGCGCTGGGCGGCGGATTTTCCTATGTCCTGCAGCCGACGTTCGGCTTTTTGCTGGGTCTGATCCCGTCGGCGTTTGTGATTGGGAAGCTGGCGAAGCGGCCCCTGACCTTCTGGGGGACGGCGCTTGCCATGCTGGCAGGGCTGGCCGTTCTGTACGCAATCGGCGTGCCGTATATGGCGCTGATTGCAAACGGCTATCTCGGAAAGGGACTGAGCGCCTGGCAGATTCTGTGCAAGGGCATGCTGATCTACCTGCCGGGAGACCTGCTGAAAATTACGGTGGGAAGCCTCCTGTGCGTCGCCGTGACGCGCCGGATGCCCTCGATGTTCGCGCTGCCGCAGAAGAAGGCATAAGCTTCATTTCATGTTGCCATATTTTGCGGGAAAAGTCAATCCTGCACCAAGGGCGCGCCGCATTTTGCGGCGCGCCCTTCGTCTGTCCAAAAAGCTGGCGCTTTTTGGACAGCGGCATTATGGGATGATTCTCGAGGGCTTCTGGTAGCGCTCCTGCTCGGAGAAGACGCAGCCGCAGTATTTCTGGATGTAAAAGCCCAGCTCGCGCGCCCTTGTCTGTCCGTCGCGGAACAGCGGGCGGAAGTCCTGATAATAAAACTGCACGCCGTATGCCTCGCCCGCGCGGCAGGCGACGTCACGCATCAGCTCATGCTGCTGGTAGGGGCTGATGAACAGGGAGGACGTAAAGCTGTCGAAGCCACCCTCGGCGGCCTGACGGGCAGTCTCAAACAGGCGCATTTCGTAGCACTTGACGCACCGCCCCGGAATATCCTCCACCACCGCCCGGACGAAGGGGCGCAGACCGTAGTCGTTGCGGACGATCAGGGGTAGTTCAATTTCCTCGGCGTAGGCTTGCAGGCAGTTGCGCCGGGCGCGGTACTCGGTGACGGGATGGATATTGGGATTATACCAGAAGCCCGTGACCTCGAAGCCGTCGGTGCGAAGCACCTCGATGGGCTGATTGGCACAGGGCGCACAGCAAATGTGCATCAGGGTTTTCATGGAAGCCTCCTATGGCAGACAGAATACGCCGCAGCAGCGGCCATTCCATCTATCGTATCACGGAATAGCGAATTACACAAGAGATTGGAAAAACGTTTCTATCCGGTGTTACGGCTCCAGACTTCCCGTCAAGCCGTCCTTGCAAAGCCCGGTAATGCGGACGCGGCGCACCTGATTGTGCAGCCCCTCCTGCGCGACGGATACCTCCATATAGTTCGGCGCGTGGCCCGCGCTGCCGCCCTTGCGGTCGCGCTCGAAGAGCACAGGGAGGGTCTTGCCCACGCAGCACGCAAGATACGCTTCGTGCATCGTCTTGGCGACAGCCGAGGCGCGCGCAGCGCGCTCTTCGCGCACGGGCATGTCGATCTGGCGCATCTCCGCAGCCTTCGTGCCTGGGCGGATGGAATAAGGGAAGACGTGCATGTCGGCAAAGCCGACGCGCGCGATGAAGTCAAGCGTCTGCGCGAATTCCTCCTCCGTCTCCTCGGGAAAGCCCGTGATGAGGTCCGTCGTGATGGCAGGGTCGTCAAAATACTGACGCAGCAGGTCGCAGGATTCCATATAGCGCGCCGTATCATATTTGCGGTTCATACGCTTTAAGGTCGCGTCGCAGCCCGACTGCATCGAGAGGTGGAAATGTGGGCAGAGGTAAGGAAGCTTCGACGCCCGCTTGCAGAATTCCTCCGTGATGGTCCGCGGTTCGAGCGAGCCGAGGCGGATGCGCATGTCGCCGCCCTCGCGCGCGATGAGCTCCAAAAGGTCGATGAGTGAGGTCCCGTCCTTGAAGTCCGAGCCGTAGGACGAAATTTCGATGCCCGTGACCACGATCTCACGGTAGCCCTCCTCACGCAGCGCTTTCACCTGCTTTGCAGCTTCGTCCATCGGCAGCGAGCGCACGCGCCCGCGCGCGTAAGGAATGAGGCAGTAGGTGCAGAAGTTCACGCACCCGTCCTCGACCTTGAGCATCGCGCGTGTGCGATTCACCATACCGCCCGCGGGCAGCACCTCAAAATCGCGCCGCTCCCAGACGTCGTCGACATCGACAATAGGCGTTTTGTCCTGTGCCGCGCGCTCTAAAAGGTCGATGAACTTCGCGCGGTCATTCGTGCCGGCGATGACGTCGAGCCCGAGCTTTTTGACGTCCTCGGGATGCGTCTGGGCGTAGCAGCCGCAGGCGGCGATGACCGCGCTCGGGTTGCGGCGCTGCGCCTGACGGAGCATCTGGCGCGACTTTTTGTCGCTCACCGCCGTGACAGAGCAGGTGTTGACGACGTAGGCGTCCGCCGTCTCCTCAAAATCCACCAGTGTATGTCCGCGGTGCAAAAGCTCCTGCTCGAGTGCCTGCGTTTCATATTGGTTCACCTTGCACCCGAGGGTGCAGATCGCAACTTTCATGTATGTTTGTATCCTTTTCCGCGATTTGGGCGGTAAAGTCCCGCTTTTTTCTGCCGTTTCCGACGCAAAGCGTCCGCCGCTCTTGCTTTTTTATTTTTATATTGTATAATCATTTGAGCATTCTGACAAGACCAAAGAAAGGATTTTCCCGATATGATCTATCTCGATCACGCGGCCACCACCCCCGTTCCCGAAGAGGTGGCGCACGCCGTTTACGATACGCTGGTTTCTGGCTGGGGCAACCCCAGCTCGCAATACCCCATCGGAAAGCAGGCGCGCGACGCTGTCGCCGCGGCGCGCGAGACGATTGCCGCCGCGCTCGGCTGCAAGAGTGAACAGTTCGTCTTCACCTCCTGCGGGTCGGAGAGCGACAACTGGGCCGTCCGCCTTGCCCTGCACCAGAACCGCCACGTCGGCAAGCACGTCATCACGACCGCCGTGGAACACAGCGCGATTCTCGAGACCTGCAAGACCCTCGAGCAGGAGGGCTGCTCCGTCACGTACTTAAAGCCCGACAAGAACGGCGACATCACCGCCTCTCAGGTCGAAAGTGCACTGCGCGACGACACCGCGCTCGTCACGATGATGCTCGTCAACAACGAGACGGGCTGCATCTTCCCCGTGGCCGAGGTCGCGCAGCTTCTGAAAGTGAAAAAGTCCCGTGCCCTGCTGCACACCGACGCGGTGCAGGCCTTTTTGAAAATTCCGTTCCGCGCCGACACGCTGGGCGCGGACCTCATCTCCGTCAGCGCGCACAAGCTCGGCGCGCCCAAGGGTATCGGCGGCCTGTATTTGGGCGAGCGCATCCGCGCGCCCAAACCGCTGATCTTTGGCGGCGGGCAGGAGAGCGGCCTGCGCTCCGGCACAGAGGCCACGGTCCAGATCGCAGGCTTTGCCAAGGCGGTCGAGCTGCGCGCCGACCATCTCGATGAAAAGCTCGCCCACGTCGCCGCCATCAAGGCCTACGCCGAGGAAAAGCTCCTCGCGCTCGACGGCGTCGTCCGCATCGGCGACGGGACCGCGCCGCACATCCTGTCGATCTCGCTCGTCGGCTACCCGTCGGCGAATGTCGTTACGGAACTTGGCGCACAGGGCATCTGCATCTCGGCAGGCTCCGCCTGTCATCGCGGGCAGCTGAGTCACGTCTACCGCGCGATGGGCCTTGACAAAAAGACCGCCGCGGGCGTGCTGCGTGTCAGCTTCGGCCCCGAGACGACGAAAGAAGAGATCGACGCACTCGTCTCCGCCCTCAAAACCCACCGCGACACGCGCTTCCCCATGCTGTAATTCCAACATTCGAGGTTTTTATGTTCTCCTATCTTCACCAGCCCAAGGGCTTTTACAAGCATCTTTTTCTGCTGGCGCTGCCGGTCATCGTGCAGAATTTGATCACCACGTCGCTCGGCTTTCTCGATACGTTCATGGTGGGACTTCTCGGCAGCGATCAGATGTCCGCCGTCACGGTGGCGAATGTGCCAGTCTTCATCATCCAGCTCGTCGTCTTCGGCCTGCAAAGCGGCTCAAGCGTGCTCATCAGCCAATACTGGGGCCGCGGCGACCGCGAGAGCATCAACCGCGTCATGGGCATCGGCTTTATGATCGCGGGCGGCGTGAGCGTGCTGTTTGCCGCCATTCTGTGCGCGTTTCCCGCGCAGGTGCTCTACCTCATCACCGACAATCTGACACTCGTGGAGCTGGCCGAGCCGTACCTGCGCATCGTCGGCTTTTCCTACATTTTCAACTCGCTTTCCTCCATCTACATTGGCATGCAGCGCAGCATCGAAAATCCGCGCTTCGGCATGATCGTCTTCGCGATCTCGATGCTCTGCAACACGCTCGGCAACTATGTGCTGATCTTCGGCAAGCTCGGTCTGCCCGCGCTCGGCATCACGGGTGCGGCGGTAGCGACGCTTCTGTCCCGCGTGGTGGAGTTCGTCGTCGCGTTCTCCTACGCGTTCCGCTGCCGCACGATGCCGCTCATGAAGCACGCCATCCTCCGCCCCGGCATGGACATGCTGCGTAAATTCCTGCGCTACAGCGCGCCGGTGCTCATCAACGAGACGCTCTGGGGCACGGGCTTTTCGATGATCACGGTCATCATGGGCCACATGGCAAATAGCAGCGATCTCATCGCCGCCTACACGCTTGCGGGCAATATCGACAAACTGATGACCTCGGGCGTGTTCGGCATCGCGGCGGCGGTATCCGTCATCGTCGGCAAAGAGATCGGCACGGGCAACTTAAAGGGCGTTTACAACATCGGCCGCGCGCTGTGCTTCACGGCGTTCGCGTTCGGCATTGTGCTCGGCGTCGCCGAATACACGATGTTCGTGACGCTGATGCGCCCGTTCGTCATGCCGCTCTTCTCGCTCTCGGCGGTCGCCGAGCGGCTTTGCAGTGTGATGCTCATGTGCTATGCCTGCGCCATCCCGCTGCACAGCTTTTCAACCACGATGGTCGTCGGCGTGCTGCGCGGCGGCGGCGATGTGAATGCCTCGCTTGTGATCGACAATTTCCCCCTCTGGTGCGGCACGCTGCCCATCATGTGCCTTTTAGGCCTTGTGCTCAAGGTGCCGAACGAGGTCTTCTGCCTCTGCCTGATGATCGAATATATCATCAAATCCCCCATCGGCCTTTACCGCCTGCACTCCGGCAAGTGGATCCACGACATCACCCGCATCGGCGAATAACAAAAAAGCGGAAGGGCGCTGCCCTTCCGCTTTTCCATTCTCATTGTCAAGTTTTTACCGCGCGCTCCCGCCGCATTTCTCTCAGCACCGGCACACTGACGCACAGCGACGCCGCAAGGAAAAATCCGATGCCTACGATGCGGTTCACGCTGATGAACTCTTGATACACCACCGCGGCCAGGATCGTCGCCAAAATCGGCTTGATGAGGTAGATGAACGATGCCTCCGTCGCCGAGGTGTACTCCGTGATCTTTGCCGTGAGCACAAAGCCGAGACCGGCGCAGAACACGCCCGCGTAGCACAGCAGCAGCGTCGACTTGAGCGTAAAACCCGTGAAAAACGGCACCTCGGCAAAGAGGTCGAGCCCGACCGCACGCATCGCAGCCGCAACTGCCGGAATTTTGCCAAGCAACAGGACCGCCAGCATTTCAAGTCCGCCGAGCAGGATGTTGAAATCCGCGATCACGATGCCGCCAAGCCGACTGACACGCAGCTTGCAGAGCGTACCGTAAGTGGCAAACAGCAGCGTGGCGGTGATGATCTCTAAAAAGCCGCGCAGGCTGATCTCAAGGTGCGCGGGATTGAGGATGAAGAGAATGCCGACAAGTTCCACGCCGATGGCCAGCAGATGGTTCTTTTTCAGCGGCTCATGCAGGATGAAGTGCGCCAGCGCCACCGCGAACACAGGATTGCCCGAGTAGATAATCGATGTAGCTGAGGCGTCCATGTGCAGCACCGCCATCTGCAAAAGCGACATGTGCAGCGTCACCGTCAGAAAACCGAGCAGTGTGAAATAGCCCCAGTCCGCCTTTGTAAGCTGGATATCCCGCTTTTTGAGGTCGTTCAGTGCAAAGGGCATCAGCGCAGCCGCGCCGAGCAGCACACGCTCGACTGTCACCTGCATGGGTGCAAACGCGCCGCCGAGCGCCTTGAGCGCGACCTCCGTCGTGGAATAGAGCATCGCGGCAAGCAAGATATAGAGATATCCCCGTTTCCGATCAGTCGTCATCTTCTTCCTCCTGTGCCTCGCCTTTGGCGAAGCAGCATCATTGTATGCCCCGCTGTGTTAAAATGCAATCCCAATCCGCTTTGTTCGGACGAAAAATGCCGCCCCGAATCGGGGCGGCATTTTGATTGCGGAACAGAAAATTACTTGGCAGTCTGCGCGGCCTTCTTGCTCTCCCACTTGGTGACGCACAGCGCACAGGAGATATCGCCCGTGATGTTCAGGCAGGTACGGCCCATGTCGAAGAGGCGGTCGATGCCGTAGATCAGCATGATCATATCGACGGGGATGTTCATCGCCTCGAGCACCATGGCAAGCATGATCATGCCCGCGCCCGGCGTACCGGCCGTGCCGATGGAGGCAAGCGTCGCGGTGACGACGATCGTGACCATCTGGCCAAGGGTCAGCGTCATGCCGCAGCAGGTGGCAAGAAAGATGGTGGCGACGCACTGATAGATGGCGGTGCCGTCCATGTTGATCGTCGCGCCGAGGGGGATAACAAAGGAGGAAACGTCGCCCTCCGCGCCCAGCTCATCCGCGCACTCCTTGCTCAGGGGAATCGTGGCGGCAGAGGAGGTGGAGGTAAAGGCGAAAATCATCGCGGGGGATGCCTTCTTGAAGAAGGTGAAGGGGCTGATGCCCGCAAACGCCTTGGCAGAGAAAGAGTAGCAGAGGACTGCATGGACGATGTAGCCGAGGTACGCGCAGCCGAGCACCACGGCAAGAGAGCCGAGGATCTCAGGGCCCTGCGTGGCGACGACCCACGCCATCATCGTAAACACACCGATGGGGCTGAGGGCAATGATGAACGCCATCACGCGCTCGATGACCGCATAGAGCGTGGAGACCAGGTCCTTGGCAAGCTTGCCCTTTTCGCCCGCGGCAAGGATGCCGCCGCCGAACATCAGGGCGATCACGATGACCTGCAGCATGTTTGCGTCGGTGAAGGACTTCCACATGTTGCTCGGGAAGATGGCGACCAGGGTATCCATGAAGTTGGCGCTGGTGGCCTTATCCCAGACCGCGCCATCCTCCAGCGCGAGCGTGGGGAACCAGCCTGCATTGTTGAAGAGGTTGGCGAATACCAGGCCGATGACGCAGGCCGCGGCCGTGGTGACAAGGAAGTAGGCGACCGTCTTCCAGCCGACGGAGCCGACCTTCTTCATATCGCCCATGGAGATGATGCCGTCGATCATCGACAGCAGCACGACGGGGACGACGATGAACTTGAGGAGGTTGACGAAGATGGTGCCGAAGGGCTTTAAGTAGTTGGTCGTGAACTCGGGTATTCCCAGCATATAAAAGGCATAGCCGGCCAGAATACCGAGCAGCAGCGCAATTCCGATCTGCTTCGGCAAGCTTAGTTTTTTCTTTTCCATGCTCCACACACACTTTCTAAATGAAGATCCCCCATTTATAGGCATTATCAATAGGGGTCACACTTATTGTACTGCATTCAATTACATTTGGCAATGGTTTTTGCAGGAAAAATTTCGTTTTGCTGCCCGCATTTTTGCACAAAAATGATGGATATCTTTCATGTAAATTGGTCAAAATTCCGGCTTGCAATCTTGCCTGCTTTCGGGTATTCTTGGTCAGACGACAACAAACGAACAGGAGGAACGACCCATGATGCTCTGCACCGCGCCGAAAAAGAAAAACCCCTCCCTTGGTATTGCTGTTTCTGTTTTTATTGATATTGTTTCTTTTGACCGGTAAGTTTTCTTACCGGTCTTATTTTTTGCCCGCACGGGGCCCAACCATGTTTATTCAAATGAGAATAAAAATAAGAAGAAAGCAAAGAGGGAAAATCACATGAAGAAAGATCTCGGACACGAAGCCATCTACGACGCCCGACAGCTGGGCACCCCCAGAATGCTGATTCTGGGCCTGCAGCACATGTTCGCCATGTTCGGCGCAACAGTGCTGGTCCCCATCCTCGTGCAGGGCTACGGCCTGCCGCTCTCCATCCAGACGACGCTGCTGTTCGCCGGCCTCGGCACGCTGCTGTTCCACGTGTGCACCAAGTTCAAGGTCCCCGCGTTCCTCGGCTCCTCGTTCGCCTACCTCGGCGGCTTCTCCACCGTCGCGACGATGCCCGCCTACGAAGGTCTCGATCCCGAAACGAAGCTCGCCTACGCGCTCGGCGGCATCGTGATCGCAGGTCTCCTCTACCTCGTGCTCGCACTTCTCTTCAAGGTGCTCGGCGCGAAAAAGGTCATGCGTTACTTCCCCCCCATCGTCACGGGCCCGATGATCATCATGATCGGCCTGAACCTCTCCATGCAAGCTTCGTGGACGGCGTCCGCGGGCGACATGCCGGACTGTTCGCGCATGATGGCGAAGTCGATCATCATGATGCCGTTTTTCTTTACGATGCCCATCAGCATGAAGAGCCCTATCATCGCGTATATGGATAGCTCCATATCGAACAGCCAGAGGCTGCCGAGGCCGCCCACGACCGCTATCGGAAGCGACGAGAGAACGGTGATCGGGTGTATGTAGCTCTCGTACAGTATGCCGAGAATCACGTACATGACGAACACCGCAACCCCTATGAGATACACGAGGCTCATCATGGTCTCCTTGAAAGTGACGGCCTCGCCGATGAACTGCCCCGTCACCCCCTGCGGAAGGGAGTCCGCGGCGACCTTCGTAATCCAGTTCACTGCGTCCCCGATGGCAACCCCGGGTTGGAGGTCGAAATACACCGTGACGGACGGGAAGTTGTCTATGTGGTTGACCGTGACGGGCGCCAGAATCGTCTCCGTGCCGGAGATGGAGTCGAACGGTATAAGATTGGAAAGACTGTACGGAGGGTTTGGCTCCGAGCCGCCGCCGGTAAGCGTCGTCACGGGATACCCGCCGGTCAGAAGGGCGTCGGACTGGAAGTTGAGCGCCGAAAGGTTGCTCTCGAACGACCTGTATTCCTGCGAGGCCTCCATTATGCTCCAATACTGCTGGAAAGGCGTCTTGATGAGATAGTAGAAGAGCTTGGCGTAGGAATCCTTGAAGACGTTGGAGTAGTTGTTCTGCGAGAGCCCGAGCATCGACGCCTTGTCTCTGAACGGCTTCAACACGACCTGCGGATTGTCGAGATACATGTCGCTCTGTATGCTCTGTCTCTTATACACATCTCCGAGCCCACGAGA
>ENA-OZAL01000332-OZAL01000332.1-human-gut-metagenome-genome-assembly--contig:-NODE-332-length-9796-cov-4.992609_pt1 | contig 9796 bp, 7 predicted proteins | sample MGYA00244206_ERZ653496 | MGnify/ENA primary metagenome ERZ653496 (study PRJEB26926, sample SAMN06165085) | human gut metagenome | biome: ENVO:00009003; feature: ENVO:2100002; material: ENVO:00002003...
CAGCACTTTCCTTTGCTTTCAGCTGGCGGTCATAATCTGCCTTGGCGCTCGCGAGCTTCTGCGCGCCCTCTTCGATCTGCGCGCGCAGCTCGGAGATCGTCTCCTGCGCGGCGGTCAGACCCTTTTTGAGCGCGTCCTGCGCGCTGGACGCGGTCGAATAGGACTCGGCGAGCTTGTCGCGCTCACGCTCGGCGGCGGCGAGCTTGTCGCGCAGCTCCGCGTTCTCGCGGCAGAGGCCGTCGCTCTCCTGCTCGAGCGCTTCGATCTGCTGCTTGCTCTCGAGCGAGGTTTTTTCGATATAACGAATGACGTCATCGCGGTTGAAGCCGCCGAAGACGGAGCTCTTGAAGGTATTTTCCATGATTTTCCCACCTTTTCCTTTGTCAATGTTATGGTAACACAAACCCGCCGCGATGACAAGGAAAAAAGCGCGACCTCTTAAGGCCGCGCTTTTACGGTTTTATCGGAGAGGGAAGGAAAAGCTCTTGCCCTTCTTGGTGAAAGTAAAGCTCTCCTGCTCTTCGCCGCCGGCTTTGGTGCAGCGCACGCGCTCGGCGCTCACGCTGCCGCTGATGTCGCCGCAGGTGACGCTGTCGCTTGCGCGGACGTTGCCCCTGACCTCGCCGCAGCGGACGCTGTCGTTTGCGGACACGTCGCCGCCGACATTGCCGCAGGTCACGTCATCGCCCGCGGTCACATCGCCGCCGACGTCGGCGCAGGTCACGCCGTTACCGGCTCTGACGCTGCCGGAGATCGTCGAATCGGTGCAGACGACGGAAAAGTCGCTGTAAATATCCTGCGCCGAGCCGGAAAAGTGCAGCTCGACGGTCTTGCGGATCTCGTCGTATTTGTCGTGGCGGAACAGGCTCCCCTGTTTCGGCTGGAGCAGCCGGTGCCCCTGGAAGAGCACGGCGTGGATGGCGTCGTCATCCTCCCACGGCAGCTCTGCCGCGATGGGCAAAATCTGGCTGTCCGCTTCCGCTTTTTGGGCGGTTTTTGCCATGCTTTCGCGTCCAAAGAGCTCGTCGAGGCTGAGCTCCAGCGTGTCGGCTAGCAGCGGCAAAAGCTGCAGGTCAGGGCAGCAGACATCGCCCTCCCACTTTGACACGGCCTGATTGCTCACACCGAGCTTGTTTGCCAGCGCCTCCTGTGTCAGTCCTTTTTCTTTACGGCGGCGCAGAATGCGCGCGCCCATTGTCGATTCTTCCAAGTTGTCTATCCTCCTGCACTGCATTATAATAGTAAAGTGAGCGTTGGAAACGCGATGAGCGGGTGTCCCGCGTCGAACGGGAAGTCAGGCGCCGACGTTTCCCTCATATTCAGGCAGCACATCGTGTGCAAACGCCTGATCGCCGATCGTAGCATGTTGGTCCTTCCTTGCCCCGTGCTGCAGCCGCGGCTTTGAATCACCGGTTATGGACTCAGTATAGGGGGCATGGGGAGGATTGACAATGGCGCGGTGGTTGAATCGGAGAAAATCCTTTCCAACCGCCGGTTGGAAAATGAAATTTTTCCTGATTTTTCAAGAAAAACTCAGTGCCGGATGACGGTGATCTCGCCCATATCCTTGGTGTAGTCGACCACATGCTGGAGGAAAAGCTGCGTGATCGTGGAGGGGAGGAAGCCTTTTTTCACGGCGATGCCGATCTCGCGCGACTGCTTGACGTTGAGCGGCAGTGCGGCGACGCGGTAGCGTCCGGGCTTGATGAGCAGGCTGTGCACGATGCTGACGCCAAGTCCCGCCTCGACCATGGACAAGAGCGCGAAGTCGCTCGTCGTGTCGTAGGTGACCTCGGGATGGATGTTGTAATGGTCGAGCAGACGGTTGAATTCGTAGTCTTCGATCTCCATCAGGCGCACGAAGTTCTCGTGCGGCAGCTGCTCGAGCGGGAAGACCGAGGCGCCCGCCATCGGGTGATCCTTTGGGAGAATGGCGACCATCGTGTCGTGCAGGATGGGCGTCGTCTCAAAGTCGTTGGAGGCGGGGACGGCAAGAAAGCCGCAGTCGATCGCGCCGCGGCGCAGCCATTCGGAAATTTCATAATACTCGCCGGTCATCAGCTGGATCTGAATGTTGGGGTACGTCTGGTGGAAGTCCTTCAGAATTTCCGGCAGCAGGCTGATGGCAAGGCTTGTAAAGCACCCGAGGCGCAGCGTGCCGGACTGCACGCCGTGCAGCTCGGACACGGCAAAGTTGAGGTCCTCATAGTCCTTGACGATCTCGCGGATCGTGGGCAGGAGCACCATGCCGTCGGAGGAGATCTCGATGCCGGAGTGGTTGCGCGTCAGAAGTTTGACCTGCCAGTCCTGCTCAAGGTCTGAGATCATCTTGCTCACGGCGGACTGCGTATAGCCCAATTCGTTCGCCGCCTGGGTGATGCTGCCGGTCTCCACAGTGCGGAGATAGGCAATATATTTACGAATACTCATTATAAATGCCCTCAATAATCAACAATACCTCAAAGATTCCATTTTGGAATGCGCATATAAAAATATATTCGCTTTTCAAAACTGCTTTTGGATTATACAATATCAACAAAGAAAATTCAATGCCTACACACGGGATTTTCCAAGCAGTACAAAATTGTCAGACAAAATGTCGAATCAACAAGGAGGAAAACAGACATGATCCATTATTCCTGCATCGGTGCTACCGGTTATGTTTGCGGCGAAGTGCTCCGCATGATGGTCAACCACCACGAGGGAGAGCTTGTCAACGTGCTCGATACCTACGGTGTCGGCGATGCCATCTCTACGCATCATCCCGCTCTGCGCGGCTTCTATGATCAGGTCATCATGGATCTCACGGAGGAGAACGTCCGCGAGACCGCGAAGAAGAGCGATGTCATCATGATCCAGGTCCCCTCTGGCGACGTGGCCAAGTGGGCGGAGATCGTGCTCGCTGAGGACTGCGCCATCATCGATATCGGCGCTGACATCCGCTTCCGCGATGTCGACGTCTGGGAGAAGTGGTACGGCCAGAAGCACCCCGACGCCAAGATGACCCACGACGCTGTTTACTGCATCCCTGAGGTCATGCGCGACCTTGCCAAGGGCAAGAAGCTCATCGCCAACCCCGGCTGCTATCCCACCGCCTCCACCCTCGGCCTGCAGCCGATGCTCAAGGCCGGTCACATCGTTGACAACACCATCGTCATCGACGCCAAGAGCGGCTACACCGGCGCCGGCCGCCGTCCCGCTCTCAACAAGCTCCTCACCGAGGCGGAGAACAACTTCTGCGCTTACGCTCTCGGCGGCGGCCACCGCCACACGCCCGAGATCGAGCAGAACATCGCCTACATCACCGGCAAGGATCTGATGAAGCCCGAGACCTGGCAGTACATCAACTTCCAGCCGCACCTCCTGCCCCAGGTCCGCGGTATCGAGGTCACCATCTATGCTACCTGCGACAGAGACTTCACCAACGAGGAAGTTTACGAGCTTTACAAGGACTTCTACAAGGATGAGCCCTTCGTCAAGGTCTTCCCGGCGAGCCTGCCCGTTCAGACCAAGTGGGTCTACGGCACGAACTTCTGCGAGATGACCCCGACCTTCGACGCGCGTACCCACCGCCTGATCGTCTCCTCCGTGATCGACAACATCGGCAAGGGCGCAGCCGGCCAGGCCATCCAGAACATGAACCTCATCATGGGCCTGCCCGAGACCACCGGCCTCATGATGCCCCCGATGTATCCGTAATTTTCGGTTCGACGAGTTTCGACCCGATTTAGGCAAGAATGCTGTTAAACTAACGTTAAGAGAGGAGATCCCCCCACATGTCCAATCTGAAAAAGATCGAGGGCGGCGTTACCACGCCGCAGGGCTTCACCGCCGGCGCGGTCTACACCGCCATCAAAAAGCGCGAGAACAAGAAGCCCGACGTCGCTGTTCTCTACTCCGACCTGCCCTGCTCCTGCGCGGCCTGCTTCACCACGAACAAGTTCTGCGCAGCTCCGGTCATCCTTGACCGCGAGATCCTGAAAAAGGGCAAGGCCCGCGCCGTCGTCATCAACTCCGGCAATGCCAACGCCGCCACCGGCAAGCAGGGCATCGAAGACGCCCGCACCGTTGAGCGCGAGGCGGAAAAGCTGCTCGGCCTCGGCGAGGACGAAGTGTTCGTCTGCTCCACCGGCGTCATCGGCCAGAGACTTCCGGTCGACAAGGTCCTTCAGGGCATCCGCGAGATCATTCCCGCAAAGCTTGCCAAGGAGAACGGCTCCGAGGCTGCCTACGCCATCATGACCACCGATACCGTCCGCAAGGAGTGCGCCTATGAGCTGCAGCTCTCCACCGGCACCGTGAAGATCGGCGCGATGGCCAAGGGCTCTGGCATGATCCACCCCAATATGGCGACGATGCTCGTCTACGTGACGACCGACGCCAAGGCGGATCCCGCAGACCTGCAGAAGATGCTCTCCGCGGCTGTGGATAAGAGCTTCAACATGTGCACCGTCGACGGCGACACCTCCACGAACGACTCGATCTTCCTGCTCGCCAACGGCGCTTCCGGCGTTGAGATCAAGACCGAAGAAGACAAGAAGGCAATGGCCGACCTCGTGCTCGCCATCTGCACCGATATGGCCCGCCGCGTCGCTTCCGACGGTGAAGGCGCGACCCACCTCATCGAGGTCGAGGCCTACGGCCTGCCCACCGAGCACGACGCGCGCCTGGTCGCCAAGTCCATCGCGGGCTCCATGCTCTTCAAGGCTGCCGTCTTCGGCCGCGACGCCAACTGGGGCCGCATCATGGCCGCTGCCGGTTACTCGGGCGCTGACGTTGACCCGACCCGTGCCGACTGCATCATCAAGAGCGCTGCCGGCGAAGTGCAGGTCATGAAGGACGGCTTCGGCGCGGATTTCAGCGAAGAGCTCGCCAAGAAGGTCCTCACCGAGCATGACATTACCGTCATCGTCCGCTTCTATCAGGGCGACGGCGAGGCCAAGGCCTGGGGCTGCGACCTCACTTACGATTACGTCAAGATCAACGGCGACTACCGCACCTAATTTTTGAAGGAGGCTCCACCATGAGCGATATCGCAAACAAGGTCGAAACTCTGATGGAGGCAATGCCTTACCTTCAGAAGTATCAGGGTAAGATCATCGTCATCAAGTACGGCGGCAACGCCATGATCAACGAAGAGCTCAAGGACGCCGTCATGCACGACGTGGTGCTGCTCAAGCTCCTCGGCATGAAGCCCGTGCTCAGCCACGGCGGCGGCCCCGGCATCAATAAGATGCTCGAAAAGCTCGACATCCCCGTCGAGTTCATCGAGGGCCTGCGCTACACCTCCGCCGACATCATGCGTGTTGTCGAGATGGTGCTCGTCGGCCAGGTGAACACCGAGCTCGTCGGCTTTATCAACAAGCTCGGCGGCAAGGCGGTCGGTCTTTCCGGCGTCAGCGGTGACATCTATCACTGCCACCAGCGCGACGAGGTCCACGGCTACGTGGGCGACATCGACTATGTCGATCCCAAGCCCATCTTCGCCATGCTCGACGCGGGTTACATCCCCGTCATCGCCCCCGTTGGCACCGACGGTCAGGGCCACACGTTCAACATCAACGGCGATACCGCCGCGGGCAAGCTCGCTTCCGCGCTGGGCGCTGAAAAGCTCGTGATCCTCACCGATATCGAGGGCCTGTGCAACGACATCAAGATCCGCGACGTCATCAGCTATCTGAACATCGAGGATGTCAAGGCGCTCAAGGACAAGGGCACGATCGCCGGCGGCATGATCCCGAAGGTCGACTGCTGCGTGCAGGCCATCGAAGAGGGCGTGACGAGCGTCAACATCATCGACGGCCGCAAGCCGCACTCCGTGCTCTACGAGGCCTTCACGAACGAGGGCACCGGCACGACGATCGGCACCGCACAGCCGAGCGTCGGCATCAAATGGTAAAACATACACCCAACTTTTATTATAGGAGGACATAATAATGATCGAAAAGTTCAAGACCAACGCCGAAGTCATCGAGAACGGCGACAAGTATCTCTATGGCAACCATGTCCGTATGCCCCTTTCCATCGAGCGCGGCGAAGGCGCTTACGTCTTCGATAAGGACGGCAACAAGTACCTCGACTTCATCGGCGGTATCGCCGTCAACGGTCTCGGTCACTGCCATCCCGCGATCGTGAAGTGCCTCGAAGAGCGCGCCCACACGATCCTGCACTGCTCCAACTACTTCTACAATGAGCCTGCCGTCCAGACCGCGAAGCTCATCGTCGAGAACAGCTGCTTCGACAAGGTGCTGTTCGCCAACTCCGGCGCTGAGGCCAACGAAGGCCAGATCAAGCTCGCCCGCAAGTACGCCAAGGATCACGGCCATCCCGAGCGCTTCGTCGTCATCACGATGAAGAACTCCTTCCACGGCCGCACCCTCGCGACCTGCACGGCCACCGGCCAGTATGCGGTGCACCGCTACTTCGAGCCCCTGCCCTCCGGCTTCCGCTATGCCGAGTTCAACAACCTCCAGTCCGTCAAGGACATCATGGATGAGTATGTCTGCGCCATCCTAACCGAGCCTGTTCAGGGCGAGGGCGGCGTGCGTCCCGCTTCCCAGGAATTCCTGCAGGGCCTGCGTGACCTGTGCGACGAGAAGGGCATCCTCCTCATGTTCGACGAGGTCCAGGTCGGTTCCGGCCGTACCGGCAAGCTCTTCGCGCACCAGAACTACGGCGTGGAGCCCGATACCTGCTCCATGGCCAAGGCGCTCGGCTCCGGCGTGCCCATCGGCGCTGTCTGCGCCCGCGGCGAGGCTGCCAAGACCCTGACGCCCGGCACCCACGGCTCCACCTTCGCCGGCGGTCCTCTCGCCTGCGCGCTCGCTGCCACCACGCTCGACGTGATGATCAACGACGGCGTCATCGAGAACTCCCGCAAGATGGGCGAGTACTTCCGTGACCAGATGCACAAGGTCATCGAGAAGAACCACCCCGATGCGGTCAACGAGATCCGCGGCCTCGGCCTGATCGACGGCATCCAGCTCAACAAGCCCTCCGGCCAGCCCGTCGTCGACCTGTGCTTCAAGGACAGCAACGTCCTGATCAACAACACCAACGGCAACGTCCTGCGCTTTGTCCCGCCGCTGATCGTCAATGAAGAGGAGATCGACATTGTCATCAAGGCTGTTGATGAGGCCATGACCAAGCTCGGCTGGTAATTATCTCGGATACTACCTCGCGTTTCTTGCCTGCGAGGCCGGCGGCACGGGTTCCCTTCCCGTGCCATGCCGGAAGTATACATGACCTCATCCCCGGCCTGCCGATGGGGGATCGGCGGGCCGGGGAGAGAGGTATTTTCAGCATTTTACAAGCAGCATTTCACCCCTTGTGTTGTGCCAGTGTAAAATCTAAAAGGAGGAGTGCGATCCAAAACCTGCATCGGTAGATACCACGAGAATTGAAGAAGGAAAGAGCATTACCGTAAAACTGCGTTCACCATTCAAAAACACTTGCTATCGCTATGGAATCATGCTAAAATGAATGCATAGATATCCATACAAATAGCGAAGCGACCCCCAAAATTTCGAAAGGTTGGTAACACTATGAGTAAGGAAAAAAGAATGCCCAAACTGTGGGAAGCCCTGTTGACGCTGGCGATCCTGATCGCGGCACTCGCGGTCGGTATCATCATCTTCGGTGTTGACCCGCACGTCCCCATGTTTGTCGGCGTAATGGCTGCCGCAATCATGGCACTGCATCTCGGCTACAAATGGGATGAAGTTGAAAAGTCCATGATGGACGGCATCTACAAAGCATTGCAGTCCATCTGCATCCTGATCATCGTCGGTATCCTGATCGGCGTGTGGATCAACGCGGGCGTTGTGCCTACGATGATTTATTACGGCCTGAAAGTCCTCAAGCCCGCGATTTTCTTCATCGCGTGCGTTCTCATTTGCTCCATCACCTCTCTTGCCACCGGTACGTCCTGGGGCACGATGGGCACGATGGGCGTTGCCTTGATGGGCATTGGCTTCGGCCTTGGCATGAGCCCCGGCATGACTGCCGGTGCCGTCCTCTCCGGCGCCTACTTCGGCGATAAGATGAGCCCGCTGTCCGATACGACGAACCTCGCTCCCGCCATGGCCGGTACGGACGTTATCACCCACGTCAAGTCCATGATGCTGCCCACCGGCATCACCTACGCCATCACCCTGATCTTCTTCGGCGTTCTCGGTGTGATGCAGTATCACGGCGGCGATGCGGATATGTCCCGCGTGATCGAGTTCTCCAACGCGCTGAACGCCGCGGAGGGCGGTATCTTCAACATCAACCCGTTGCTGCTCCTGCCTCCGGTCGTCGTTATCGTGGCAGTTGCCCTGAAGGTTCCCGCGATCCCCGGCATCACCCTCGGCATTGTTGCCGGTGTCATCCTGGGCCTCATCTTCCAGCCCGGTGCCTGCACGCTCGGAACCATCTTCGATTATGGTAAGAACGGCTACTACTTCTCCGACGAAGCGCTCGCCATGTTCGAAGCCAGTCTTTCTCCCGAAACGAGCTACACCATGACAAGACTCCTGGAAAGCGGCGGTATCATGGGTATGATGTCCTCCGTCTCCATGACGATCATCGCCATGATGTTCGGCGGTATCATGGAGGAGACCCACCAGCTCGAGGTCATCGTCAACGCCCTCAAGAAGTTTGCCAAGGGCCCTGCGGCTCTCGTTGGCCTGACCGAAGTGACCTGCGTTCTCTCCAACGCCACCATGCCCGAGCAGTACATCTCCATCGTGGTTCCCGGCCGTATGTATGCCGAGGAGTATCACAAGATGGGCGTGCACCCGGCAGTTCTGTCCTCTTCGCTCGAGAGCGCCGGTACCGTTACCTCCGCTCTGATCCCCTGGAACACCTGTGGTGTGTTCATTAAGGACACCCTGAACATCGCTCCTTGGGGCGCCGGCGGTTACGGTCCCTGGGCCATCTTCAACTGGCTGATGCCCATCATCAACTGGCTGTGCGTGCTGATCGGCTGGACGCTCAAGGATCTTGCGGGCAAGCCCTTCAAGAAGAGCAAGAAAGTCGCGCAGTAAATCAGTTAGCGACCCAACAGAAAGGTCCCTACCTAAAGGAATTAAAAAATCATGACAATGAATCGGAATCAATATCCCTGTGTGGAATTCGATCTCGATAAATTGGCAGCGAATCTGGCAGCGCTCGTAGAGCGCTGCCATGATTCGCTCATCGAGGTCGCGGGCGTCGTCAAGGCTGTGTCGTCGCTGCCGGAGATCGTGCGCGTTTATGAAGAGAGCGGCGTGAAGTTCATCGCCACGTCCCGCATCAGCCAGATGCGCGCGATCCGCGAGGCGGGTATCTGCAAAAAGCCGCTGATGCTCATTCGTATCCCGATGCTCTCCGAGCTCCCCGACGTGGTGGAGCTGTGTGACATCAGCCTGCAGAGTGATATTATCGTGCTGCGTGCGCTGAACGAAGAGGCCAAAAAGCAGGGCAAGGTGCACGAGGTCATCCTGATGATGGATCTCGGCGACCTGCGCGAAGGCTTTTGGAACGAGGAGAATGCGCTTGATGCCGCACTCGAGGTCGAGCATGAGCTCAAGAACCTGCGCCTTGCGGGCGTGGGCGTGAATCTGAGCTGCTACGGCTCTGTCACGCCGAATAAGCGCAACATGCAGGGCCTTGTCAGCCTCGCGTCCGACGTTGAGCGCGAGATCGGCCGCAAGCTTGACTACATCAGCGGCGGCGCGTCGACATCCGCCTACATGGCGATGAACGTCACGATCCCCGTCCCGCTGTCTCTTATACACATCTCCGAGCCCACGAGACAAGAGGCAATCTCGTA
>ENA-OZAL01000333-OZAL01000333.1-human-gut-metagenome-genome-assembly--contig:-NODE-333-length-9789-cov-10.922437_pt1 | contig 9789 bp, 5 predicted proteins | sample MGYA00244206_ERZ653496 | MGnify/ENA primary metagenome ERZ653496 (study PRJEB26926, sample SAMN06165085) | human gut metagenome | biome: ENVO:00009003; feature: ENVO:2100002; material: ENVO:00002003...
GATTGCCTCTTGTCTCGTGGGCTCGGAGATGTGTATAAGAGACAGATTGAATACATCTCTCCAATAATCATATTTGGATAACATTCTTAAGGTTTCTGCCTTGTATTCTGCAAGTTCATCCCCACGTTTTCGAGCAATCTCCTGACACCGATTGACATATAAGTCTACTTTATTTTCTAGTTGCTCCATTCCATAGCGACATTTGACAAGCAAATAGTAATAGTTATAGCGAAGCGTATCATCATCCAGTTCTTCCCCCAGTTGTCCTACATTTTCGCACATTTTTAACGCCTGTGGATACCGTTGATTCATAAGTAAGATCAAAATAAAAACCTGATAATAGTTTGCTGCCTGTTCCTTGCTGACTTCTAATGTCCCCTGTCGCATTCTTTCTGTAATAATATCCATATAATATTTTGCATCTTCCACACCAAGAAAGAAGTACAAATTGTTTAGATTATGCAAATATTGGTCCACACAGTCTGTTTTAGGAATAAATACATCCTGCACATCTATCGTGGATATGGTTGTCTCTGTATTTACACTGCCCCACTCATATTGAAAATTCTGCCGTTCCACTTCTTTAATAAAGCGTTTCCAGTCCTCTACAATGTATTCTGGTGTACGGTATACCTCATTGTACATAGCCAACAACTGGATATTATGCACTTTATCACTAATAATAAGTTCATATAAAAACTGAATACAGGAAGCATTCGCCAAGTGTAATTTTTCCAAAAAGATAAACATAGGTTTTCGATTGGATACATACACATACAAAGAAATCAAAGACTGTAACATACGCCTTCTCTCATATTTTAACTCTGTAATCAGCAAATCCTCTTTTCTTTCCGCCCTTCCCTCACGAATATAGGAAGCAAAAATAGGTTGCTGCAATGGATACACTCCCGCATGTTCTACAAATTCCTCTGGCGTTTCATCACTAAAATATCTATAATATAACCCACGGATCCACTCTAAAAATGGTGAATATGGTGCCTGCATAGTGTGCATTGGAAATGCATGAAATAATAAACATGTCGAAGAGGTTTCATCCACGACACTTTCATAGATCTCCTGTTGTGAAATCAGAAGTGTTTCATAATGCTTAATAAACATAAACTTAGTAGAACGGTTATCCTTAAAAGACCGTACCAGCTTGTGCATATAGTTATTATAATCCATTTTTGCACCCCCATATAGTTTTTATCTTTGTCCCCCACTGTTCAAACACGAACTCTCATTATTTCTATTGTATCTCTTTTTTTGTTTTTTTTCCATATGTTTTTCGTGGTAAAAAAGAATCCTTTCGAATAGGATTGAAAAATTGCCCCTTACCAATTATGATAGTAAAGAATGTATTTATTATTTATCCAACTTATGAAAAGCAGGAGACTATACCATGAAAGTAAACTTAGAAACTTGGAAACAACGAATCATACGAAAATCACACCTAGGCTGGAATTTATTGAAATCTCTGTTTAAATGGGGATTTTGCTCTGTCATTACAGGTATTGTATGTGGATTGATCGGTGCTTTGTTCTATCGCTGCATTGCCTTTGTTACTGTTACAAGAACAGCAAATCCCGTCCTAATCTATGCCATGCCTTTAGGCGGTCTATTCATTGTTTTTCTATATAAAACCTGTCATATGCTAAATGACGGTGGTACCAACAGGGTAATTCGCTCCATTCGTACTGAGAAGCCCTTACAATTTAGAATGGCACCACTAATTTTTATTGCTACGGTCATTACCCATCTGTTTGGTGGTTCCGCAGGGCGTGAGGGTGCTGCCTTGCAGATTGGTGGCAGCGTCGGTTCTACCATTGCACAAAAGCTCAAGCTAAGTGCAAAAGATATTCATGTGGTAACCATGTGTGGTATGAGTGCAGTATTTGCAGCACTTTTTGGCACCCCGATTACTGCTACTATTTTCAGTATGGAAGTAATCAGTGTCGGTGTATTGTATTATGTGGCTTTTATTCCCTGTCTGCTTTCTTCCATGATTGCTTTTTCCATTGCGAAATTTTTTGGAATGAAGCCTGAGAGTTACCAAATTACAAGTATTCCTGAAATAAACATTCAATCTGTACTTCAGGTAGTATTGCTGTCTGCCCTTTGTGCAATTATCAGTATGGCGTTTTGTTTTATCATCCACAAAACAACAACCCTGTACAAGAAAAGACTAAAGAATCAATACCTACGCATTTTTGTCGGCGGTATCCTTATTGTTCTCCTCACCGTAATCATGCAAACACATGATTATAACGGTGCAGGAATGGATATTGTAGCCAAAGCTTTAGGTGGAAAGACAATCCATCCTACTGCCTTTCTCTTTAAGATTATTTTTACTTCTATGACTTTGGCTGCGGGCTTTAAGGGAGGAGAAATTGTTCCATCCTTCTTTATTGGTGCTACTTTTGGAAACGTAACGGGCAGTCTGCTTGGACTACATCCAAGTTTTGGTGCCGCAATCGGACTAATTTCTGTTTTTTGTGGGGTGGTAAACTGTCCAATCGCCTCCTTATTGCTAAGCATAGAACTTTTTGGCGATCAAGGTCTTATTCTATTTTGCCTTGCCTGTGCAATCAGCTATGTAGTATCTGGATATTACGGACTTTATAGCAGTCAGAAAATTATATACTCAAAACTTTCTCCAACTTATATCAATAAAAGCACTTATTAAAACACAAAAGAACCGACTAAAAACGTTTCGTTTGAAAGTCGGTTCTTTTTTACTTGAAAAGCTATTTTGCTTTTCCTTCTATTAATTTTAACTTTTGCTTTCTGCTCAGTTGCTTAATAGCATATTCTCTGCTCATAGCTTCCTGTTTGGTTGCATATGTCTCATAATATACCAACTCTACAGGAAGTCGGGTGGCTGTATACTTGCCACCCTTTCCTGCATTATGAGTCTTTACCCGCTTTTCTAAGTTATTCGTCCAGCCTGTATAAAGACTACCATCTCCACAGCGGAGAATATAGGTATAGGCCTGTTGTTCCATACGATACCATCACCTTAGATACATGCTTTTTCTACGGCTAATGTAACGGTCTCACCATTAATATTCCATTCTTTGACATAACCGTCCACATCACCTAAAATAATGTTTTCTGCCAAAACTTTTTCTTTGACTGTTTCTGCATTATTTTTCAATATTTCTGCAATCTTATCATTGCCATCTGCATATACATAAATGCGATCCATCACTTCAAAGTCAGCCTCTTTACGCATAGTCTGAATCTTACTGATAATTTCAAGCACAAATCCTTCTTCAATCAATTCTGGTGTTAAAGAAGTGTCTAATACAACCGTTACATCATGATCGGATTCGGATACGAAACCTTCCATCTGTGCTGCTTCAATCAACAAATCTTCCTCTGTCAATGCTTCATCTACTCCAGCAACTTGGATTGTCAAAGTTCCCTTTTCGTTTAACTCATCCATTGCTTTATTTCCATCTAAACCAGCTAAAATTTCTTTTACGGCATTGATGTTCTTTCCAAATCTTCTTCCCAAAGTCTTAAGCTGTGGCTTGAAGTTGTAAGAGGTAAAATTTCGTACATCCTGTGTAAAGGTCACACTCTTCACATTCAACTCATCCTCAATAATGTCCTTATAGAAATCAGACAATTCCTGTTCTGCCTTTACATACATGGTTCCAATTGGCTGACGGTTCTTGATATTTGCTGTATTTCTACATGCACGTCCCAATACAACCACATCCAAAACTTCTTCCATATCCTGCTCTAACTGCTTGTCAATCCATTCTTCTTTACACTCTGGATAATCGCAAAGATGAATACTTTCTGGTGCATTCTTGTTGATGCTTCTCACAAGATTCTGATAAATATCCTCTGTCATAAATGGAATCATTGGTGCTGCTGCCTTTGCAATGGTAACTAATGCAGTATATAACGTCATATAGGCATTGATCTTATCCTGTTCCATACCCTTTGCCCAGAAACGTTCACGACCACGACGAACATACCAGTTACTCATCTCATCTACAAATCCCTGTAATGCTTTTGCAGCTTCTGGAATCTTATAGTTTGCCAAGTTCGAATCAACTGTCTTTACAACCGTATTTAACTTAGACAATAACCATTTATCCATAACTGAAAGTTTATCATACTCCAATGCGTACTTTGTCGCATCAAATTCATCAATATTCGCATAAAGTACAAAGAATGCATAGGTGTTCCACAAGGTACCCATGAATTTTCTCTGTCCTTCTGTTACTGCTTCATCATAGAAACGGTTTGGAATCCATGGTGCACTGTTGCTGTAGAAATACCAGCGGATTGCATCTGCACCAAATTTGTTCAATGCGTCCATTGGGTCTACTGCATTTCCCTTTGACTTGGACATCTTCTTACCTTCTTTATCCTGTACATGTCCAAGCACGATTACATTCTTGTATGGTGCCTTATTGAACAGTAAGGTAGAAATCGCCAATAAAGAATAGAACCATCCTCTTGTCTGGTCTACTGCTTCTGAAATAAAGTCTGCTGGGAATTGCTTCTCAAATACATCTTTATTTTCAAATGGATAATGGTGCTGTGCAAATGGCATAGAACCAGAATCGAACCAGCAGTCAATTACTTCTGGTACACGGTGCATTTCTTTACCACAGTCTGGACACTTAATGGTTACCGCATCAATATATGGACGATGCAATTCAATATCATCCGGACAATTATCAGACATAGACTTTAATTCTTCAATGCTTCCGATGGCATGCTGACAACCACACTCACACTCCCAGATATTTAATGGAGTTCCCCAGTAACGGTTACGGCTTACGCCCCAGTCCTGTACATTTTCCAACCAGTCACCAAAACGTCCCTTACCAATAGTGGCTGGAATCCAGTTAATGGTATTATTATTGGCAATCAGGTCATCCTTTACTTCTGTCATTTTGATAAACCAGGATTCTCTTGCATAGTAAATCAATGGGGTATCACATCTCCAGCAGAATGGATAGCTATGTTCAAACTTTAATGCCTTAAACAATAACTTTTTCTCGCCTAATGACTTGAATACCAGCTTGTCTGCATCTTTACAGAATACACCTGCCATATCTGTCACTTCTGGTTTCATCTGTCCCTTATCATCTACCAACTGTACAAATGGAAGGTCATATTTTCTTCCTACTTTGGCATCGTCTTCACCAAATGCAGGTGCAATATGAACAACTCCAGTACCATCGGTCAATGTAACATACGAATCGCATACCACATAAAATGCTTTCTTATTCTTTACCATAGTGCGGTCACCTGGATCTCCTACCGTACCGTCTGGATTGTTAAATGCATAATCAAATAATGGCACATACTGTTTATGCTCTAAATCTTTACCAACATATTTTTCTACAATCTCGTATACTCCATCAATTACAGAATCCAAAAGTGCCTCTGCCATGATGTAGTATTCCGTTCCAACAGCAGTATCTTCTTCGCCCTCTTTTACTACATCATTCTTTCCATTTACCTGCACCTTTACCTTTACATATGTCTCGTCTGGGTTTACACAAAGAGCCACATTGGAAGGAAGTGTCCAAGGTGTTGTGGTCCATGCCAAAATATATTCATCTTCCGTTCCCACTATCTTAAATTTTGCAATAGCAGACTTTTCCTTTACATCCTTATATCCCTGTGCTACCTCATGAGAAGACAAAGGTGTTCCACAACGTGGACAGTAAGGCACGATTTTGTGTCCCTTGTATAATAACTTCTTGTCCCAGATGGTCTTTAATGCCCACCATTCTGACTCAATAAAATTGTTGTCATAGGTAACATATGGATTTTCCATATCAGCCCAGAAACCAACTGTACCGGAGAATTCTTCCCACATACCTTTATATTTCCAAACAGATTCCTTACACTTTTTCACAAATGGCTCTAATCCGTATTCTTCAATCTGCTCTTTTCCGTCTAATCCAAGCATCTTTTCTACTTCAAGCTCTACAGGAAGTCCATGGGTATCCCATCCTGCTTTACGTGGAACCATCTTGCCTTTCATAGTCTGGTATCTTGGAATCATATCTTTAATGACACGAGTCAATACATGTCCAATATGAGGCTTACCATTTGCAGTTGGTGGTCCATCATAAAAAGTGTATGTCTCTCCTTCTTTTCTGGAATCCATACTCTTCTTGAAAATATCATTGTCATCCCAGAATTTCTCTACTTTTTTTTCTCTCTCTACGAAGTTCAACTTTGTCGATACTTTTTCGTACATGCTTCAAAATCCTCCATTTCTATATGATAATCTCTCGGAATCTTCAGCCCAGTAAAATCAAGGCTTTCTGATTCCTTTTTATTAAAATCCCCCACTTTTTTTGTTAAAAACACTTGACAAATCGCTCAAAATTTGCGGCGAAGCCGATTGAATATATTTTATTTTATCGACTGGAGGGCGATTTTTATGTTACCTGTTAATTGTGGCAGTCATGCTGACTACCAAAACTTTGTTGTTACTAATCTTCGTAAATATTATCCTAATCCTAATGCTCTTGCTCGTTCCACCTGGGATATCATTGAGCGGTTTTGGAATCTCGATTTATCTTTTACCGATACTTTTATGGCTGATAAATATTCAAAATTCGGACCAGCTCCACGAACTCCCTCTTGCATGCAGCGTTCTTATCTTCTTTCCATTGACTTTAAAGTTACTTCATTAACGGAGTGGGCTGCTCAACTTAAAATGAATCCGCTTTATGCTATCCTTAGTGGATTTGAAGTAGGTAACACTCCCGGTGTTGGTACTTTTTATGATTTTTTTAACCGCTTATGGGACTCTGATGATGATCATATGTCACCACATATCCATCCGCTGAAGACTAAGGTTAAAAAGCCTAAAACAAAAGGTACAAAAGCTGATTCTGTGGAAAAAGTTACAGTTGCCGATCTTCTTCCGACCTTGGAGAAAACAGATTTTAAACTTGATGAACAGCCTTATTCTTCTCTCTTTAAAATCTATCAAAAGGAATTCCTTGAGATTTCTGTTTCAGCAGGACTTATCCATGCAGATTCTTTAGCATTAGCTGGTGATGGAACTCCTGTTGTAACTTCACACAGAGAACGAAAAAAACGTATCTGCAATTGTAAAGAGAATGGTATCCATGACTGTAATTGTGACCGCTATTTTTCCCAACCTGATTGTGATATCGGATGGGATTCCTCTCGGGATTGTTATTATCATGGATACGACCTGTACATGCTTGTTGATTCACAAAGTGACTTACCTGTATTCCCTCATTTTTCCTGTGCATCAAAACATGATTCACATGGATTCCTGCATGCTTTTTTCAGGATGAAATCATTTCTTCCTGATTACTCAGTTTCTAAAGTGCTTTTAGATGCTGCCCATGATGCGATGCCTTACTATCAATACTTCAAACGTAAAAATATAACGCCTTTTATTGACCTTAACGGGAAAGGTGGAAGACCTCCCGTTTACAAAAACGACTTTACGATTGATAAAGATGGTGTTCCTATCTGTCCTTCTGGATATCGCATGCGTCGAGATGGTATTGAAGTTGCTAAAGGCAGAATGAAATTCAAATGTCCTAAGATCAGTCATGCCGGTGGCTGTATTTCCTGTACCTGTGAAACCCCTTGCTCAAATGCCAAATACGGACGTACAGTCCATCTGGTTTTGAAAGATAATCCAAGATTGTTTAATAATCCGCCAAGAAGCAGTAAGGAATGGAAGTTGGAATACAACGCAAGAACTTCTGCTGAACGCTCTAACAAGCGTGAGAAATTAGACTTTAAACTAGAAGACGGCAGACACCGCTCAACTAAGATGTGGTACTGCCGCCTCTATCACATCCTGATGTTACAGCATCTGGATGCATGGGATTTGCCACCTGAATCAACCCTCAAAAAAATGATTTTAGATGCAGCATAATCCTATAGATTATTATATCTCATTTTTTGAAACATAGCGACAGTTATGTTTATTTCTTGTGCTCATTTTTACGTTCAAGAATAATATTTACTTGTCAAAGTTCAATGCCAGAGTTTTGCTGGCATGCTCTCTCAAGATTCCGAGAGATCATTATACTCTCTACGAGGATAAAACAAAGTGGACAAAAATCCACATCCTCGCGAAGCGTTTTTGCTCTATAGGACACATTTTCCTAAAGAGTAAAAAAATTCAGATAGGAACCATATACCGCACAAATCTGAATTTTGTAACAGACCTCGCAAGCAGGTCCTACATTAGTCTTTCCTACAAACGCTACAATCATACAAATAATTTAAAATTCGTTTGTCAAGCAGATATTCGCAATCCGCTCTGCAACCGGTGCAGTATTCTCCATTGTATTCTCTTCAAACTGTTCTGGATATAACAATCTATCCCTCGCTGCACCAAAACGTTTGGATATAACTCCCAAGACAGTTCCTATTTTTCTGTCCAACTGAACTGTTACGAATACAAAAAGCGAACCGACATTTTTCTTTGCCGATTCGCTCTCTTTATACTTATTTATGTGCAAAACTTAACCTTATCAGACACGCTTTTACTGCCTACCTCTTAAAAATTTAAAAAATAGAAACTGTTTATATATTCTCAAATTCCTCTATTACTTCTTTCGAAGGTTCTTTGGTTAACAAGCTAACCAAAACATTCACAAGTAATGCTAGGATAAATGCTGGTAACAATTCATAAATGTCAAAATAACCGCCAATTGGACGAATCAGATATTTCCAAATAAATACCATCGCTCCACCTACGATCATTCCTGCAAGTGCACCATTTCGATTGCTACGCTTCCAAAACAGTGCTAAAAGCATCGTTGGCCCAAAAGCAGCTCCAAATCCAGCCCAAGCAAAACTTACAATCTGAAATACACTACTATTCTGATCCCATGCCAGGAAAATAGAAATAAGACTGATTACTATAACAGTTGCTCTGGCAACAATAACCGATTGTTTCTGACTCATTTTTTTATGGAAAAAATCAGTCAAAATATTCTGTGATACACTAGATGACGCAGCCAATAACTGACTATCTGAAGTTGACATAGTTGCCGCAAGAATACCTGCTAAAATTACACCAGCAATCACTGCTGCAAATACTCCATGTGAACTTAGTACATGGGAAATTCTTACAATGATTGTTTCACTTTCTGAACCAACAAGTGTATCAATCACTCCTGCTTTGGACATACCCAGTCCAACCATACCAATGATAATTGAAATTGCCATAGAAATCACAACCCATACAGTTGCAATTCGACGGGAAAGTGTAAGTTTTTCCTCATCTTCTGTTGCCATAAAGCGAAGTAAAATGTGAGGCATTCCAAAATATCCAAGTCCCCATGCAAGGGTAGAAATGATTGTAATAATCCCATATGGTTTTGCAACATTACCAACTACATCATGTGTAGAAGTCAGAGATAAGTATCCTGCAAGACTTTTGGCATTATCCATAACCGCATCTACACCACCAGCCTGACTCGTACCATACCCCAACACTACAACTAATGCAATGGTCATAACAATACTTTGAATCAAGTCTGTAGTAGAAGCCGCAAGAAATCCTCCCAATGCAGTATATGCGATAATAATAACTGCACAGATAATCATTGCTACATGATAATCTATGCCAAATAAACTATGGAATAACTTACCACAAGCAGCAAATCCACTTGCAGTATATGGAATAAAGAAAATAATGATTACTAATGCAGATACACAAGTTAAAATATTTTGCTGATCCTTGTATCTGTCTCTTATACACATCTCCGAGCCCACGAGACAAGAGGCAATCTC